>JACCDG010593644.1_pt1 | contig 51618 bp, 45 predicted proteins | sample 7442471 | NCBI WGS metagenome assembly JACCDG01 (sample SAMN15323444, study PRJNA562643) | freshwater metagenome | isolation source: river surface water | place: USA:Blue River Watershed | collected 2017-08-17 | reverse complement strand
GTTAAGATTCGGAGTGATAATGGACGGGAATTTAGAAGTCACAACATTGCAAAATGGTGTATTGAAAATAATGTGCAATGGGAATTCATTCAACCAGGAAAACCAATGCAGAATGGTTATTGTGAAAGGTTTAATGGAACATTTAGGCATGAGTTATTGAATGTTTACGAGTTCAACACATTAGCCGAAGCAAAACTGCGCGTAAAGATCTGGATGGATGAGTATAACAATGAACGACCGCACAACAGATTCAATGGGTTGACACCTATGGAATATGAGATGAGGTATATGGAAAATGTCTAATTTAGATTAGTACTAATAATGGGGGCTTGACAATGGTTTATTTATGAATTACCATTTACAATAACTTTGTTGCCTGCTGAAGCTGAAAAAATCAAAAAAGCAAATAATCTATCCAGCAAAATAATCAATGACTATGAGGAACTTGAAGAACATAAATTATTACAATTTGAATTTCCTCTAAAAAATTACTTTTATAAACTGTTAGCAAATTACGCAATTAGACTTTTTGATAACACTATAAAAAAATGGCAAATAAATAGCGAACTTATTCAAATAAAACAATTGTATGATAATACCACTAGTCCAGATAATGTTCACAATGATTGGGTATCGCATTTACATAAAAACAACCTAATTAAGAACCATATTAACACCTCGATGCAATTCAATAAGAATATCACTGACAACATTAAAAACGAACTTCTTGGAGTTTTTGAGAAGTATAATATATCTACCCGTGAATTTAAAACAATTGTTGATGAGTTGTATATTGGAAACAGTAGTTTATTCGCTGTACAACAAATTTTATTTTATATGATTTATTATCGTTATAAATATCATGATGGCATTATTGAATATTTAAACAGATACGACTCTTGGGGTGACTTCAAAAAAAATCATTATTTAAACTTATATCAAGAACGCTTTTTGAAAAATAGACTGGACAATTTTGCTAGTACTCTTCGTGAAATGATATTAGATTTAGAAAGATTTCCTTTGCTAAATATAAATGATGGCATAATGTCGTTTACCAACTCATTATTTGGTTTTATTAATAGAAGTAACAGACAAAATTCAATAAAGTTAAATTTGAATAGATCTGTAAATATTTTTCATAGCGAATTTATTACTGTGTTTTTAACAAATAGCAAATGTGGGCAAAGCCTATATGATAATTTATCATTGAATTGGCATGATAACTTTGATATACCAAAAATAGAATGCAAAGATGAATTCATTTTGGCATTTAATGAAATGGCTGAAACAACGGTATCTACAAACACAACAGATCATAAGTTTTCTTATAATTTATTTTTATATCAAAATTTTGCGATTTTCCTACTGTCCATGATCCGCCAGAATAAGAATAATACCTTAACTATATTAGAGAATTACTTTGGTGGAGATAAATTATATAACCATAGTATCAGTATCTATAACCAATTTTATGACACCACTGTCTCTTTTGAAATTGATATTATGAGTAATTATTTCAGACGATTATTTAATATTGACCACAATAATTTTGAGTATGATCAAACCTATAAAACATTACAAAATAACTATAGTGAACTGAAAAATAAGCTTATTTCGGACAAAACAGATCCAAAATTTAGAGAAGTATTTACTAAAATCTTTAAAGAAAATTAACTTGTTTATTAATTGAACAATTGTATCTTTTCACTTATAGATAAACAATATCGCACTTATTTATTTTGGTATGTACGTGTGATTGAATTAAAAGCATCGGTTCTACTCTATAGCAAGATGAGTGCTCTGTATTAATTCACCTATTTAAAGTTTGCAATGAAAATGCTCAAATAAATCAACTATAGTCTACAGTTAAAATGAACAGAAAGGTATATCTACAGATCAAAGACATGAAAAAAGCACTTATTTTAGCAATATTTGTCAACTCCAGCCTAGCCACTAATTTAATCCCGTTTCACATTAATAAAAGTGATCCAGAGGCACAATTAGAACAAAATACTAAACTTTACAACTTATTGACGCTACAAGATAAAAATAGCAAAGAATTACTAACTAATGACATTATCCAGCCAGACAATCATTGCTATGATTTAAATAATTTGATAAAATCATCTTCAAATTTTGCACCAAGCCAAAGTAAACAATTTGTGGCGAAAAAATACCCAATGAGTAAAAATATAAGCTCTTGTAATCAAAGTCAGCCACCGAACTTAACAAAGGCAATCCTTACCGCTAAAATGGCATTAGCTGTACTTGATAGCGATCGAAAATATAAAATCTTAATCACTGATTTTTCTGGAAAAAATACTCAACCAATTGTAATTAGTAACTCGCCAATTACCTCAATCAGCTGGAATAAATCCAACACTGCTATCGCCTATGTTTCATATGAGGCTGGTAAGCCGATTATTTACGTACAAAATATTTACACTGGAAAACGCTATATCGTGGCAAATTTTGATGGTTCAAATTCTTCACCTGCATTTATCGATAATACTGCCCTACTTGTATCTTTAAGCAAGGATTATGGCACTCATGTTTATAGAATAGACCTACAAAACTACACTTCCAAAAAAGCCGCAATCCCAACAATAAACACAAATTCCATTGATACCGAAGCTGATTATGGTAATGGCAACCTAGTTTTTACCTCAGGCAAAGATGATAAACCACAAATTTACCTAAGATCAAAAGGCACAACTGCAAATCAGCAGATATCATTAGGTAAAAATAATACTACAGGACGAATCTCTGGAGATGGTCGCAAGATACTTTATACTCATGGTAGTGGAGGTAAATACAGCTTACTGTACTATGATATAAACACAAAAACGACTAAAAAAATTGATTCTGGCAAGATTCTTTCGGGGAGTTTTGCTCCAGATAACACTTTAATTTCTTATATCAAGAACAATCAAATTATTATAAATAATCCAATTTATAATAAATCTATTGCTTTAATTGGTCTAAAATATCGAGAAATATTTGATATAAAATGGTCAAAATAATTGATAATTTCACCAAAAACATAGGTTAAATTTAAATATTTGTCCTATGTTTTTGCTAATTATATTCAGAAAAACACTTTTATTTATAAATTTTATTACATTTCAAAATTTGCCGTTTTAGCTCATAAAATAAAAATTAGCAACAATCCAAGTTGTAAATCACAGACAATAATAAATCAAATACACAACCAATAATACATCACAAAAAATATAGCGCAACAAATCAAGCATATAAAGATTAGTTATAAAAGAAACCAATACTAAAAACATTTGAATAACTCAAATAAACTATGTTACACTACTTATCTAGTGAAAAAGAAACTTATACGCAGCTTTTTCACCGAATTTACTGAAGAATTTCAGTACACAATTGCGGATCAAAGTTGTAGTACTATACGCGTTTTCTAGCGTAACTATAAACTTTATAGCACCAGAGATTATGCCCTGGATGCACCTAAAATTCTAATATAAATCTTTCATTTTAAAACTCTTTCGAATGAATATTTATATTAAATTAAGCCAAATTAATTTTTTGCTAAAACAAAATAGATCTTAAGTACTCGACTATGCTAGTTGTATCTTTAGATAATTGTATTCATTAATTTGAATATAACCAAATTGCTAATTTATTTAATTAACAAAGATTATTACTACTTATTTCAAAATCTAAAAATTAAATAGAGCTATTTTGTCTCAAAAGAATATTGCTATCTATACCTAATGAATTTTAATTGGGGATAGATATGAATATTAATTGATGGGAGCCATAAATGGCTAAGAACTTATATCCACCAAAATCGATTTTGGTTATGCTGTTAATTCGGTTGCTGATAATTGGACAAATCTTTATTTTGGTGTCTGTATCAACTGATGCTTTTGCAGATTTGATGTTTGATAACGCCTGGTTTACCGATGCCAAATTTTCTTTGGATGGATATTCTGATCTAATTAATCACGTCTATCTAATAGTATACTTCATCTCAGTTTACTTTATATACCTTTTAATGCTATTTATCAAATTAACTACCAACGACCTTGATATGATTTATGTACCTATCATGAAGTATCTAGAACGTCTCGTAATAAAATTCTGTAATTTATTGCAATTGCTAGAATTGTGCAAAACTAAAGTAATACTATTATTGCGCAATGCTATTCACACCAAAACTAATCACTTTGATCTAGTAAATGCAGAACTGGCTGCTTCATTTCTACCTTTTGTTTAGAATCATTTAAATACTCTCTAGTAATATTGTTATTCTATAGTCTATCAATATTACCCAAAATATAACTACTTAAAAATCAATTAAATTTATTTTGTAAAACAAATAGATAAGCTGCTGCATTGCCAAATGCCTACTCTACTCAACAAAATAGCTATTTATAAAGAAGTATTTAAAATGAAAAAACAATTTAATAAATCTCTACTATCTTTACTTATTGTTGGTCTACTACCAATTTCTGCATGGGCAACCCTTGGGGAAAATTCATCTTCGATTATGAATGACCAAATTGCGCTTAAGGCAACATCAACGCCAGATCTACAAAGCTCTGATTTAGAAAAAGCTAGTATAAATGCCTACCAGATTCAATCTTTTACTACTACCACAGGGATCGTAGTTAAACAATATACATATAATCAAAAAGTATTTGCAATTATTTGGAATGGAAAAAAAGTTCCTGACCAAAATCAATTACTTGGTAAATATTTCCCTGATTTTCAAACCAGTAATCCTAGCTATAAATCACTGACTGTACGCAAGGTACAAAATGCTGATTTTATTTCTTCAACTGGCGGTTGGATGGGTCATTATGCTGGAGAAGCATTTATTCCATCTTTAGCACCAGCTGGCGTAACTCTTACTAGTTTGAAATAAGGAATTAACCAATGAAAAAAGCTCTAATTATCTCAACTTTGGCAACTAGCTTAGTTCTTAGTGCATGTAATAGTGGCGGTAGCACAACTCCAACTGCAAGTAATGGAAGTAGTGGTAATAATACGGCAAATACACCAACCACTCCCGCTAAAAACACCACTCAACCAACCAATGTAGTCGCAATCACAGTAGATGGTGGTCCAACTGGGCAATCTCCAAATAATACGCCTTTTGTTAGCGTAACTGTATGTAATGTTAATAATCCAAGTAATTGCCAAACTATTGATCATATCATTCTAGATACTGGTTCAATGGGTTTAAGACTCTTTGCAAATAAATTGAATAGTAGCTTAAATTTAACACCACAAACAATTAATGGACAACGAACTGCTGAATGTACTTTATTTGGTAGCGGCTATGATTGGGGATCAGTGGCTTTAGCTAACGTACAACTTGGTGGTGAAACTGCTACTAATATTCCAGTACAAATCATTAATGACCCAACTATTCCATCAATTCCAAGCGACTGTAGTAATCAAGGTGCTTATAATGATTTGGGTGGTGCAAATGGTATTATCGGTGTAAATCCATTACCTTATGATAACGGTAGTTATTACTCTTGTTCTGGTGGCAGCTGCTCTGCCAACAATAACTTAACAACTGCACAACAAATTGTCAGCCCAGTGTATAAATTTAGTAGTGATAATAATGGCGTTATTGTTAGTTTACCAAACGTGCCAAATGGTGGAACAACTTCTCTGTCTGGAACACTTACTTTTGGTATTGGTACACAAAGCAATAATCAGTTAACTGCACAAAATATCTTTACCAGTAATGGTACGGAACAAGATGGCAGTTTCACTACTACTTACTCAAATGGTAGTTATGATTCAATCTTTGATACTGGATCGACTGAGTTATTCTTTGATACACCAAGTAATCAGCCAGCATTAACGGTTTGTTCTGATAATAGCGGATTTTATTGCCCTGCTTCAACAACCAGCATTTCTACCCAATTATCCAGTTTAGGTGGCGGGAATAGTGTCAACTTTAATTTTAGTATCATTAATTTTGATAACTATATTCAGGCTAATCCAAATAGTGTAGCAATTCCAAATGCTGGAGCAACTGGCGGACAAAACTTCTTCATCTGGGGTTTACCATTCTTCTATGGTCGCACCGTATTTAGTGCCTTTAGCCAAGCTTCAACTCCTGGTGGAAATGGACCATACTTTGCTTTTTAAAATAAACTAAACTTAATAAGTCTATATAGATTAATTAAATTTCTATAGACTCAGAAAATAATATAATCAAATTTATTTAATTAATTCTAAACTATTTAATAGTATAAACACAAGGAATTGAAAAATGAAATATGCAAAAAATATCTTAGTATCTTTAGTAGTATCAGCATCAAGTTTGGCTCTGGTTGCATGTAATAGTGGTGGCAGTAATAGTGGGCAAACGAATACGCCAAATACTAATGCTGCTGCAGCAAATAATTCAACAACTCCTCCGGGAGCAACTTCACTACCACAAGTTAGCACCACAGATTTGCAAGCTATATTCAATGCGTTGGCAACTGATTCTGCCAAAACCACAATTAGTTTGCAAGCTGCAGTCGCAATAATTACTGGGAAAGATCAAGCCGGGTTAGCTACTTTACAAGCGCTACCACTAGCTGGTTATGCGGATGCGATTAGCGCAGCTAACAAAGTACCGAATGTTTCAATTAATAATGTTCCAAGCCAAGCACAATATAACGAAGCTCTCTTTGCTGCATTATTCTTGGGCGATGTAACTGATTCTAGCTCAGGCAGCGATGGCACTAGCACTCTTGGTCAAATTACAATGGCTAATTCATTGGCAACTTTACCAATGATTTCACATCGTTTCTTTGGTGGATATCGCCTTGCACAGCAAGATTATACATGGAGTTTCAATCCAGGAACTTTAGAAGACATTGTAAACACACCTAATTCAATTGGGAATCAAAATAGTGTTGATTTCTTAAATGTCCATCAAGGTGCAGTTGGTGATTGTTACTATTTATCAACCTTAAGCGCATTAATTTTCCAAAGAGGACCACAAGAGTTATTAAACCGTTTTCATCAAGATGGTAACGGCGGCTATAATATTGATTACACTACAATTCACTCATTACCAAGCCAAGTTGACGTTAGTACAATTACTAATCTGGAAATTGCAACTGGTGCATATTCGGCTGGCAGCGGGCAATGGTTAAGCTACTTAGAAAAAGCTTATGGTGATGTTTTGATGAGTCCAGAATATAGTTTCGTCTATTTTGGTAATACCCCTGTTATGGCAGGTAGTATCTATAGTTTAGCTACTTTCTACGATGGCATGACGGCATCACAATTACCGATTGGTCAATATTATCCAGCTTTCAAATTCCTAACTGGTCATGAAGTCTATGAATTTACTAGCTCGTATAACACTAGTGCAAGTAATTATAATCTGGTTAATTTATATGCGGATAATCCTAACTCCAACAACATTACCTTTGGTGCAGAAGTTACCCCAGCAAATATGGTTAATTTAATCGATCCACTATTGACACAAGGTCGAGTAATTGTGCTTGGTACACCTGTGGACACCAAAGAATTAAATGGCGCTGTGGAACAAGGTGCAGTTGATTTACCACCAGGAATTGTTGGCACTCATGCTTATGCGGTACTTGGTCATAGCAATGGTAAATTCAAGCTACGCAATCCATGGGGTACGAATTTTACACCAAATGGTCCAGATAATATTACTAATGGTTATACTATGACTGATGGTGTGTTCTATGTTCCTGATGCTGATGTATTTAAAATATTCGACCAAATTGATATTGAACAATTACCAACTATGGATAAAACTCCAGTCACAGTAAATGGCGTAGTTCAAAAAGATAGCAGCGGCAATGTTCAATATACACCAGCTAAAAATCCAATTATGAGTTCATATACTACTAGCAATGGCGCGTATATAAAAAATAACTTCACTTCAGATATAGCTGTTCCTAAATAACTTTATTAAATTACCGCAGATATTCTCTGCGGTTTTATTTTAATCTATAAAAGGTATTACTTCATGAAAAAATTGTTAATTAGCTTATGTTTATGTCCATTATTTGTTTATGCTGCCCCTGCATGTAACGGTGATTATGTCCAAGGTACCATTGAGACTACGCCAACTTTTAACGACGGTACCTTTCTTTCAGGAGGTGGTTTTAATAATATTGAACTATCTCACACACATATAACTGTAAACAGTAATGGAACTGATTATGATGTAGCAATTGATAATGTTTTTGCCAGTGATTATGATCAAAGCGGTGGTAATTCAATTCCGCAATCTTATAGTTCAGCACTCCAAGTTGGCCAAACTATTGAACTGTGTGGCACAGATTATACTGGTGGCCAAACTGGTATTCATTGGGTACACACCAATTGTGGTGTTAGTTCGAGTGGACCAGCTGGCTATGCAATCGTGAACGGAGTTAACTTAACCAGTAATACCGAGTATTGCCCTCTCTGGCCTACAAGTTAATCTAAAAAGTAAGCCGCTGATATTCGGCTGCTTACTTACTAAATAAAAATATTTTTCACATTTGAAATAACAATTTGGGTTTTACCGCATATCAGTGGCATATTAAAGAATTAAGCGCACCACGGCAAGGTGTAACTGGTGATTTAAATTTACTTACAATTTCCCTATTACTGTCATAATAGTGATATATTTCCTAGGGTAACCCTGCGGAAAGATAGCACCCTTTCCAGGCACCATTGTCACTCCTAATAGTTAATCATTTAATCGAGATATATTACTTTATTCTTTCATATTCAGGTATTCCAATAACGTCAACGTTATAGCCTAATTAATGTTTTTTACAGGTTTCAAATTCTTTTTCAAGTAATATTTTATATTCATGGCCGGATTTAATTGATGTATCAAATACTTAATTAACCTCATTTATATCATTTATGTGGATTGGAAACATGAAATCTAATCGAACCATAGCAATACTTCACCCTTTGGGTGATTATCGTGTATTGGAAAAACTCTCGGCTTAATTGCTGGTTTAAGTGCAGAATAATTAATATTACTTTGTTTATCTATATTATACAGGTGATTTTTATTAGATTTTTTTCTATCAATACTTGATACAGGTGCATAATAATGTATCCCACCAATATTTAAAACTAAGCCAAAAACAAATTTCTTTGCTCCTGTATAATTGGGGAAGTACTTTTTTCATGCTGCGTACGGCCTTGGTGCAATAACGAGCATCGAAAATAATAACAGTCATCTGCCGTAAAAATTACCGAGGAACTATATTTATTAGCCATATTATCATTAAACCACTTTTTATATTTGTCCCCAGCTGCAGCTCCGCTATTTGATTCCAAAGCTCCACAAATATCTGGTATAGATAATGCAGCAAATAGAAAAAGAAAATATAAATTACTTTGTAGACCTCGCTAAATTTGCTTTAATAATTCTTCCACAACAACTTCCACAATTTTTAAGATGAATTAATTTTATATATTTTTCCTTATTACATGACATAAAAAAATCTATGAATCATTACTATATTTAATAAACCACATGATTAAACACATCAAAATAGTTTGCGAAAGTCTTACCAACACACTCATAATCATTAATAACCACAGGCACGCCGCCAAACGCAAGCAAAGAAAAACACATTGCCATGCGGTGATCGTTATAAGTATCAATTGCTATATTAGCCAAAATCTCAGCAGGCGGTGTGATCGTAATTGAATCGTCAGTATAACTGACTATTGCACCAACTTTACCTAATTCAGTATAAATTGCCAATAAACGGTCGGTCTCTTTCACTTTCCAGCTCGAAATACCTCTGATTGTAGTAGTCCCATCCGCAAATAAAGCCAGTACTGCAATAGTCATTGCCACATCAGGCATATCTTCCATATTAATATCGATCGCATCAAGTTGACGGCTACGTACGACGATATTATCGGCATTATATTCAACTTCGGCACCCATTTGCGCTAAAACTCGCGCAAAATTTTTATCACCTTGCAAGCTATGTGCTGAAAGATGATTAATTTGTACCTGTCCATTCATTGCACCTAAAGCTAAGAAATAACTTGCCGAACTCGCATCTGGTTCAACCGTATATTCCACAGCTCGTAAACTCTCAATTGGATAAATTGTAAAACAGTTTGGACTTACTTCTGCAGCTTTGGCTCCAAATAACTTTAATAACTCAAGCGTAATTTCTACATATGGTCGCGAAATTAATTCATCATAAATCTTGATTGACACTTCACGTTTAAGCTGAGGTAACGCCATCAATAAACCAGTTAGATACTGACTTGAAATTTTACCACTTAATTCAATTTGTGCTAAATTACTATCAATAAAATCACTTGTTTGTAACGGCGGGTAACCCTCATTTTCAACACAATCAATTTGCGCGCCTAATTGACGTAATGCAGCAAGTAGATCTTTAATTGGACGCTCTTTCATCCGTTGAATTCCAGTTAATACATAATTGCCTGGTAAAACGGCTAATAAAGCAGTTAAAAAACGAATTGAAGTACCAGAATTACCTAAAAACAATTCAGCTTGAGTAACTGGTAATTTTCCCGCACAGCCATAAATTTTATAACTAGAACAACCATTAGCAGCAGTAGCAACTTTTTCAATTTTAATTCCTAATTGCCCTAATGCAGTTAACATTAACTGCACATCTTCACCCACATCTGGGACATTATGAACTAGACTTACTCCATCTGCTAATGCAGCTAATGGTAAGACACGATTGGCAATACTTTTTGAACCTGGTAAATCTAGCACCGCAGAAATTGATTTTTGACTTGCGGCTAAATGCATTTGCTTTGCGATATTATTATTCATATATTTATTCATTTCTCAAAATAGATTTAATTTGCATACTTACTATTCAATTAATTTGGCAAGTGATTAATATTCAAATATTTATTATAATCAACTCACTGATACTTTAAAAATAAATGATAGAAGTTAATTATAAATTTAATTAAAATTATCAAACTTAAGTGTTATCGGAGTAGGAACCTGAATTTTCACAGGTTTAGTCAAAGTACCATTATGCTGATTAACCTGATAAATTGTTACGTTATCTGAACGTTGATTTGCAATGCCCAAATATTTACCACTAGCATCCAATGTAATATCGCGTGGCCAATCACCTTCAGATGAAAATTCTTTCAGATAAATTAATTCACCATTAGCTTTAATTGAAAACTGCGCAATCGTATTTTGCCCGCGATTTGCCACATATAAATAACGCTGATCATTACTAATTACAGCATTGGCAGGATAATTACGTTCAACTTTCAGCGAACCAGCAAAAGTATGAATTTTTTGCTTGAATGTCATTTTCCCAGTTAAATTGTCAAATGCATAAACAAAAATATACGAATATAATTCATCAACCACATAAACAAATTTCTGATCCTGAGAAATTGCTAAATGGCGCGGACCAATTGCTAATTTATTATTCTGCTGATCTACAATATTGTTTTCAATTAAGCCAATAAGTTTATTCGTGGACGATTCACTTTGATACGTAAAAATTTTATCTAAACCTAAATCTACCGATAATACCAAATCTTTATTTTCGGAGTTATTAATTGCATAGACTGAGTGTGTATGTGGGCTACTTTGACGACTCGTATCTTTACCATGCCCAGCATAAGCAATATAATTAACATCACTTTCTAAAGCGCCACTTAATCCAATATTGTACGTGCTAATTCCAGCGCTTCCAACTGCACCGCTACCATAATTCGCTACATACAATTTTTGACCAGATTTATTTAATGCAAGATGTACAGGATATAATCCAACGCTAGCTTGAGTATTAATAAAACTCAATTTGCCAGCTAATATTTCATATGCCGAGACAAAACCTGAAGATTCACCATTATAGCTCCCAACTTCATTTGCGGTGTAAAGCTTATTACCATTAATTAACAAATAAGATGGATTAGTTGCTTTAATCGCTAATTTAGCTGGATTGATAGCACAATTTTCCGGATTTACTTCAATCTTATAAATTCCACTACCATTTCCAACTGGCTCTCCGTCGAGTGTATAGCTGCCAACATATAAATTAATTGCTCCAACATTCATAACTTTACCTAGAAAAAGTAAGCTGCTTAAAACCTTAATTAATTTCATTTATTTCCAAATTTGTTAAAAAATGATTTATCTTATTTACTGTGAATCTTAAATAGATAATTATTTTTCTATAACCTTAATTTATTATAAAGACTTATTTATAAAAAATCCAGACCGCTTGATCTGGATTTTACAATCTTAATGCTGATAGGATTTATGGCGCAAATAATGATCCATAATCACCAACGCTGCCATCGCATCCACCACTGGAACCGCACGTGGTAATACGCATGGATCATGGCGACCTTGAGCTTCAAGTTCAACTTCTTCATAATTAACATTTAAAGTAGTTTGCTTTTTACTAATCGTAGAAACTGACTTAAATGCTACACGAAAATAAATATCTTCACCCGATGAAATACCACCGAGTACCCCACCAGCATAATTGGTTTTAGTCCGTAACTCACCATTTTCAAGTACAAATGGATCATTATGTACCGAGCCACGTAATTCTACTCCAGCAAAGCCAGAACCAATTTCAAACCCTTTAACCGCGTTAATACTTAACATTGCTTTACCAAGATCAGCATGTAGGCGATCAAAAACTGGTTCACCAAGCCCAACCGGAGCATGACGAATTACACATTTAATTACGCCACCAATTGAATCGCCATCATCACGGACTTCTTCAACTAATTTAATCATTTCTTTGGCCACTTCTTCATCTGGGCAACGAATAATATTCGACTCTACTTGGTGCATTTCAACCAAAGAATGATTTAAATAAGCTTTGATTGGACCAACTTGTTCCACAAAGCTAATAATTTCAATACCTAACTCTTGCTTAAGAAATTTTTTCGCAATCGCACCAGCCGCTACACGAGCCAAAGTTTCACGAGCACTTGCGCGTCCTGAACCACGAAAATCACGCAAACCATATTTCATTAAATATGTAAAATCAGCATGAGATGGACGAAAAACATTTTTTAGTTCATCATAATCTTGCGAACGCTGATCTTTGTTGTATGCCATCAATAAAATTGGTGTACCTGTAGTTTTACCTTCAAAAATCCCCGACAAAGCATGGATCAAATCCGCTTCAGAACGAGGCGTAGTGATAGCACTTTGCCCTGGTTTACGGCGATCCAAATCAGCCTGAATTTCTTCAAGGGTAATTTCAATTCCTGGGGGGCAACCATCAATAATCACGCCAACCGCGCCACCATGTGATTCACCACAGGTCGTTATTTTAAAAATTTTACCAAAACTATTTCCAGACATACACCCATCCTAGCAACTAAATGATTATTGATTTAAGCTTTTTACAAATTTAGCTAAATTTTCCAAACCGCCTTCAAGGTCATCTTCATCAGCACCATATGAGAAACGCACATAACCAGGTTGACCAAAGCCACTACCAGGTACAGATGCCACGTTAGCTTCTTCCAAAGCACGAATACAGAATTCATCATCGGTTAAACCGGTAACACCTAAACTCGCTAATGAAGTAAATACATATAAAGTTGCTTTTGGTGATTCTAATTGAATACCAAAGTATTTATTAAATGCATTCACAAAAACATCGCGACGGTGTTTCATCGTTTCATTGACCCATTGGTTAATTTCATCCGCATGTTTAAATGCCGCTAATGCGCCATGTTGCGCAATTAGACACACACCAGTGGTACTTTGCGTACTTAATGCGCTCATTACTTCAATTATATCTGGACGGGCAAATAAGAACCCAACTCTCCAACCAGTCATCGCAAAAGCTTTTGAAGCACTTTGGATAACCACTGTATTGTTTTTATATTCAGGGAAACTACCACAAGAAACATACTCATCATCAGTGTAAACTAAAGTGCTATAAACCTCATCACTAATCACTAATAGATTTAACTCATGCGCCATATCCATCAAAGCTTGCATTTCACTACGTGTGTAAATAATACCAGTTGGATTAACACCATTATTTAACATCAATACTTTACAATCTGAGGTATAAGCTGCTTTAAGCATTTCTGGAGTTAATTTCCAACCACCATCTTCACTAGTATTAATAATAACTGGTTTACCATCCATAATTTTAGTAATTGATGGATAAGAAACCCAGAATGGAGCTTGAATTATCACACCAAGTTTGTCCGTTGGATTATCTTTTAATGGAGAATTTAAGCCACATAAATACTGTAATAACATGTAAATCGCAAATTTACCACCTGTCGTAATAATACATTCATCTTGGGTAAAAGTTGAACCATATAAGCTATTCATACGCTCGGCAGCAGTTTTTCTTAATTCATTTAAACCAGCTGGACTTGGATACGGAATATCACCTAATTCAATAAATTTATTCGCTCCATCACGTACAACTTGTGGTGTCATCATCTTAGGCTCACCAGCACTTAAATTATACACACGAATTCCAGCTGCTTTTTTATTTTGGGCAATTGTGTTAATTACCACTGTTACTGACGCTTGTAGTTTACCGCTCATTTTGTTGTACCTTTCTAGATTCTTCAATTAATAACTCGAATAACTTAGCCACCATACTTGGCGCTAAATCATATTCTTCACATACTGTATCATGAAATTCACGCAATAACGACTCACGGGTGCTATCCAAAACAGGCAGGCCGTGTTGTTTTTTATAAGCACCGATTTGCAGAGAAATTTTCTTTCGCTCAGCAATTAGGCCAATAATTTTAGCATCAACATCCGCTATTTCAATACGTAATTCTTCAATTTGACTCATGTTAATCTGCTTTCTTAACAACAATAAATCGAGTAATATTTGGTTGAAGGTCTTGAATCCCCTGTTTCAACATCACTAAGCCATAACTTTTTGCAGCCTGCGCTGAAGCAACAACTCCTGCGTTGGCTGGCAATACACCGCTAGCTAAATCACGCGCAGCTTTAGCAGTATCACCCCAGTCAATTAATTTAAAACCGTGCTGATTAATAAAACCTTTACATTGTTCAAACGCTGGGGTATAAGAATATAATTCTTTAATTTCACTCATGGCTAATTCACTTTTGGCCATTAGACACTGCTCAACATTCAATTGTAAATCATCAATTGGCATAAAATTATATTTACCCATCGCACTAAATGCTGGCCAAACTATTCCACTATTATAATTTACAAATGGGAAAATGCCGACATCTATTTCATCGCGTGATAATGCGGCCAGCACACCTTCCATATCAATCAAATAAACCATTTTCGATTGACCGCCTTGAGCTTTGGCAGCATAAATAAATCCAGCTTCTTCAGAAAACGACCCAACATCACCGGAAACACCAATTCTTAACATGATATAAACCTTTAATTAATGCTATGTTTTGCAGCTAAAGCTAGTAATAATTCTTTAGTTTTGTCCCAGCCTAAGCATGGATCGGTAATTGATAAACCATTCAAATTAATTTCCTGATCACCTTCAGCATTTTGACGACCTTCAAGCATGAAGCTTTCCAGCATAAAACCTTTTACCAAAGGTTTTAATTCAGGATGAGTTGCTAAATCATCGACAACTTTTAACACAATATCCGCTTGCGAATTATGATCTTTAACCCCATTCACAACACAATTATCATGGCTTACATCGACAATAATCGCTGGATTAACTACTTTATTTTTTACAAATAATTCGGCGACTTCAGCAATATTCTCGACACCATAATTCGTTGCATCATTACTACCACGTAAAACTAAATGTGCGTATTTGTTACCCGCAGTTTTAACTTCATAGCCATCAAAAACGATGTAATGTGGATGTTGGGCAGCCAAAATACTATTTACCGCAATTTTAAGCGAACCATGCGTTGGATTTTTCATCCCAACTGGACAATCTAGAGACGAAGCAAAAATCCGATGCTCTTGATCTTCAGTACTACGAGCACCAATTGCTACCCAAGATAATAACTCTTGAAAACCACGAGCATTATGCGTAAATAAACATTCATCCGCAATTGGTAAACCCATTTCAACCACTTGCGTCATTAATTTACGACAATACCAAATTCCAGCCTCGATATCTGGCTCGGCTAATGGATCAGGTTGATTAATTGGACCAGTCCAGCCTTTAACTGTACGTGGTTTTTGAATATAAACTCGCATAACAATTTTTAATGAATGTTCAACTTGTTTACTTAATTCAGCAAGTAACTTCGCATATTCAAGCACAGCTGTATCTGGCCACGCCGAACATGGACCAACAATCATTAATAAACGTTTGTCGCTACCATTAAGAATATTTTCAATTTCACGATGGTGTTGCTCAATACTCGCATAAGCATTTTCACTTAATGGGATCTTTTGAATAATTTCGTCTGAAGTTGGAACTTTTTTAATAATTTCGTAAGCCATTATAATCCTTCTGGTGTGATGCTAATCTTGCATCTTGTAAACTAAGTAATACTAATTGAAATAAAATTTAATGCTAATACGCGTGATAAACAAATATTGCTATAATTTTAATTTAGCAGCCAACTCAAGCAATAATTTTTCGGTGTCATCCCAACCCAAGCATGGATCAGTAATTGATAAACCACACAAATCAATTGGATTAGCCGTTTCTACATTTTGTTTACCTGATTTAATAAAGCTTTCTAACATGAAACCTTTAAGTAATTTTTTTAATTCAGGATTGCTTGCAACTTGTTCAACAACATCTAAAACAATTTTAGCTTGAGCATTATGATCTTTAACACCGTTCACCACACAATTATCATGACTAACATCAATAACGACTGCTGGATTTAACACGTCATTTTTCTTGTAAATCTCAGCGACTTCAGCAAGATATTTTATATCATAATTTGGTTTACCATCACCACCACGTAAAACCAAATGGGCATAAGGATTACCATCAGTTTCAACTTCATCGCCATCCAAAACAATATAGTGCGAATGTTGAGCTGCAACCACTCCATTTACGCCAATTTTTAGCGAACCATGAGTTGGATTTTTGATACCAACTGGACAATCAATTCCTGAAGCAAAAATGCGATGTTCTTGATCTTCGCTACTACGCGCGCCAATTGCAACCCAAGATAATAACTCAATAAAGCCACGTGCATTATGTGTAAATAAAGCTTCATCAGCAATTGGTAAACCCATCTCAACAACTTGTGTCATTAGTTTACGACAATACATTGCACCAGCAGCAATATCAGGCGGCGACAATGGATCTGGCTGATTAACAGGACCAGTCCAACCCTTAATTGTACGCGGCTTTTGAATATAAACTCGCATAACTAATTTAAGCGCATGTCCAACTTTTTTTTCTAATTCAACTAAACGTTTTGCATACTCCAATACCGCAGTATCAGGCCAAGCTGAGCATGGTCCAACAACAATAACTAATCGATCATCTTCACCACGTAAGATTGCTTCAATTTCATTACGATGTTGCGTAATACTTGCATAACCTGCATCACTAAGTGGCAACGCACTTATAATTTCATCCGCCGTAGGTAATTTCTTTACAACCCTATATCCCATTATCAATCTATCCTATCTCTTAATTAACTGTGTAAGTGCAGTATGTATTACATTTTCATCAACTGGGAAAGCAACTCTATTTTCAATATTTTTAACTGAACCAATTTTATTTAATAAAACTAGTAGAATCTGTTGATTGGTATTCTTTTTATCTCCACGCATAGCATGAATAATTTCATCAACAACAAAATCTCCAAGGAGCTCTTCCGTCACTTCAAGTTTTGCTAAAAAATTCACAACTTGCCGGTAATCTTGTTCGGTTAATAGACCACTTAACTGTGCAATTTTGGCTTCAACTAACATACCAATTGCCACCGCATAACCATGCAAAATTGTGTAATTACTTAGCTTTTCTAAAGCATGCGCCACAGTATGTCCGTAATTTAGGATCATACGTAAATTGCGCTCTTGCTCATCAACTTCAACCACATAAGCTTTTAAACTTACCGCACGATGAATTACTTTATTTAAAGCTTCAGAATCTAAATTAAGAATTGCGTCTAAATTATCCTGACAATAAATAAAATGTTCCGCATCCAAAGTTAAAAATATTTTTACCGCTTCAAAAAAACCATTAATAATTTGCTCACGCGGTAAGGTATTTAAAACCAAAGTATCCATAAATACAGCTTGTGGCTGCCAAAATGCGCCAATAATATTTTTACCATAACTGGTATTAACTGCTGTTTTACCACCGACGCTACTATCAATCATTGCTAATAACGATGTTGGGACTTGAATAAAATTCATCCCTCGCATATAAGTTGCAGCCACAAACCCAGCTAAATCGCCAACTACGCCACCACCTAAAGCTAAACATAAAGTATGGCGATCACAACCAAACGCAAACATCTGTTCTTCAATTGCTAATTTAGTTAATGCTGATTTTGAGTTCTCACCATGCAAAAATTCGATTAATTTAACCTGATAACCAGCTTGCTCTAATTCATCTACTAATTGGTTACCATATAGTTTAGACACAATATCATCACTAATAATTACCACTTTACGGCTTGGAGCGTAGTTATCCAACCACCCTTGCCAGCTATTTAAAAGTTTTTCTGCAATTACAATCGGGTAACTATGGGGTTGTTTTGCTGGAATATTTACTTGAAGTGAAAGGCTCATATTACTCTGTCATAAAACTAATGTGAAATTAAGTTGGATATTATAAACCATTTATTTGGTATAAACTTAACTATTTACCAGCTAAACTACTAGCTTAGTTAGAGTTTTTAGAGCCATTAAAAGTTAAATTAATAGCGAATTAGCAATTTAATACAATAAAAATATTTTACAAATGATTAATCGCGACTAAATACAACTACTCACAATCTATTTGCTGCATATTTTAAATAAACAGACATGAAATTCTTATTTTTGCTGCATAGCAAAAATTAAAAACCTAAATACCTGATAAAATGTCCTCTTATTGCCTAGCAAATTTTATTTTAGGAAACATAGCCATGGAAGTTTAATTAAATGAACAACCAAATTTATTTTCTGCTATAACAATCGGAGTTGGCTCAATAATTGGTAGAGGATGGTTATTTGCCAGTTATTATGCTGCTAAATACGCAGGACCAATTTCAATACTTTCATGGGTAATTGGTGCGATTTTAGCGCTGTCTCTAGCACTTTTACTCGCAGAAATAGCCACTATGTATCAAGAAACTGGACTGTTCTCACGTTTATTAACCATTTCACATAATAAAGATTGTGGGTTTGTGGTTGCTACTTCCAATTGGTTTTCCATGGTGTGTTCAATACCATCCGAAGCCATGGCAACCGTACAATATATTAGCACTGCCTTTCCTGCTATCAATAAAATTATGTTTCTAAATGGAGAACTGACCTTCATTGGTATTTTAATGGTCTATTCTATCATTATAATTTATGGTTTACTTAACTATTGGGGTATTCGCACCTTAACCAAAGCAAACAACATAATTACAACCGTTAAAATGGTTGTTCCAGCTGCTGTAGGTATACTTTTCATGTTTGCTGCATTTCACCCAGCCAATTTCACGGCATATAAAGGAACCATTGCTCCATATGGAATCGGTAATGCATTTACAGCTGTTGTAACTTGCGGAATTTTTTATGCATTTTATGGTTTTAACATGGTAACCGTCTTTGCTAAAGAACTTAAAAATCCAAGCAGAAACCTTCCACTTGCATTATGTGGCTCAGTAATAATTTGCTTAATTATTTATTTAATTCTTCAAGTTTCATTTTTGGGTATCGTTGATACAACAACTATTGCAACTAAAGGTTGGCATTCATTAAATTTCACATCCCCCCTGGCAGACTTAGCGGTGATTTTAGGTATTAACTGGTTAGCAATGGTCTTATATGTTGATGCGGCAATTAGCCCATCAGGTACTGGAATAATATACCTCGGGTCTGGTGGACGAATGTTAAATGCAATGGCAGAAGATAAACAAATGCCTAAAATTTTTGCTAAGGTTAATCCCAAATTCTTAATTTCTCGCCCGTCATTAATCTTTACTGGCACAATGTGCGGAATATTGGTAATATTTTTTGATAATTGGCAAAAAATCATGATTGTCGTAACAGTATTCCAATTAATTGCTTGTCTAGCGGTTCCTATAGCATTCAGTAAATTACGTCAAACTCAAGCTGATAAGTTCCGCTCATTTAAAATGCCTTTAGGTAATTGTTTAAGTATTTTCGCATTTTTCATCGTTAGCTACTTACTTGTACAATGTGGTAGAGTTGCTATGATTTTAGCGTTATGTGCGCATATTGGCTTTTTTATAATTTACTGTAGAGCACAATATAAATTTAACCCAAGTAGTACAATCAAAGCATTCTGCTCAACTTGGGCATTATTTACTTATTTAGCCATTATGGGGATCTTTGCAGACTTGCAAGATAAGAATTTACTTCATACAACGCCAAGTTTAATTGCATTTCTTATTATCTCATTTATAGGTTATAAAGTTTTATTGGGACAAAAATCCTACTCAAATGAATAACGTATTGGATATCAAGCAAAAACTACCAATGATCTTATTGGTAGTTTTTTTATCTTAATTACTATATTCTGATATAAACACGATATTACTACATTTAAACCAAAATTAATAAGCGACCTCAATAAACGAGATACGGCATAAAATAAAAAAGCCACCAATAACTGGTAGCTTTTGATTAAATCAAAACCGACTTAATTCGCCGTACTTGGGTTACTAAATCAGAAAATGTTGCAAAATCAATTGTTTGCTTCGCATCTGAAATTGATTTATCTGGATCTGGATGCATTTCAACCAAAATCCCGTGTGCACCAGCTGCAACCGAAGCACGCGCCATCGGTAACACCAAAGAACGCACACCAGTACCATGGCTTGGATCAGCAACGATCGGTAAATGCGTCAACTGTTGCAATGCTGGAATTGCATTTAAATCTAGTGTATTTCGTGTAAAAGTCTCAATGGTACGAATACCACGCTCACATAAAATTACATTCGGGTTACCAGCTAGCATAATATATTCTGCTGACATTAATAACTCATGGTAGGTTGCGGCAAAACCACGTTTTAATAAAATTGGATTTTTAATTTTACCCAACTCAGTTAACAAGGTATAATTTTGCATATTCCGTGCACCAATTTGCAAAATATCCACGTATTCTGCAGCTGCAGCAATTTGGCTACCATCCATAACTTCCGAGACAGTAATCAAACCATATTTAGCACCAACTTCAGCTAAAAGCTTTAACCCATCCACGCCCATACCTTGAAAATCATAAGGTGAAGAACGCGGCTTATATGCACCACCACGTAAGGCCTGAGCGCCATTATCTTTAGCAATTTTGGCGCAGGCTTCAAGCTGTTCACGTGATTCAATCGAGCATGGCCCAGCAATAATAAATAACTCATCACCACCAATGCTAACTTCACCCATTTTAATAATAGTATCACTGGGTTTAGTTTGGCGACTAGCTAATTTAAAATTACTTGTGAGCGGCAATACTTTGGCAACGTTCGGTAATTCACTAAATAACTCAGTTGCAACCAATGAATTCACTCCACCAATTACCGCCAAAATATTTGCATCGCTTTCCACAACCCGAAAACCCATATTTTCTAAACGCTCAATTAAAAGCTGCTTATCTAAATAATTCGTATTGGCACGTAATTCAAGCAACATGATAGAGCTCCATGGTTAATTTAGTTAAATCTTCTGGAGTTACTTGGTTAGCAATTTGGCGCACTAAATATGAACCAACCACACAACCATCGGCCAATTGTAAAATTGCTTGTACCATCGCAGCATTAGCCACACCAAAACCAACTGCAATTGGTAAACTTGTCGCTTGACGGAGTTGATCCAGTTGGCTAGCTAAGTCTAATGGTAGGCCATCACGCGTACCCGTAGTACCTTTTTGGCAAGCATAATACACAAAACCATCATTAGCCGTAGCTAGTAATTCTTTCATGCGTTCGGGACGAGTTGAGGGCGCAATTACCGTAATTGGTGATAATCCTAGACTACGACATAAATAACGATAATTAGCCGCTTCTTCAAAGGGTAAATCAACAATTAAAATCCCATCTGCACCGGCAGATTTAGCAGCGCTCAGAAACCCAGCCAAATCACCTTGAATCGGATTATAATAAGTAAACACAATAATTGCAACTGCGCTTTGTTCGCGTATTTTACGAATTACTTCTAAGCTATCTTTAACCGTAACTCCAGCTTTTAAAGCCCGTTCCATGGCTTGCTGAATAACTGGTCCATCAGCAACTGGGTCAGAATAAGGAATTCCAATCTCAAGTAAATTTACACCGCCTTTAACTAATGCTAAAAAATACTCAACACTAGTGTTAATCCCGCCATCACCAGCAGTTAAATATGCAACCTTGGCTTTCTCTGTAAAAGCTTGTTTAATTCGTGACATTGACTAACCCCCGTTCAATTAGACCTGGTAAATCTTTATCACCACGTCCCGATAAATTAATTAAAATATAACTCTCAACTGGTAAATCTTTCGCCACGCGCATTAAATAACCCAATGCATGTGATGATTCAAGAGCAGGAATAATTCCCTCAGTGCGGGTTAATAGCTGGAAAGCATCCAAAGCTTCCTGATCACTCGCTACATCATATTCAGCTCGACCAATTGAATATAAATCAGAATGTTGTGGTCCAACCGCAGCATAATCTAAACCAGCTGAAATGGAATGAGTGTCCGCAATTTGTCCATCCTGAGTTTGCAAAACATAAGTACGATTACCATGTAAAACACCAAGGCGTCCTGATTGAAAACGTGCCGCATTTTGACCCACACCAATTCCATAACCACCAGCTTCAACCCCAACTAATTTTACTTTTTCGTCAGGAATAAAAGCTTGGAAAATCCCGATTGCATTTGAACCACCACCAACACAAGCAATTAGTACATCAGGTTGACGCTGTGTGCGTTGCTCAAATTGAGCTTTAGCTTCATTCCCAATTACCGATTGAAAGCGAGCACAAATTTGTGGGAATGGATAAGGCCCTAATGCAGTTCCTAAACAATAATGCGTTGCTTCATAGCTTGATGCCCAATCACGTAAAGCCTCATTTACGGCATCTTTTAATGTTGCACTACCATCAAGCACTGGAACAACTTTAGCCCCCAATAAACGCATTTTAGCTACATTCGGTGCTTGACGATCAACATCAACCTGCCCCATATAAATCACACATTCTAAATCAAGCATCGCACAAGCTGTAGCCGTCGCAACACCGTGCTGACCTGCGCCAGTCTCAGCAATAATTCGTGTTTTACCCATTTTCTTGGCCAATAAACACTGACCTAAGGCATTATTAATTTTATGCGCACCAGTATGAGTCAAATCTTCACGTTTTAGATAAACATGTTTTAAACCAATTGCAGCGGCAAAATTTTTAACTTCAGTTAATGCAGTTGGACGTCCAACGAAATTTTTTAGTAAGTCTAAATATTCATGTTGAAATTCATCTGCTAAGGCAATTTCATAATATGCTTTGGTTAGATCATGTAACGGCTCAATTAATAACTCAGGAACAAACATCCCACCATAAGCACCATAATAAGTTGGACGAAGCAGCGCCAAAAAATCACGAATTTTGCCAAAATCTTTAACTCCACGACCACTCTCAACTCCTGAAGATAAATCAACACCATCAGGATTAGCTTCAGCAATTCTCGCTAATACATTTGATTGATCTAAACCACCAGCAATAAAGAAGCGGAATTCGCTGTGACTTGGTAACGCAATTTTTTCATATAAAACTAGGTCTTTAGCTGGATTTAAACAACTTGGCAATTCTTTACCATCAGCGACATAAATGATTGGCTTATGCGTAAATTCATTTACACTCGCACGCGGTAAATCGCCATGTAACTGAATCACATCCAAATTTAACTCAGCATCAATTGCTTTTATTTGCTCCAGAGTCTCATCAAAAAACACTCCAACAACTTGCGTTGGGTAATCTTTAACTGCTGCGCAAATTTGGCGGGCTGTATCTAAAGCAATCTGGCGTGGCGAATAACTGGTAAATAATAATCCAATATAATCTGCACCACTAGCGGCAACTTTACGTGCCATTTCTGGTGTGGTAATTCCACAAATTTTAACTAACATTTTATAATCTCCCTAATTTATCTTATATTTTGGTCGCAAATTATATCCATTTAGAGGATTATTTGATTCGTATAATGCAATAAATTCCATCTCTTTTTTATTTATAAGGTCACTATTTCCTGATTTCTCAATAACTTCCCAAAGAATATCCTTAGTAACTGTAAAACTTTTACGTTTTTCTATTGGAAAATCTTCTTCTAACTGTTTTTTATTAGGAGAACCATAATAGTTAATATCATCAGTAACATCTTGACCAATATAAATTTTACCATTTGGATACGTTATTTTATAAATAACTTTTCTTTGCATTGAAATCATATCAATTAAGCTCCAAAAAATTCAGCTGGGTTTGCCAAGCGAGAAAGAGCTTCACCAACTAATACACCATCATAGCCTAAATCTAACGCAGCCAATGCTTGTTCACGAGTTTTCAGACCAGACTCAGCAACCTTAACTACTCCAGTAGGAATTAATTTAATCAATTCAGCAAATTGATCTGGGTGCATTGTAAAATCATTTAGGTCGCGTTGATTAACTCCAATTACATCCGCATCCGCCTGTAAAGCAATTTCTAATTCATTCGGATTATGTACTTCCACCAAAACCTCTAGACCAAACGCATGAGCTAATTTAGCCATTTCGACAGTTTTTTCTTTCAGTACATGTACAATCAATAAAATAACATCCGCACCATTGGCTGCAGCTTCAGCAATCTGTGGTGGCGTTAACATAAAATCTTTGCATAATACTGGGATTGGACTGTCTTTCAGACCTTCGGTAACACGACGTAAATCTGCCATTGAACCATTAAACCCAGCGTCAGTTAACACTGAAATCGCTGCAGCGCCTAATTCGACATACAATTTAGCACGATCTACTGGATCACCAATATCAGCAATATGCCCTGCTGACGGCGATGCACGCTTAATTTCGCTAATTACTGCAAATTCTTTACTTAATAATGACTCGCGCATACTCTTACGTTTTTTTGGCACTTGATATTTACGTGCTACAATTTGCTGTAATTTATTCAAAGGTATGATATTACCCTCAACTAAACGCGCTTTAGCCATGGCAACACCATCCCTAAGACTCGCAACTTTGCCATACACAAATAATGCAGCACCAGCATTAAGCGCTAAACTATCAGTAATACCGGTTGTTTGACCATTTAAGGTACGAATTAAGATTTGTGAATTATACATCCGATCACCACCAGCTAAATCACTCAACTCCGCCTGTGATAAATTCAACTCACGCAAATCTAGCGTAATATCACTAATTGAATCGCGGGTAACTAATTTAGCTTGTAACGTATCTAAACAACTTAATTCATCAAGTCCATTACCATGAAATACCAAAGATTTGGTCGTACCAAGACGAAATAAAGCTTCAGCAATCACCGCAACATACTCAGATTTATACACACCCAAAATTATGTGCTCACGCCCAGCTGGGTTTAATAATGGTCCCATTAAATTAAAAATTGTTGGAGTTGCCAGTTTCTTACGTACTTCATTCAACTTACGTAGAATTGGATAAAAATTGGGTGCAAAACAAAAAGCAAAATTACGCTCAGCTACCGATGCGGCAATTTCATCATCAGTTAAATTTAAATTAAAACCTAACTCTGCTAAAACATCTGCCGAACCACATTGTGACGATACCGCACGATTACCATGTTTAATTACTGGCACACCACAGGCTGCAGTTAATAATGAACCACCAGTTGAAATATTTAACGTTCCAGCTTTATCACCACCAGTACCAACGATGTCAATAAATGGATAATCTAAACTTAAAGTACGCCCACTTTCGGTTAGTGCTTGATGAAAACCCAACAGTTCATCAGCAACTTCACCTTTAGCATGTAATAAACTTAAAAATGAACCAGCTAAAACTGGATCAACATCATTTAATAATGCTTTGGCTGATAAATAACTATCTTCAAGTGACAAGTTTTGTCCCTGACTTAATTTCTGAATACATTTAATTAGCATGACAAATTTCCACAAAATTAGTTACGATTTGTTGACCCTCTGGTGTTAGAATTGACTCAGGATGAAACTGCAATCCATAAATTGGATATTGGCGATGACTTAAAGCCATAATATTACCTTCTACATCTTCGGCTTCAATTTTAAGTACAGCTGGAAAATCATTCTTCTTTACGACCAACGAGTGATAACGTGCAGCCGTAAATGGTAAATGCACTTGTTTAAATAACTTACCACGATTATGAAAAATCAAACTTGGTTTACCATGCATAACTTTGTCTGCTAAATCAACAGTGCCACCAAAAGCCGCACCAATTGCTTGATGCCCAAGACACACACCTAATAATGGAATTGTTGTTCCGAGCTGCTTAATTACATCAATACAAATTCCAGCTTGAGTTGGGTGACCAGGACCAGGCGATAACACAATCCCAGTTAAATTTGGCAATGCGGCAATTTCAGTAACTGTTAATGCATCATTACGGACAACTTTAACTTCGGCACCTGCAATTAATAAACTTTGATAAAGATTATAGGTAAAGCTATCGTAATTATCAATTAATAAAATCATAATCCACCCCCAACGGCCAATTCAATACTCGCCATTCCACCACGCGCTTTAAGATAAGTTTCTTCAACTTCTTTTTCGGGTACAGAATCATATACAATTCCAGCGCCAACGCGCAATTCAATTTGTCTATTTTGAATAAACATCGTACGAATCGCAATCGCTGCAGTTAAACTTCCAGTTTCATCGACCATAAGTACCGCGCCACCATATAAACCACGACGTGTCATTTCCAATTCATCAATAATTTGCATGGCACGAATTTTTGGTGCACCAGACAACGTACCAGCTGGCAATACTGACTTCACTACGTCAAATTGATTATGTTGTGGATCAAGCTTTCCAACTACATGGGATACGATATGACTTACGTGCGAATAACTTTTAACATTTTTAAATTTCGTAACAGTTACCGTACCAGCTTTAGCCACCGCACCAACGTCATTCCGCGCCAAATCTACCAGCATAATATGCTCAGCAGTTTCTTTCGGATCAGCTAATAATAAGTTAATATCATCACCTTTTTTACAAGTTCCAGCAATTGGCACTGTTTCAATTACACCATCTTTTACACCAACTAATAGCTCAGGAGATGCACCAGCTACCGCAAACTCTTCTTCTTCAAATAAATATAAGTATGGTGTTGGATTAAGTTTGCGCAACGCACGGTATAAGGAAAATGGCTCAAGATCAGATTCAGCGCTAAAAGTACGCGACAAAACTACTTGAAAAATATCACCTTGACGAATATATTCTTTAGCTCGAATCACCTTTTGCATATACTCTTCGTCAGTTACATCAGGCAATAAATTAATTTTGGCATGTTGTGCCAGCGCTGGCATACTATTAATCGTAAATAAACGTTCAATTATTTGCTCAATTTCACTCTCACTACCCTCGTGACTCACGATCAATTTTTGCGTTTGATGATCAAAACAAATCACCGTTTTGTACAAGCGCATAAAAAAATCTGGAACTGGTTTAGCAGGATGACGATCAGGTAATTGTTCTTTAACGCGTACTCCATCATAAGTAATGAATCCAAACATTTTACGTCCAGCACTGAATTCTGGCAATAAAGCGTATGGGTCACCAGTATGTGATGCCGTCGTATCTGCATAACTAATTTTAATTTCGCGACCACTTGCCCGTAATGTCGCAAGTGGATTAATTCCAATAAAGGAAAATTTGCCATAACCTTCGTCATACGCTGATTCCATCATCGTTGAACCAGCACCACCAATTGCGCTATAAGCCAAAATTGGAGTTAAGCTGTCGTAAGCTAATTGACGAACTAACGGTGCGACTTTTGCAAAACCTAAGTCAAGCTCTGCATTATTAAATAGGCTCATTCTCTATCCCCTAAATTTAATTTATTAGGCACCAATAGCGTGTCTAAATTTGTAATGACGTAATGATACATCAGTACATGATAATTTGTCAAACAAAAAACCACCTGTTTAGGTGGTTAAATCATTTTAGTACATGGTTGCACTATCTATGCTCGGAACTTTATCAAGTTTATATTGATATGGAGCAGTGCTCGTATAAACTATGTCAACTCGCTGATTCTTAGGCTGCAATCCTTTATCATTGCTTGGAAAAACTGGCTTGGTATTACCATAAGAAATTACGCTCAGTTGCTTAGCTGGAACTCCAGATTTTAGCAAAGAATTTTGCACGCTTTGCGCACGCTGTAGTGCTAACTGTTGATTGTGTAAACTGGTACCAACCTCAGAGCTATTACCTTGAATTTGCACTCGTGCCGTAGGATGAGCAATTAAATAACTGGCATTAATAGTTAATAATTTAGCTGAGTTAGCCGGTACATCTGAGCTATTAAACGAAAAATACACAACATTATTTATTACAGTGCTTTTGATTGATTGATCATCTGGATTATTCGCACTACTAACTGGTGCTTGATTACTACTACATGCAGCTAAACCTAAAGTTCCACACAACATAATTAAAAATTTCATTCCACGCATTCAAAATCCTTTCATTTATCTGGACACTTTACTCTAATAACCCAATACTTTTAAATTGAACTATATTAAATCAAGTGTCGTATGCAGTGGCTATTATACTATATGCGAAAGACAAAGGCATAAACTCGGCATAAAAATGATACAATAACTATAATTGTAAGTTAATAATGAACCAGACATAAAACAATGAATCAAATTATCATCCATGATATCGTCAAACAAATTGACGCACCACATAGTCCTATTCAACAACAAGCGGCTAGTATCACCGCAGAGAATGATATTGATGCAATTCGTACCTGGTTGCTTGAATTCAGAAATAGTCCCAATACAGCTATTTCTTACCGTCAAACTGCAGAACGGTTTGTAATTTGGCTAATGCAGCAACAATTAAATTTAAAACAAGTTACCCGCGAAACGATTCAAAATTACGAAGAATTTTTACTTAGCCCAACGCCTAGTGACTTTTGGTGCGGTCCATCTAAACCAAGGATTCATCCTGATTGGAAACCTTTCGTTAAAGGTCTATCTAAATCAAGCATCAAATTAAATTTACAAATTTTAGGTAGTTTATATCAATATTTAATTGATGCTGGATATTTGGTTCGCAATCCATTCCGCTTAATTCGTGCACGCAGTAAAACTACCATCAATGTCGAACGCATTCTAACCATGCGTGAATGGAGCTACCTAACCGATTACATTGAAAATTTACCACGTGATACACCTAAAAATAAATTTGAAGCTGAGCGCGTTAATTGGGTATTTAATTTATTATATTTAACTGGTTGTCGAAGAAGCGAAGTTGCTGGCGCACATATGGCAGATTTTTTACATAAGCGTGGTCAGTGGTGGCTTAAGGTAATTGGTAAAGGAAATAAATATGGTGAAATTCCTGTGCCAAATGAATTACTAAGTGCTCTAATGCACTATCGTAAGGCTATGGGACTTAGTGAATACCCAACTCCACTTGAGACAGAAGTACCGCTAATTTTTAGTAAATATGGGCGCTTGCAAGCAATTAGTGATTCGATGCTGTACAAAATTATTAAAACTACATGCAATAATCTGGCAGATGAGCTTAAATCAATTGATCCAGCTAGCGCCTACGTAATTAGCAAAGTTTCCACGCATTGGTTACGCCATACCTCTGCTACACATCAGGTTGATGCAGGAATTGATATTCGCATTGTCAAAGAAAATCTACGTCATAGCATGCTTGAAACTACTATGAAATATCAGCATACTGAAGCTGATTCACGCCACGAAGAAACGATTAAAAAATTCGGTAAGAAATAAAAGTACACGCACTGAACTCAAGTGCGTGTATAATTTTAGTTAGATCTAATTATTATTTACCAATGATTCCACCTTACACATTCCATTACTACTCCACAATTCACTACCAACACAATGATGACAATAAAATAAACCTTGCGAATCATATTTTTGCTTGATAGTAAATAACTTAGCATAATTGCTGCCCCAAAAAGCATTTTGCCAATCTTTTTGGAAATAATCTGCTTCATTAACATAAGTACCAGAATTTGGGGCTAACTTCATAAATAAATTCATTGCACCAGAAATTGCACCCACCGATTCATTCGCAGCTTTTACATCAAATGAGTAACCATTAACACCTTTATAAATTTTATCTTTGGTGATACCCATTAAAACTAAAGCATTGGCTTGATAAACACTAGGATTAGTTGACGTCATTTCAGTTGCTTCTAAAGCATCTTGTGATGCCCCGGCTAATCCTTTATTAATGTGTACGGAAACATCAGCAATACGTGAGGCTTTAAAAAACGCATCGCTCAATTTATCTAATTCAGTTCCCACAAATAAGCTTTCTGGAAGCCACCATGATTGATAAGTGTAAATATATTGTGATGCTTCACCAGTATTTGGAGCCCACCAAAACTCTCCACTGCTTGCACCTGCCAAAGTATTTTTGGTCACTAATCCAGGATCAGTTTTCTCCCAATAATCATAATTCCACATTTTGTTAGCTGGAATTGCAAGATAACTACGGGTCATTTGGTATAAATCTGGTCTCTTTCTCACCCAGTCAATCAATGGTTGCCAAATTTGCTGAACTTGACTTTCATTAATACCTTGTGACACTAAAAATATATTGATGCTATTTTTTTTATTAAAAGAGAATTGTTCACCCCAATGTTCATTGTTTAGTCGACTTTGATAAAAACGTAAATACTCTTTAATTAAAGTTTTATATGCGTCATCATTTGCCGCGTGAATTTCACCTCTAAAAAGACCAAATGAACTTGGTAAATCATGTAACTTAAGTGTAACTTTCGTTACAACTCCGTAGCTACCGCCCCCGCCACCACGAATAGCCCAAAATAAATCTTGGTTTTGAAATTGATTCGCTATACGTATTTTACCATCAGCAGTCACTACTTCAACTTGAACTATACCCGCAGCACCAGTACCAAATTTCTTAGAAAAGCTACCAAAGCCACCACCTTGAATAAAGCCACCAGCAACACCAACACTAGCGCAGCCACCACCCTGAACATACTGATCATGCTGTGAGGTAGCAACTGTATACGCATCAATCCAACGTGCCCCAGCTTCAACAGTTATAACAGGAATCGGAGTAAAACTTTTATCTGCACCAAGTGGTACAAATTTTTGTTGATAATCAATCTTACGCATATCATGCGTCCACACTAATAACGAATCAGGTGCCGAAGATCTACCAAGGTAGTCATGCCCACCACCTTTAATTACCAATCGTAAATTATATTTTTGAGCAAATTTTACCGCTTCGGCAATATCATTCGTTGTTTTTGCTTCCACCGCATACACACTTGGCGTAGTATCCCAAGCATTCAACCATCCTTGAGTTTGAGTTCCTCCTGGGTTACTTTGGACAAAGAATGGATTCTTCATATTTTGTAATTCATGCATGCAACTTTCACTCTGAGAGTTTTGTTGACATGCTGAAGTTAAAGAATTTGGTTTAATTAAATTCCCATCTAAATGCTCTGCGAGATCGCGCCATTTTTGCTCACTTGGCCAGCAATTTTGACTAGGTAAACAACGACAACTTTCGTTCACTGGTGCTAGATTAACACTCCATGCCCATGAAGTATAAAGCAAACAGTTTGCGGCACAAATAGCTTTTACTAAAGATTTCATTTCCAACCTCATCTTAAAAAATTTAATACCATACCCTTATACAACTAAAATAAATTTTGGTTCCAGATTAAAAAAGCTGACCACACATCAGGAGTAATTTCTGCTGGAAAAACCTGTGTGGTTAACTTATACAACTTACTATAACCATATTGATTATAATAACCTTTAGAGGCATTAATTTCAGGAAAAGCCTGAATATTCCATGTATATAAATCTGAACCTAAATACCTTGGATTATTAACTCCTGCATTTTTCACACTTAACAAAGACACATTAAAATATGCTAATAATTTGGTCGGATTAGTATAATTTACACAATTAGAATTATTTAAAAATAAAGTAATATTTGGGTTTGAGGTATTACTTGGGCAAGTTCCATCTACTGAACAAAGAAATAACCCCAACGTTCCATTATCAATGCTACCAATTGTTGTTGCTGGCGTTAACAAACATGCTGCTGGATTATTAAGCGTCGTTTGATTGATATACGCAGATTCTGATGAAACCATATTATAGCCCTGGGCATAATCCCACATGGTCGACGTAGCACTAGCAGGCAATACAAACCTTAACGGAGGCTGTGAATTACTATTTGAACTTAAATCATTAGCGGCTTGTTTTTCAACCAATGCTGTATAACTTTCCAGACTAACTGGGCCAGCTGGAGTAGCTGATTCTGTAGTATCTAAATCATATAAATATTGTTGTAAAATAATATTATTCAATGCGAAACCATTATAACCATTCGTATACAAATCAATTCCAGTTGCATTAGCATCAAATAAAAATAAATATTTCTTTTGTTTGGCTAATTGTAAAGCAATTTCACCATAAAATTCACGTTCAATTGCGTAACCTTTTGGTGTAGGAGAACCAGAATCTGCTCCCAATAAATTAATTGCTGGCTCATTATCGAATGAAACGCCATAAGCATGAGGATCGCTATTAATAATTGCTGCAACTTGATCAGCAATTAACAAAACATCCGCAGTCTTTGCAGTTGCTAAGGCAGCATTAAATTCTTGACTCACATCAATAACAGGCACGACATGAGAAACAAAACTAGCATAATAAGACGTAATTGCAGTACCAGAAACACAATTACCCAAATAAGCATCAACACCGTTTACAATGTAACTATTTAATTGAGGTAATGCATAATAATTAAACATTTCAGTTAATGGTGCTTTTTGATTTGTTGATGTTGGACAACTTGTAGAAAAAGCACCATCTGCGGCAGGATTAAAAATACCATTTGTTGCGACAGAAAGCGTAGGAAACTGTGGAAACACAAACTGCATACTTGACGTATGATATTGCTGAGTCAAATCATACCATAACGATGGAGACTCTTGCTTCATACCATAATAATAATCTGTTGCAACACTGTAGTTCCAAACTCCATTACCTTTATCCACTGAGTCGATTAAATTACTTGTATCGTTAGTTATAGAATTAGAAGAAATATTACCATTATTACAGGCACAAACCCAAAATGTGATACTACACAATAAGAAAGATGTAATTTTATTCATAATTAATAAATCCTAATTAAAAAATGTAAAATTTAATTAACTGTTATTTCAACCTAAAAATTACTCACAAGGCTTTGCTAGATTTTTCGTTTAACTAATTAAATTTATTACTAACTACAAGATCTTCACATATTTTAAAATAAACGCTTAATAATTTAGTATTAGTTATATAAAATACGAATACCTTAATTGTAACTTACTTTAAATATTTCAAGCGCAAGTTTCAGATCCAATTGGGTGAAATTAAACTATAAAAAACACCCCACAATATAAACATGTAGCAAATACCATACAAAATAAACCACAATACGAATACAAAAACAGCATAGTAGCAAAAATAACACACCAAAGCAGCTTTTATACACTACAGGTTAGCTATTTAATGATATAATTTTGCCTAAGAAAATATGTTTTAACGGAGATAACATAATGAGAAAACCTCTAAATATTGTGTTGCTTGCTGCAATAGCATCGGCTACGGTTGCATGTAATAATGGTACACAATCATCCTCAACACCGCCTTCAAACAACACTAGTAATTTAAGTTTTACTCTGACTCCTGTTAGCACTTCACATAATGGTAAAACCTCACAAAAATCCAATAACTCAATGTCTGAGGGATCATTAAGTAGTGCCGTTTGCCAAGGAGGCACTTGTACTTGGAATAATAGTGCGAATAATAATATCACCCAAGGCGAAACAGATAATACATTTTGTACAGGAACTAACTCAACTCGTGCTGGAACTGGGTATACACTTGCCAGTGGAGCCTATGGCATGACTTTACCAACTGGGATTGCCGCAGCAAAAACTGGTAAAGCAAATACAGATGTAATTTTAGAATTATTTAATACTCCATATAGTAGTATCACTACAGATATGTTAAAACAATACGCTGCAATGGGTTATACAACAATTTGGGTATCGCCACCACAATATAATGCAGCTGTATCTTATTCTGGAAACTACGCAGCAGATAATATACCAGCTTGGTACGGAGCATACCAGCCAATGGATTTCGGACAAATTGGTAATGAAAGTAATGTGTTAAGTTATGGTACAGCCGCACAATTAGCCACCCTAATCACCAATGCTCATAACGAAGGTTTACAATTAATTATTGACGTTGCCGTACATCAATTTGCTCAACCTGGTGCCAATACTTCAACGGCAGGTAACGCTTCAACCTATTATCAAAATTATAGTGGACAAACTTATTCATTTAACTCTGGTAACATGGCAGCACTATCACAATTTTGGTGGCCACAAACTAAAGTAACCAACTATATTCCATTTGGTTCAACGGCTACGACTTGTGCTTCCTTTGCGGATAATACATCTGGACTAATCGCTTTATGGGCAAATAATCCTAACGGATCTACTTATAGCTCAAGTTTTAGTCAAACTGCACAATGGAATTCAGATTTCTCTGCTGCCAATGGCTGGTTTGATGGAGTCTTACCATCTGCGACAAATTCATCAGTGGGTAGCAGTGCTGTGTCATGCGGAACTCAGTCAATATTTGATGGATATGCAGCTTGGTTATTGGGTTCTAACTATGGTAGTGGTGCAATGACAGTTGCATCTAGCGCAACAACTGGCTTTAATTCTGATGGTTTCCGTATTGATGATGTTAGTGGTCAAAGCCCTGCATTCTTTAATCAATTATTTAGCGACACGGCAAATTACAATAAGAGCTCAAATATTTTCTTTGGTGAATACCCTACTAATGATGCCAATCAATATACCAGTTATACCAGCATAAAAACGGCATCGGGTAATAATTCATCAGGTAACACTATGAAAATGCTAAATTTCCCATTATTAGCTGGGCTAAATGGTGCATTCGCCTATGGTGCAAATTTGCAGGCTTCTTTAACGTCCATGATTACCAGTAGCGATGCATACACTTCTTCTAGCAATGGTACTCTGGCTGGAGTAAACGCAATTAATTTGGTAATGGATCAGGATACAGTCCCTGACAGCATTAGCTCACGCGCTATGTGTCCTTGGACTGGTACCCAAAGCCCGAATTTTGTAATGAGTTACTATAATGCGCCACTAGCTTATGGTGTGATTTTAGCTATGGAAGCTGGTACTCCATTTGTCTATGCAGATTTACAAGCACAAGCTGGAACTGGTTTAACTTCATCTGGAACTTCTACTGCCGCCAATGCTAATGGTAGCGTATCGTACTGGAATGAAAATGAAGTAATTGCTGGGGTTTATTTCCATAATCAAACTCTAGGTCAAACTATGACGTGGGCAACGATAAATACAACCGATGGAGATAATGTAGCATCACTAACCCGTGGTACCAATTATTTCTTTATCGTAAATAAATCTGCAACTGTCTACACTGCAAGCGATAGCAATACAGGATTAACTAGCCAATGTTACATTGATTTAATGTCTCATCAAATCGTAAATGTAAGTAACGGTACATTGAGTAATCTAATTGTTCCTGCACAATCTGTAATGTACTTTGTTCCATATACTGGAGCAGTTCCTGCATCAACTACTGATGCGCCAGTCAACTTCACCTGCTCTTAATTTTATTTTTATAAAAGAAGCCTAGCGTAAAAACTAGGCTTCTTTTTTAATTTGTTATTTAGGAAATACTAATGATTACTGCAATGCAAAAAAAATTAAGTAACTTTTTCTATATCGTACTTGGACTACCATCAACTGCTATGGGGTTTGCTTTATGTATCCAAATCTCAGCTTTAAGCTGGATTTTAAGTACCAAATATGGGCTTAAAATTGATGAAATTGGTCTCGTTTGGGCGGCTGGACCAATTGCAGGGATTTTAGGACAAGTAATAATTGGTCTAGTCAGCGATAACGTTTGGTTATGGCATGGCCGTCGACGTCCATTTATTATTATTGGCGGTATTTTATGTTCATTAATGTTACTAGCACTGCCAAATTTAGATATCATCTCCGCAGCTTTGGGACTTCATGGAATTTTAGGGGTTGCAATCACAGTTGCATTATTGCTTGATCTATCGATCAATGTTGGTTTTAATCCAACTCGTTCAATTATTGCCGATGTTACTCCTGAAGGTAAAGAACGCACTAAGGGCTATACTTGGATGCAAACTATTTCCGGAACTTTTGGCGTAGCAGCTTATGTAATTGGTGCATGGCTAGATAATTATGTCTTAATTTATGTCGGCGTTGGTTTAGTGCTAGTTTTATCAATTTTCCCAATTTTATTCATTCAAGAACCACGTGAACTTAAGAAAGAATTTGCCGAATTAGCCAAAATACACGAAAAAACCTCCTTGAAGAAAATCATGTTAGATATTCAACCATTATGGGGGTTCTTAATTTATTCAGTCTATGGTGTAATCAAACGTTTATCAGGAATTCAAACTAACAATTATTACCCAGAAATTGCCTGTGGAATTATCACACTATTTTTTATCATTTATACTTTACTACAAAAAGAAGCAGGTAAATCAAAAGAAGAAGCTGGTATTATTGGTTTCAAAAAAGTTTTGGCGGCACATTCATTTACTTGGATCGGTGTGCAAACTATGTTTGTCTACATGTTTGCTTACGTCCAATACAAAATGCCAACCCTGAATGCTTTAAAAATGGGACAGGTTGTGTCAATATCATTCTTAATTTTAAATGTCACAGGCGCTTTATTGCCTGTAGCTATACTTGAACCATTAACTCGCAAAATCGGCCGCGCACGTACACATGCACTATGTATTGCAAGCATGGCAGCGAGCTATTTTGCTCTAATTCCATTTGGCATTTCACCAATGATGATTTACGTAATTATGGCTTTTATTGGAATTGGTTGGGCATCTACAATTAGCCTGCCTTTTGCAATTATGACGCAGAAAGTCGGTAGTAATAAAATTGGTCTATATATGGGGTTATTTAACTTAGCAGTAGTCTTACCACAATTAGTCGCGAGCCTTGGTGTTGGTCAGGCTATCAGCATAATTGAAAACAAAAATATGATTTTCATGATTTGTGGTGTAACACTTGCTATATCAGCGGTATTATGGTTTACGCTTAAAGATTCACATGTTGAAGAAAACAAATCAGCTAATCATCAACAGCATAACCACCATTAAATATTGCTCTAAATTTAGGAATTTTCATGAAAAAATTAACTTATTTATTGTTAATGACAATCAGCCCATGTCTAGTATTAGCTGATGATATCGAATCCACGCCAACTACACTTAAGGCTGAATCAATGCCAAATGTTACTGTAATTAAAGAACCATCAAACCCTAATGCTGGTTCGATTGGCCGCTATAATTACTTCCAAAATCCATATGGATGGATGATGTCTGGTGGAGGAACATTAATTTTAACAGAAAGCCAAATTGAAGCCCAAAATAACTGGGAAAAACTCTTTGCAGGTGGAACTTACAATGTCTTCGCAGGAGCAACCTATAACCAGTGGGATGGAACTTATGCATCTTCTGGTAAATCTTATGGTTCTAATATTTTTGGACAAACTGGACAACTTAATGGATTCTCAATTGGTGGAGTAGTTTCAATTATGAATCCCGTTGGACAATTAAATGATATCGTTAATCCTACAACTTACTACAACCGTTACTCTTCCGGCTATATCCCAACGTTTAACTCAATTACCCTGCCCGAAGCATTTATTGAATATCAATATGAAAATATTGTCAACGTTGATTTGGGTTATATCGCGTTTGATAATAGCCCATGGCTGGCTGGAAATATGTATACCAATATGTTAACTGTTCCTACCACTTATCAAGGGATTGGCGTTAACGTTTATGCTGGCAGCGGATGGTTGCTTTCTGCACTTGCCTTTAATGGTGCACAATTTGGCGCGCAACAGGGCTTTACCGGAAATACCAATTATAGTTGGCTAACCATGAATCCTGGCTATAATAATAATTCAAATGGTACAGTTTCGGTTGGTGCCAATTACTCAAGTAACGATAATAATTATAATATGCGCTTATGGGGCTATCAATTTGATAATTATGGTACATTGCTTTACGGTGATACTGGCTTAACCTTACCAGTTAATGGGCAACTTTCATTTAATTTATCGGCTCAGTTTGGTAGCGACCAACAATGGTTTCAATCCAATAACGCAATTTCTCAGTCCGTAAACGGTGGTAACATCCAAAGTTATGTCGCAGGTGTTAAAGCTGGGATGACTTATGACTTATTCCAATTAAATTTGAGTGCTAATACAATGTGGGGTCCAAATGGATCATATAGTGGTGGTGCATTTGTCTCGCCATATACCCAATCATTACAAGTTGATCCAATGTATTCTGAGGCTTGGTCATACAATCAGGTTACATCTGGTGAAGCGGGAAATATGTATAAAATTGCAGGACAATTTGCACTTGGTTCATGGGGAACTAATTTAATTTTCCAACCCAATTTTATTTATGTCTCTAATAACAATGTAACTAGTAATGGGTTACAAGAGCTAGATTTGGTTCTTAACTATCCTATTCCACAACTTCGAGGACTATATATTTTCGGTGTATACGCACAACAATGGTATGCACAAAATGCCACTGGTGTAACTAATAATAATTACCAACCAATTGAAATCCAATCTGGTATATACTATACTTGGTAATAAACATAAATACAATATAAGGAATTTTCTTATGAAGAAATTACTCATCGCATTAATTACAATCAGCCCACTCTTGGCGGAGGCAATGACAACTATCAATTTTAATTCACCGTTATATTTAGATCCGACCAATTTTTTATGCAATGGAGTTAAATTAACCCAGCAAACCACTATCACGGATATTTCACAAAACTGTAGAAATGTAACAATTATCGAACGTGAAGAAAACGCCAACGGCTTCAGATCAAATGCAGGAAATCCTCTACCAGGACAAGATATGCGCACTTCAAATCCATTGGCGCCTAAAAGCTCAGGTCTTTTATTGAGTAAAGTTGAATTCTATACCGATAAGGGTCATTATGTAATCTGTTACTATAATAATGCAACTCTTGATAAATGTAAGGTAAATGAACAGCTCTCCATCCCACCCAAAATAGTTGCATCTACACCAATTGCTACAAACGCGGCAGCTCCAAGCATAGCTCAGCATAAACCAACTAGCTCTGCTCCGAAATAAATTATTGTAATTTAATTATATGACTGGCTCCAATTCAAGATCTACCCTTAAATTGGGGCTATTTTTTTCTTAAACTTAAATTGCCTGATTGATAAAATGAGTTACTTTGATCAAATTCTTTTAATGCAATTAACAAAGCATATAATTCAAAGCTAACATGATCTGCGACATTTGGACCAATAATTGCCCGAGCGTGAATTAAATTATTATCAATTTTTAAATATTTCAAATTAATTGACCCTGATTGCAACATTCCTGCATAAGCTGTGGCAGAGTTATTTTCTGGAACCAAAGAATCATGTACCAATGAAATTAATGTAACTGGATTATGACTTTGCCAATTAACAATATCTGCTTTCGCAACTGTCTCAAATAAATCTTTATCTTGTAGCATCTGTGGACTCACCAATGCCTTAATGCTATTATTAAATATGGAATAATTATTTCCTGCTGAAGTTTTGAATAATGCGGCAAAAAAATAGTTTAAAGCAAATTTAAATTGGTTACCATTACTCAAGCGTAAGCTATCAACATTTAGTTTATATTCTGAATTATTACCACATAGTGGCAAATCTAAAAAACAATCCAAATTATAAAAATTAGAATTAAATAAACTGTTGCTGGAAATATGATTATAATGAGAATAGCTTAGCAGTGCATTCACAAGTAAAGATGGCTTTAACATTGCGCCCCAAAAGCTATTATTGATATTATAATCGTTAGAAGGTTCTCCAATTTGATTGTTCAGTAAAAATGGCAGCATTACACCGCTTAAATTATACGCACCTTCGATAGCAACAGTTTTCTTTAAAGATAATTTTTGCTGAATTAATTCCCGACGAAAATCTGAATTAGTTTGATAAATTCGACTAAACCACAATGCATAAGAACCACCCTCAGAATAACCGCTCACAAACAAAGGCAGCGTTTTCTTGGTTTCAATTAGTTTATTAGCATGCAAATAATTCATCGTTGCTAATAAAATATTTTTACCATCAACAACATTTTGCTGTGGATACAAAATATATGGATGCATCGTATCATAATTATCACCTAATCCAATATAATCTGGTGCCACTACTATATAACCATTTGCTGCAAAAATACTTGCCAACATCTCAGATTTATACTCTTTAAAATGCAAAGATGGAACATTTAATTTACCGCTAATTGTTGAATGGAAAAATAAAATTATACCCTTCGGTTTAGATGCAGGCAATAATAATAATCCAGAAACATTTTGTAATCCATCTTGACTTAGAGTCTGGTATTTTAAACGACGGTAACTAATCTTAGCATTTGATTCAATTATAGAATTTGTAAATAGCTTTGTTCTTGCAAATAATGGATTCATCGCTATTTGACGATGGTTATATGCTGCATTCTCCTTACCGACCCAACGTAATTCTAATTGACGATAATTTGCCATAACTTCATTGACTGGAATCGAAGATTCTTGTGGTTGACTCAATATAAAACTTTCAGCCTGCTGAAATTGATACGCTTGGCTAGATAAACTTGTAACCAATACAAAGTTAAAATTTAAATAGCAGAATAAAAAAATAACCAACCGTAACAAAATATACCTCACCAAGATCGAATATTTAAATAATAACCAACTAACTAAAAGAGTTAAAATTTAAAATGAAACGTTTTAAAATAAAGAAGGTGGTATAAAAATACCACCTTCTTTTCAACATAACAAAATTTACTTACGTAAGCCTAGTTCTTTAATCAAACCAGAATACTTAGCAAAATCAGTGCGTTTCAAATAATCTAGCAAACGGCGACGTTGAGAAACTAATTTCAACAAACCACGACGTGAATGGTGATCTTTTGCATGCGTTTTGAAGTGACCAGTTAAATCATTAATACGAGCAGTTAATAATGCAACTTGAACTTCAGAAGAACCAGTATCACCAGCAGTGCGTTGAAATTTTGCAACTATTTCAGCTTTTTGAGCTACAGTAACAGCCATTTTTTTTCCTTTATAAGGTTAATGAAAAGTAATGCCAAGTAAAAAATTAAGTTTCAAACCTAGCACTACTCCGATATAAGAGCGTTATTATCGCATATGTAACAATAAAAGTACAGACTTAATCGTTATAAATGCGTAATTTTTGCCCTGCGTAAATTAGATTGCTACCAGCGCTAACAACTTTATCTCCATCATGTAAAGATCCAGGCTGGATCTTCATTGAGCTACCATTAGTGCTAATCACTTCAACTGGAATTAATTTGGCCTGAGAATTTTTATCCATCAACCAAACATATGATTTACCACCATTAGCGTATAAACTATTTAAAGGTAACTCAATACCATCTCTAGAGTTTAATGGCGAAACTTGGACATCTGCAGTCATACCATATTTAATATTCGCATCTGGATTATTAATTGTAATTCGTGCAGTAAACGTACGTGTTTGCTGATCGCTTGCCTGATTGATAATACGAATAGTTCCTTTATAAGATGCATCAGTAGCCCAAATTTTAATTTCAGCTGGCATGCCTGGTTTGTAATTATTAATTTGTGCCTCAGGCAACTCGATTTCAACCTCTTTAACTCCAGATACCGCCATGGTTGCTACAGTTTGACCAGAAGTAACAACTTGGCCAGCTTCCATATTAATTGAGGTAACAACACCATCTGATGGGGCTTTAAGTACTGTATAATTAACCTGATTTTGACTATTAGCCAACTGGTTATTAGCTTCTTCATATTGTGCTTTAGCACTATCAAACTGTGCCTTACGACTGTCATACTCAGCTTGCGAAACAAAATTTTGCTGTAACAATTCTTTATAGCGCTGTAAATTAGCTTGCTGAGTTACATAGCTAGATTTAGCAGAAGCAACTTGAGCATGTGCTGAATCAGCAGATAATTTATAATCTGTGGGATCTAAACTAGCTAAAACTTGACCTTGTTTAACAATTTGTCCAATATCAACACTTCTTGAAATAATTTTACCAGCGATCCTAAAAGATAGATTTGGCTCAAATTCTGCATGCACAATACCATGAAAAGTACTTGCTGCCTGTGCAAAATTATTTCCAACTGTAAAGACTTTTACATAACGCGTATCATCGGCAGGATCTGGCTTATGACCACAAGCTACAATGCCAATACTCAATAATAATATTGATAAGCGTGTTAACATAACTACCCCTTCACCCGAACAATATTTGCACCAACATTATTAAGTTTATGCTCAATATGTTCGTAACCACGGTCTAAATGATAAATTCGATCAACTTTAGTTTGACCATCAGCGTACATACCTGCTAAAACCAATGAAGCAGAAGCTCGCAAATCAGTTGCCATAACTTCAGCACCGTGCAATTGAGTAACCCCACGAATCATTGCGATATTACTATCAACATCAATCTTAGCTCCCATTCTACATAACTCAGGAACATGCATATAGCGATTTTCAAAGATAGTTTCAGTCATATACGATGCACCATCAGCAACACAATTTAAAGTCATAAATTGTGCTTGCATATCAGTTGGAAATGCTGGATAAGGTAAGGTTTTAATATCAACTGACTGTGGACGCGTGCTCATTGCAACACGTAAGAAATCATTACCTTGTGTAACAGTTGCTCCAGACCGAATTAATTTCTCAATAATCGCACCCATAGTATCTGGGCGAGCATGAGTTAAGGTTAAATCGCCTTGCGTTATTGCAGCTGCAACAGCAAATGTCCCAGCTTCAATTCGATCAGCTACAACTGAATGCTCACAACCATGAAGCTTTTCTACACCAGTTACCACTAATGTATCTGTACCTACCCCATCAATTTTAGCACCCATTTTAATCAAGCAATGGGCAAGATCAGTAACCTCTGGTTCACGTGCAGAATTTTCTAAAATCGTTACTCCATCAGCTAAAACAGCTGCCATTAACAAATTCTCAGTTCCAGTGACAGTTACCATATCCATCACGATTCGTGCACCTTTTAAGCGACTAGCCTTAGCTTTAATATAACCGTGCTCAATGACAATTTCTGCACCCATTGCTTCAAGACCCTTAATATGCTGATCTACTGGACGTGCACCAATTGCACAACCACCAGGTAAACTTACTTCAGCGTAACCGAATCGCGCAACTAATGGACCTAAAACTAAAACTGAAGCCCGCATTGTTTTAACAAATTCATATGGAGCCACCAAACTTGTCACCTCAGCAGCATTAAAACTCATTACATCACCACTAAAGTCAATCTTCACGCCCATGCCACCCAAAAGTTTTTCTAGGGTATAAATATCTTTTAATTGTGGTACATTTTTTAACACCAATTGATCCGCGGTTAATAAACTAGCGCAAACAATTGGCAAGGCAGCATTTTTTGCCCCTGATACACGAATATCACCTTTTAAATTCATGGAGTGATTAACAATCAGTTTATCCATTTAGTTGGCTCCATTCTTCAGGTGTGTAAAGTTTCATTGATAATGCATGTACTTCTTCTTTCATACGATCACCAAGTGCAGCATAAATAATTCGATGACGACTCAAGCGTGATTGATTGATAAATGCATCACTTACCACAATTGCTTCAAAATGACGCCCATCACCAGTTACATCCAAATGACTGCACTCCAAATCTTTGGCAATCGCTTGATAAATTATATCTTCTAACATCACATCCCTCACATTAATGTTTTATTTTAATTCCATTTTTTAATAAACTAATTCCAACTATATTAATAATTACGGCAAATGCCAAGACAAACACAGCTCCATACGCAATTCCAAAACTAGCATGCCCAATAAATCCATAGCGAAACCCATCAACAATATATAAAAAGGGATCTAATAACGCCAAGCTTCTCCAAAACGGACTAAAATGCTGAATATTAAAAAATACGCCTGATAAATAAATCAAGGGAACCATTACAAATGATTGGAAACCAGCTAACTGATCAAATTTCTCACACCAAATTCCAGCAATAATGCCAAGTCCGCCAGTAATTGCTGAACCTAAAATGGCAAAATAGAAAATTGCCCAAATTTGTTCAAACATAAAACTACCAAACCAACAAATTCCAATTAAAACAGCAGTACCAACTACCAAACCACGAATAATACTAGCAAACAGGTACGCCAAATACATACTTGATGGTGAAATTGGTGCCATTAAAATAAAAATTAAGTTTCCAGAATATTTTGATTGAATTATACTACTTGAGCCATTACCAAATGAATTTAATAAGACCTGCATAATTACCAGACCAGGGATCAAAAATGTAGCATAATTAACATGTGCCAGCCCTGTACTAATTCCAGAAAGTTGACTACCAAAAATGAGCTGATACAATAATGCGGTTGAAAGAGGACCGACTATTGTTTGTACCCAAATTGAACCGAAACGATAAAGTTCTTTTTTCAATAAAGCAATAAATGGCATATCAACGTCCTAAATATTTTAAAAAGATATCCTCAAGTTTTGGGCGACTAATATTCATATTTTCAACTTTAATTCCATCTTGTTGTAATTGCGTAAGAACCAACATTATTTCCTCACTATTAGTCAAACGAAGTGTATATTTATTTAGCTCTTTATTAACAATTAAGTTGCTCAAACTCTCACTAAATAGACCAGAGCTGGTCTCAACCTCAAAAAAAATCGGCAAACCATTCGCACGGCTAATTAATTCATCCTTAGAACTCTTAGCAATAATTTTACCCTTATCAATCATAATAATTTGATTACATAGTTTCTCAACTTCTTCAAGATAATGCGTTGTCAATAAAATTGTATGACCTTGCTTATGCAACTCCTGAATAAACTCCCATAAATTTTTGCGAATTTCTACGTCAACCCCAACGGTTGGTTCATCCAAAATAATTAAAGGTGGTTTATGAACCAAAGCTTGAGCGACCATTAAGCGACGCTTCATCCCCCCCGATAAACTCCTTGTATTTGAATCTATTTTATCAGTCAGATGCATCCGTTCAATTAATTCGTCAATCCAAGCTTTGTTATTTTTGACACCATACAATCCAGATTGAAAAGTCAAAGTTTGACGTACGGTTAAAAATGGATCAAAAGCCAATTCCTGAGGAACAACTCCCAAGTGTTTTTTTGCAGCAACTACATCTGATAATACATCCTGACCAAGAATTTTAATTTCACCATCAAAGCTATTAATACCAGCAATTGACGAAATCAGCGAAGTTTTACCAGCACCATTGATACCTAAAAGACCAACAAAATCCCCTTGATTAAGCTGAAAATCAACATCATCTAATGCTTTAAATTTATTATTATAAATTTTACTAACGTGATTAATTTCTAAAGCGTGCACATTTATTCCTATTTAACCGACGATTCACCGATATTGGCATCGTCTAACATCACTAAAGTTTCATTAGGTTTAACTAAATTTAAATCTCGGCGTGAGCGCGCCTCCATTAACTCTGGGGAGCCTTTTAATTCTAATAGATGCTCAATTACTGCATCATTACGATCTTGTAACTTTTGATTATATTCTATGCGTTGATTTATACCTAATGTCAAATTGTGATTATCATAGACTCCACCACGCCCAAACCACAACTCATACTGAAATAACGCAATTACGCCACACAATGCCAAAAATAATAGTTTTTGCATAAATCAAACAAATAAAAATAATTAACCCCCGATTTTATCACAAACAAAAGAATTAAACCAATTGATTAAAATTTCAGAATTTTACACAAAAAACTAATCTTAAATCGTATTTAAAGCACGATTTATCTACATAAAATTTACTATCTAAAAAAACTGAAATCAGATGATATAAACTAGATAATATATTATTAACTGAAATCCACACGTATAATAATCACCTTAATAAGTATAATATTACAGAAATAATTAAACATGAGTCTTAAAACACCACAAAGTATTTCATACATTAAATTAATCTTAGCAATCATCGCTTGGTCTGGAGTTTACCAAAGTGCAAATTATTTGATAAAACATATCGACCCATACAGTGCTGCATTTTTTCGCTATTTCATCGCTTCAATTGCCTTAGTAACTATCTTAAAAATCAAAACCGGAGAATTTATTAACATTAATCAATTTAAACAAAATTGGTCACTATTAATTAGCTTAGGCATAGTTGGAATTGGTCTATATAACTTGGCTTTTTTCAGTGCAGAACAATACCTCTCTGCAAACATGGTTGCAATAATTATTTCATTTAGCCCATGCATTACAGCTCTCCTATCCGCACTTTACACACGTCAACGCTTAAGTTGGATTACATATTTTGCAATGTCAATTGCATTACTCGGTACAATTGGTGTTATTAATTATGCTAATCCAGAATGTGGAAAATTCTTCTGTGGTAACATTTTCTTACATGTTTCCAAGGGAGAAATTTATGCGATTGCTGTATGTATATTTTCCGCAATCTATAATTTGATGAACCGCTCAGCTACACAAAGGCAAATTAATTCATTGACAATAACTACTTGTGCTGCAATATTTGGAACAATAATTTTATTTTTCCCCATGATTATTTTAGGTACGCCAAGCAATATCTTCAAACAAAATTTGGAATTCCATATGATTTTGTTATATACAGCACTTATTGGGTCAGTGCTTGCCTATTTCTGGTACTCCGAAGCAATTAAAAATCTTGGTGTGGCTAAAACTGTAATATTTATTAATGCTATACCATTTGTCACCATATTAATGGGAGTCATACTATTTAATGAAAAGGTTAAAACTGCTACTATACTATGTGGCATGATTATTATCACAGGTGTTATGCTCACTAACTTTACCGTCCATAAAGGCAATAAGCCATCTAAATAAAATAATTTCTTACATTAAATTAATTATATGATATCTTTACATTATGATAGCACATATGCGATATACCCTATATAGCTTAAACAGGCTTCTCAAATTATATAAAAATTTGAAATATACTAAAATTGCATTTCAATAGAAAATATTTAAATTAAGTCACAACATATGGATACTACACTAACACAGATTTTTATTAAAAATATTTTGCATAATCTTATTTTAAAAGGTATAATATCGTTCTGACTTAAAGCGGAAGTGGCGAAATTGGTAGACGCACTGGATTTAGGTTCCAGCGCCGCGAGGCGTAAGAGTTCGAGTCTCTTCTTCCGCACCATCTACACTCAAACAACTCCCAACTTAACATATTGACTTAAAAGTAATTTTACTAAAATTAGCTTATGGCTCGTTTAATCAAACAAGCACATTGATATAGCTATTTTTGCCCCAAAATTGCCCCAAAATCAATATTCAACTAACTGTAATTCCATACATAGGAATTACCACATGGCTAAAATCATTAACTCCCTCAGGAAATGCTTCTCACAAATACCCAATGCTATTGCTATTGATCTATCTCTTTCAAGCGGAGCTGTGCGAGTTTTCCTCTATATGAGCACTAAACCTGATGATTGGCTTTTCAACAATCGAGACATTCAGAAACAATTAGGCATAAAAGATGACGCAACTATGTCCAAGTACTGGAAAGAGTTAATAAGTGCTGGTTGGGTAAGTCGTACATCTGCGCTTAATCATAACGGTAAGCCAAGTGGTTACTATGATTATATCTTGAATTTTCAACCACTTAAGCAAGGTATAAGTCAACCAGATGCACCAATCCCTAAAAATTCAGGGGTGGGTATTATGAATAAACCAGCTATGGTTAATCCGCAATTGGGGGAAAACCCAGACTATACTAATACTGACCCTGTTACTAATAATAATATACCCACACACACCAACAATAAGCAAATCGTATTGAATGGTGCGGAGTGGGTGCGAATTGCGGATGAAAATAAAATAATTTTCTCTGAAGCGGATAAAACCGCTATTCAAAATTTTGGAGATGAGTATTTAAAAATCCGAACGCAAAAAAGAAAATCCATAACCGAAAAGTTGATACTTCAAGAACTCAACACGCTACATCAATACAAAGTTGATAACTACAATATTGTGTTATTAATCCAAGATTCAATTAGTCATGAGGGTGGGTTTTTATTCAAAACAACGCCTAAATATCTTATGCAATCAGCTCACAAGTCAAATGGCAAATCAAAACCATCACAACGACCACATCTATTTTCAAACCCAAAATACATTATCCCCGAGACTCCAGCGGAAAAGACATCACTCGCGACATGGATTCAAACTTGCTATAAAGCCAGAATCAACCCCAAAACCAATCAACCAATGAGTAGTGACGAAATCGCAATTATCGATGCGCATCATAATAAGCGCTTCAACGCCCAAGAAAAGGATCATCGCGGCTTATATATGAGTTATGCATCTTGGCTGGATTACATATTGCAGAATGAAGTCCAAGCTATGAAATCATTACTTGACCAACCAATCGAAGTAAAAAATTCTTCCAGTGAATTAATTAACCCAACTAATTTGCATAGTGATGATTCATTATGAACCACATACATTCATATCAGTCAAATGGTTGGTTAATATGCAACTGTATTATACTAAATTCGCATAATCGGTCTGACTGCCGTCAGATTGCTGGGTGTTCCTTGAACATACACACCCCCGCAAAGGCAGCATTATCAAGCACTAGGGTACTTTCCATGCAGGGCTTTGCCCTCTTTCATGCTTATTTTGCTGGACGCTGCAATAACCAATCAATTCACCCCGCCGCCGTCGCGCACAGCACGAGACTAACCTATTTCTTGACCGCGCTATCGCTTGCCTACGGTTGGCTGGACGCCAATCATAAATCGGTTAGTCTCGTGCTTCTAGGGAAGCCCTTAGACGGCGGCTCTCGCAAGCGCGGCACAAATTGTGGGCAATTTGTTCTGCTCTCAACTTCTGGGGAAGTTTCGTTGCTCAGTGGTCGTCACAAGTTTGCTGTGGGCAAACCTTGTTCCTCGTTCGTAACATCTTGGGGATGTTTCTCACCAGAACCGCAACAAATATCGTGGGCGATATTCTTATGCTTTTGCCACTTGGGTGGCTGCATTCTGCCATGCTGCGCGTTAATCACCATGCTGGACGCTAGATACTTAACTTGCTTGGGTCGGTTGAATTCGATGCTAGCGGTTTTAATTGTAGTTAGTTCTTTTTTTGATTTTTGGTTTTATTTTATTTTTTACTTAACTTTTTTAGGAGTCCTTAATAGAACATCTTAACACTCAATTAATGGAGGGCTTATTTAAGCTACTCACGGCTAAACCAGTTAACTTTGTTTTAAATCATAGTTTAGCCATCGGCTTTATTACAGGCGTATTGTCGCTTATTCCTTTTGGGATTAAGCAAATACCGCATTTAGTAATTCTGATTATTTTTATTCTAAGCGCTTTTTATATCAAAGCTAACTATGATGTCAGCTACATTGATGTGTTTTATAAAGCTGAAGCTTTCTTTTTAGCGAATTTAGTTGGCAACTACATTTTTGGCTGTATTGGTGGCTTTATAGTCGCTAACTTAATTCAACGTATTCGTGGAGAACATGATCATGCAATCAACAACTAATCAATTAATGCACAACTCTATCATCGCGATATACCTCATGCGTCACATGTGGTATATCGCTGGAGCGGGGTTATTATCGTATAACCTAGCTGAAATCTTTAAAATCAAGCATGAATCAGGATTTTTAATCCGTGCTGGATTAATGAGTCTGATGAGTTTTGCCATGATACCTGCTGCACTATATTTGGCTGAAAACATGAATCTAGTTCTTTATGTCGTAATCTGGGGAGTTTGTTTCTTTGGTGGTTTAGTATTTGCCACTTATGGCGCCAGAAAGTTACAAGCCAAATTTAGTTTATTCTTTAGCCGTTTCACGGTAAAGAATAAAATCCGTAAAGGTTCTAAAACTGATATTCGTTATATGGATAAAGAACTGCCTAATTTGCCTGATTATAACCCGCATAAATTCATTAATCTTAAAAAAGGAGTGTTTATTGGTATTGATGAAAGAGTTAAACCACTCTACCTCTTACTTGATGATTGGCATGAGCGCCACTTCTTAATAGTTGGCGCTACGCGAGCAGGTAAAGGTGTAGCAATGCAAAGTTTAGGCGTGCAATCCTTAATGCTCGGTGAAACGGTAGTGTTTCTTGATCCTAAAGGTGATCAATACATGCCACATATTTTAAAGGCACAATGTGACAAGCAAGGCATACCTTACCACTATATCAACCTAACTAAAGATGAGCCACAAATTAATCTAATTGCTGACTTTAGCAGTCGCGATTTAAAAAACTGTTTAATTGAAGCTTTCTCACAACGTGAGATGGGTGCTGAATCGGATGTTTATCGTAAAAATGAGCAAGAGTTTTTAGAAAATTTGGCTAACTTCATTGTTGAACAAAATAGCGCCACCGGTGGTGGCACTATTTGCCAAGCTAAAAGTTTAGCTGAGTTGTGCAATGATTATGAAATTAGCCGCTATGCGGATAATTACAAATCTTCAGTTTCAGATTTAAACAAGTTAACCCGTGTTGCAGCAATCAATGCGGCCAATGCTCGCTCATTGGCCGCATTGATTGAACAAGGTGGCTGTATCTACATCGTTGGCGATTTACTCGATGAAACCATGAAGAAAATTCAACGCTTTATTTTCTGTCGTGTAGTTCAATTAGCGCGTAATTATTCTGACGAAGCAGATCTCAATGGAACTAAAGAGCAAAACATCACTGTCTTTGCTGATGAGCTAGTAGCGCATATCTCGCGCTTTGTAGCTGAGAGCTATACAGTTAGTTTGGGTTGGGGCTTAAAAATCGTTAGTGCCATTCAAAGTTTAAAACTACTCAAAGGTGCACCAGCTGATATTGACCCTGAATTTTTACTTGGCGCAGTTTTTGATAACAGCCAGAATAAGTTGTTTTATCGAGCTGATGATATCGTCACTGTGTAATGGTCTAATATTTCTGTAGACTATTAAAGCCAGTTTATTGCCCTAATTATACTCAGAATATTTCTGATGTGGTGTTAAATATCCAATTGCTGAATGTCTCCTTTTATAATTGTAAAACTGT
>JACCDG010911259.1_pt1 | contig 51628 bp, 47 predicted proteins | sample 7442471 | NCBI WGS metagenome assembly JACCDG01 (sample SAMN15323444, study PRJNA562643) | freshwater metagenome | isolation source: river surface water | place: USA:Blue River Watershed | collected 2017-08-17 | reverse complement strand
TTTCTTTTGTTGATAGAGATGTCATCTCTCTGATTGAGAGTAATATGAGGTTTTTATTAAATTTATTTCCATCACCTACTTGGAATATCTTATCAAAATTGCTAAATATTTCTAATAACGCATATCCCAATTTTTTTTCATTATCAGTGAGTTCTTCAGTTTCTATGAATTCTTCTAATGATATTGTTAATTTAATAATAACATCTCTATAGTCAATTTCATAAGCGTCTATAACATAAGACAATTCGGGATTTTCCTCAATATCTGATGAAATATCTTCATATGACACATTTCTATTTTTTTCTTTAGTGTCTTTTTGTATTGTACCCATAAGATAGTTCTTACAGATTGTACCAAAATATGAATATGCTTTGTGATTTTTTGTGTGGTCGAATTTGTTAATTTTGGTAATTAAAAAAGACATAGTATCGGTATGAATGTCTTCAAAATCATAATCTTTCCTGTAAAGTTTATATCTTCTTATGATACTTTCAACCATTATAATTAATGGTTCTCTTAAAAATTCGTTAAAGATTTTATTTTTTTCTTCTTCGGAATTAGACTCCAGATATTTTACAACAGCCTTTTCTTGATCCTCACCAAAATAAATTTTTTGTGTTCTTTTTCTCGGCATTAGAGATTTTCATATATTACTTCACGTTTATTTTTGAAGAAAAATTCTTTTTTGGCGGTATCTAACCAAAATTTAACCTCTTTTTCTGATAGTTTACTGGTTTCTTCATTTTTGTAATTCCAAAATAATGAATCTTCTCTGAAATTAACATGTTGGTATCCAATTCTCGGAACTGTCATAATTTTTGCACCGTTATGAGTTAATCTTAAAAATAATTCATAACTAAAAGTCAATTTCATGTTATCTTTTAACATTCCATTTTCTTTAATTACTTCTGTTTTGTATAGAGCTCCACTTGTTTGATAATTTTGGAAATCCAATAATACTTCATTATCCAAATAACCTTGTTTTTCAGTAAACCCATAAGCCCAAGCAGATTCATTTGTGAAACTCAAAAACTTACCTTCAACGTTTACATCTCTAACTATTGGTAGAAATACTGACACATCAGTATATTTTTTTAAATACTCGTTCATTGATGTTAACCAAACTGGTTTATATATGTCGTCAATTTCCGCAATACTAAACCATTCAGTATCACAATTTTCAATTCCTAAATTTACTTGTGAACAAAATCCGGTATCACCATTATTAGTAATTAATTTAACTTCCATGACTTGTGATAGTGACGTATTTTCTAATTTAGTTTTCACTTCGTTAGGACAAACAATCATTAATTTTACATCATTATGGAAATCATTTACTGATGACATAAAATGTTCTAACATTTGGTTATAGTCATCATCTAACTTATGTATAGGTAAGATTATTGTTATATTTTTCATACTGTTTCTTCTTTTTGTAATTTTTCTAATGCTTTCTTTATACTTTCAACTCTTTTGTTTTTAAAAGAATTAAAAACGGATAATATATTATTTTCGGTGATTGATGTCATATAAGGTAAAAGAGTTTCTTTCATTTTATCTTTAACTTCATCTTTCAACTCAACCCCTTCAATCCAAGCTAATACGTATGTTGCAACTATTTCTGAAATTTTATTAACATCGTAAGTCCACATTCCATTTTCATTTAACCAATCAGGTTCGGTAGTAGGTATTTTACCAACAACTGGTACACCACACTTCATTGATTCTAAAGGAAATGTTCCAAATGTTGATTCATCATCTACCCATACAGAAACAATACATTCTTTAAGTGCTTCAGAAAATTCTTCATAGGAAAGTTGAACCATGTCTTTAAATGTAATCCATCTTAAGTGAGGATATTTTAAATAAAATTCAGAAATAATTTTTCTGTGAATTACCCTATCTCTACAGCTTATTGCGATATATGGTTTTAATGGTTCTTCAGATGGTGAAAAATTATCACCAATAATCGGAGGTATAATATGAACTAAAGAATCTGGAAAATATTCCATAATATATTTTTTTGTTGCCTCAGTTGTTGTGATTGCCTTATCAAACCCATAATCAACCCATTTACTACCGATTGGTAATGTTTCAAAAATATATTCTTTTTGTTGTACCAACATGATTTTTACACATCTAACATTTGCCAACTGTTCCAAAACATTTGAATAATGTTCAGGTACTACTAAAATATCATCAATTTTTAATTCTACATTATCTTCTTTAATCGATACTACTTCAATATCATTATATTTTTCACCCAACCAATGTGATACACCTCTGTATGTTTTATCTTCAACTAAAATTTTAGACTTGATTCCATTTTTATTTAAGGTAAACGATAAATCATAAATGTGTTTTATTGCTGCTCTTGGGTTGTTCTTGGTATCGTATGTTAAAAAATAAACGATACTTTCATTTGACTCGAGTCTTGATAACGCCGATTCTAATTTTTCTATGTTTTCTTTATTCATCATCTTCTTTTAAAATTTCATTTTTTATTAATGTGTTAAAGGCTATTTTGAATGATATTGTGGTGTCTTTTTGACCAAACACCCCTATTTCTTCATCGACATCTTCATAATCGTTTAACACTCTTTCTAAACACATTTTTATTACTTCATATTTGAAGATATTAACTTCGAGTGTTTCGTTATTTTCTTCATCTTTTATTGTGTTTCCTGTTTTGCATTTTTCTGTGATTCCATCGATATCGATGTAGTAGTTTTTTCCGAAAATTTCAACCATGGTTCATTTATTTCACTTAATTTAGTTATTTCTGTTTTATAAGTAAAGAAATTATTATATTGTGTGCTGAACTTAATTACAGACTTATTAGTTGGACATTTATCTATAATTTTTTTTGAGTCTGTAATCCACACATCACAATTGTTCCACATGTCTTCTATTTCATTACTCTTTATAAATTTAATGTTGTTACCAAGAAAACCATTTTTAGAAAGGAAAAATAATGTTGCGGGTTTTGATTTACCTAATTCGTCACAACCTACTAAAGTGAAATTGTGTTCAGGGTTATCATGTATCATTTTATTTAATTCAGTAAATGTAGTTGAATAACTTAATCCCGCGTGTCCAAAAATTTCTATTGGATATTCAATGAATAAAAAATATTCAAATTCTTCTACCGATTGAAATTTATAATGTTCAAAAAGATTTTCATTTTTTATTGGTTCTATCAAACCATATTCAAAATTATTTTCGTTTTCAAATTCTGAATTAAAATATGCATCCTTGTAATGGTAGTCTAATTTTTGTATGGTGTTTCTAATTACACCATCTATACTAATGAATATTTCCATTTATGAAATATAATATTAATCTAATTATAAGTAAATAATAAACCCACATCATTATCATAAACGATGTGGGTTTGTTAACTAAAATTAACTTTATTATTAATCGTATCTGTTCAGTATTTCTCCAATGATAGGATTTCTTACGATATCCTGATTACCAAATTCAAAAATTCCAACACCTTTTAAATCATGTAATCTTCGTTTTGCATCGTACAATCCTGATTTGGTTTTGTCTTTGAATTTATCAGATTGTTCTAAATCACCAGATAAGAAGAATTTAGAATTGAATCCTATTCTTGTCAAAAGAAGTTTAATCTGAGCAGGAGTGGCGTTTTGAGCTTCTTCAAATACCAATATCGTATTATCAACATTCCAACCTCTCATATACGCAAGTGCAGCAATTTCAATATAACCCTCATCTTTTAGTCTTTCACGAGCCTCTTTACCTATTATTTTATTCAATAGATAATATGATGGGTATATATATGGATCCAATTTTTCTTCTAATCCTCCAGGTAATGAACCCAACTTTTCTTCAGCTTCAACTGCCGGTCTGACTATTATTATTTTTTCATATTTGTTTTCATCATCCCATAGTAAATCTACCGCTTTTTTCATTGCAATATATGATTTACCAACACCCGCAGGTCCAAAACATAAAGTTATTTGGTTATCATTTAAAATGTTCCAATACTCTTCTTGTGATTTTGTTAGAAATTTCTCTTTTGGTCTTTTTATTATCTCCCTAATTCTTTGTTTATGGGTTGTTTTCCTTTCTTCTGATACCTTAACTTTCGATTTTAACAAAGTATAAAATTTTATTTATTTATTATTTTTATAAATATCTCAAAGTCCGGATGAACCAAAACCACCATCACCTCTTTCACTTTCTGAAAGTTTATCGGTTTCCACAAATTGTATTTTAGGATAAGGTAAAATCATAATTTGACCAACTCTATCACCAACATTATAAGTTGAAATATTCTCCATTTTTCCATTTAGAATAGTCTTGAATCTCAACTCCACCTCACCTCTATATCCACTATCAATAACACCTACAGAATTTGTCAATAGTAAATCTTTTTTTGAATTACTACTTCTTGGAAACAATAATCCCACATATCCTTTTGGTATTTCAAAAGAAAGACCTGTTTTATAACTAATATAATCATCAGTAATTTCCTTTGATACCGCAGTTAAATCCATTCCCGCATCCCCATCTTTAGAATATGTTGGGATTACGGCATCAGGGGATAACTTTTTTATTGGTACTTTCACTACACTCTCAATTGACACATCGGTGTTCAGTGCTGACAATAGATTACTCAGTTCATTAACATATGACAAATCATCGGACTCGTCATCGTTAAGATTTTCCTCCATTTGTTTTAATTTATTGATATAATCCTCTAAATTATTTTGTTCCATTTTTTAATTCTTTTTTATCACTAATCCATTTATCCAAAGATTTGATTCTTTTTCTCAAATCATCATCAATTGGTCTTAAACAACATTCAACGAAAACATCAGTAATTCTTTGGAGTTCTTCAACTGTAACTTCCACACCAGAATTATTGACATACTCTAAGGCCATTTTACTTTGAGATTGTCTCATTATTTGGATGTCCCGACTGTAAAATTCCATTTGTTATTTTTTGTTATTTATAATATTCTGGTGTGTTTTTTGTGTCAATAATACATTCAATTGGCATTTTAACAATTGAAATACTTTCACTTGATCTTACATCACCGGCACGATACTTGGATGCAACGATTGTGGCTTCTTCAACTGTTTCCGCTTCAACAATGTACTTCAACTTTTGAAGACGAGGATTTCCATTTCTATCCATTTGTTCTGTCTCATACCCGATGGTTACTAAATAATGCATGTTCTTAATTTTTATTTGTTTATAATTGTTTTGAAAAATTGTACTCTATTTTTATTTACGTTTTTAAGTGAATATTTGTCTTTAACTGTTTCATAAAGTCTATTACCTAAGTCTTCAATCATATTTGGATTGTCTAATAGTCTTTTCATATGTTTTGCCCAATCTTTATGATTTTTATTTTCAGAAACCAATAAGGAATTTCCTTTATCATTAAAATTTCCGTTATCAACGGCAGAAATTAAATCGATATTATATGGTTTTACTCCACTTGCAATAATCGCTTTTTTATGGAATCCGGCTTCAATTATTTTTAATTGTGATTTATTTTCATTAAAAAAAGAAGGAACTAATGGTGCTAAAGATACATCAATAAAATTATAATTCATTGCGTAAGTGTTTATATCCCTTGTCCATCTTCTTACATATGGTTTGTTCATATCATTATAATTCGTCTCTATAAAGGTATGTAAAAATTTTCTATAATCATCATCTAAACATCGAAAATTATCTGTAAAAATACTTTCATAAGTGTACCATACTGTCTCCATAGGTTGTATGGGTCTTTTTCTTACTTCTCCCGTTTCTTTTACCATCTCAGTCACAGAACCTCTAGTGTCAAAGCCACATAACACAAATTGTACTTTATCTTTGTAAGAATTGTGTATGGTAGAAATACCATTAGTCATTAATTCTATATCATGTAAATGTGAAGAACCTCCTAACCACCCAAATCGTATTTTATTGGATTGAATTAGATTGGGTTTGAATTGTGGTTCATCTTCATTAACTGCGTTTGGAAATATTTCAATATTTTTCGCACCAATCCTATCTTTTATAGTTTTAGCGAAAATTGGTGTGGTTGTTGTAACATAGTCCACCAATTTTAACATTTCTACTTTTTTTTCTGGAATTTTGTGTTCCTTAATTTGATAATACATAGGATGTCTTTGATCAACCATCCACAAATCATCAATGTCCATTATCACCTTTATTCCATTATTTTTTAACCATTTAATTCTACTGATATTATCTTCATGTGAAAGTTGATGGATAAAAGAATGAAAAATAACTACATCATAATTTATGAACGCCGAATCATCATTTTCAACATCAAACGCAATATCGACATGAATATCGTCTATGTAATTATCACCAATGTGTTTGTACGGATCTAAAATTCTGTATTTTCCAACACCATGAGTATCGGGTGGAATTGCTAATATTCTTATTTTTGACATTATTTTATATTATATGTCTAAATAATAAGAAAAAAAAATTAAAATTAAAAATCTATTTTGATTTATTTACGCCAGTGATTTTACCTTTGAATATAGAATCACCTACTTTTAAAACTAAATTTTCATTAATAGTGGATGTTTGATGAGCACTCAAAATTTGATTTAATTTTTCATCCAATACTTTTCTTATTGTATTCTCAATAAGTACGGATATTGAATTCATATCGATGTTACTTACATTTGAATTACTTGTTACTTTACTTTTTGTTGGAACACCTTCTTGTTCCATTAGTCTTTTAGCCCCTTTCACAAAATCCATATCAATTGTATCATTTAAAGATATTTGAGGTATTGGGTTTTCAATCATTGCTTTTTTTATTGCGTCGGGTAATTTTGAGTTTTGTATTTTGTCCACACTTGGTGGATTTTTCACTATATTATTCATTTTGGGAACATTGGTTGATTCACCCATTAAATCTTCAGGAGATGACCTTAATATGTCTTCATTTACGTTTCCTTTTTCATAGGTACCACTATCAACCTTACTCATCACTTTTTTTGCTTGTACTAATTTTTTCATTAAATCATTTGATGATATTGTTCCTTGACCTTTAGACATAATTTTAATTTTTTATAATATAATAATGTTTATGAGAACATTAAAGTTTTAATCCTTTTAATAGTTTCTTGTAGGTTTTCATCCTCGTCTTTTTCTTCGGGATTTTGTGTAGGATTTTCTGAAGGTTTTTCTTCAGGTTTTGGTTCAGGTAACTCTTGTTTTTGAGGTTCTGGTTTAGTCGGCTCTGATTTAGGTGGTTCCGGCCTTTCCTCTGGTTTTGGTTGAGGTAACTCTTGTTTAGTTGGTTCTGGTTTTTCCTCTGGTTTTGGTTGAGGTAACTCTTGTGTTTTAGGTTGTGGTTCGGTTTGTTTTACCTGAGGTTCAATTTTAGGTTTTTCTTGAGGTGTCTTAAATGGTTTTTCATATTTTTTTATTCGTGGTTTTTTAGACCAATCGGTAGTTACATATGTCACACTCATTGATTTATCATCACCTTCTTTATATCCCGGTCTTTTTTGGTCAAATGTTTCATCACTAATTTCAATATTTGATGCTCTACCTAAAATAAATGTTCTCCATTTTCCTTTTTGGAACCCTGTTTTTGAAACAGATGGAGGTTCAACCCATGCTCTTATAATTAAATTACCTTTTTTACTCAATCCAATTGCCACAGGTTCAACATTAACTCTTTTACCTGGTCTTACACTATCTTTTTTAGGTTTTCTAGGTCCACTATAGTTAAAAGATATTTTACGTCTATTTTTAATAGCATCAACAATTGGTTTTGTTGCGGTTGTTTTAAGTATATTTTGTTCCTGTAAAAGTGATAATATGGTTTCTTTTAGTTTCATTAAAAATCAGGATATCCATTTTTTTCATTGAACTTATTTCTTGCAACAACTTCCGTTCTTAATCTGATATCAGTCGAAGAACCAACTTGTCCGTTATTATCTCCTTTACCATAATCATCACCATCAGATAACGCGTCTTTATTAACCATAGAATATTGATTATTCATGTTGTATCTATTACGAACCATATTTTCTGTCCTTAATTGAATATCAACACTTGAACCTACTTGACCATTGTTGTCTCCTTTACCCTTCTCGTCACCATCAGATATGGCGTTTTTATTATTAGATGAATATGTATTATTATTATTGTAAAAATTTCTACCCATATTCTCAATTCTTGATTGGATATCAACACTGGAACCTACTTGTCCATTGTTATCTCCTTTACCTTTCTCATCACCATCAGATATGGCATTTTTATTATTAGATGAATATCCTTTATCTTCGGTATTGTATATATTTCTTGCGATGTGTTCTTCTCTATATTTGTTTGCAAGTGTTTCTAATTGTGTTGCCATATTAATATGTTATTAGTTTTTTTATTTTTTCGACCTCTTCAAATAAACTACCTAAAGAACTTATTTGAGATATTGAATTTTTATGTGAATTACTTTTTACCAAATTTGTGGGTATTTTAAAGTTAAATCTTTTTTTGTGCTTTTTTAAATGTGAATTTTTTCTTTCTCCATCTATTGCACCAATTTCATCCGCACGTTTTTTTGAATCTTTTCTATTACTTATTAAATCTCTCTCACCTTTTAAATATTGTTTTGACCAAGTATCCATCAATTCTCCACCACACAAATCGTATTTCAATCTATCTTTTATCTTGTCCATGGTTTGTAAATCGTGAACAATTCTTTTCAGTTGACCATATTTAACTTTTTTATCATTCAATAGTTTTTTGGCCCTCTGTAATCCCTTGGCATGCTTTCCTTGTAAACCAACTATTGTGTGGTTTATCTTATTTAAAATGTCCTGAGGTAAGTCAAAAACTCTACTTTTAAGTTCTTTATTCATTATCTTTAAGATATTCTAATATATCATCAACTGAAAGATTATTACTTTTTAATGTATCTTTAAGTGAATTTATTTGTCTTTTAATTAGTGGATTAACCTCTTTTATTTCATCAGTCTTTCTAACAATGTCATTGTCTTTTGATTTGTTTAACATAAGACTTTCAATAAACTCCTCAATAAATTTTTTAGGGTTCTCAACTAAACGTATTTGTTCATCAGGTAAATCTTCATCATATCCCATCTTCTCTAATCTCTCTTCAGTCTCATCATCAGATAATTTTAATTCTTTTTTAAAATGTCTTTCGGCATCATCTTTATCTAAATCTTGACCTAATGTGTCATCATATCCTAAAGATTTACTCATATCCGCTTCTGCCCAATATCTAAGAGACGTGTGTGTACCATGTACACCATGTATACCCATAGATCCCGCACCTGTTTTTACAACCTGATCTGTAGTTTTTTTCTGTGTTATACCTTTTTTACTTATATCACCAGGTTTTTTATTTCTTCTAATATTACCCTTCTCATCTACAATTTCATCAATTTCACTTTCTTCCGCCTTTTCAGGTAGTTTATCAAAATTTGTTTTACTTGAAAATTCGTCAGCCATTTTTTTCCATTTCAATCTTTCAGATTTACTTAAATCTTTATTTTGTGATTGAGCATAGAATTTTCTTTGTTGTTTTTTTGATACAAATTTCTCCTCAATTATTTGTTTTATAAAATTATTCATCCAATTGGGTTTTATTATAAATATCAAATCTTATGAAAGATATTTATTGTTAGATGAATAGTCAAAATATTTTAAAATATTACGGGTCTAAGTTAGATTTAACATTAGATAGTTCAGAATTTTACGATTTCGAAATCTCAAAAACCACAAATGATTTTGATGTCGAACTTATTGATTTAGATACTCCTATCACATATTCAAGTTTGGTTTTTGATTCTTCATGTACTTTTTTACCGTTCAATGACCTTAAACCATACAAAATTGAAATAAATGAACAATTTTTAGGTGATGAGTTTGATACTTGTGATTCTTTTGTAAGAAAAAGGACTGAAATGGGTTGGACTTTAGATTTTGTGATTAATAGGGCGGAAAACCCTTGGTTTTTTGGTAGTACGTTTTATTATTGGGGAATTGAATCAGAAACTAATCCAGATTATTATTTAGATAACAATTTATCTTTTTCATTTACAGACGATAAAAGAATAAAATGGGAGGCATATAGATATTCGGGTTATTGTTTAACAAATAGTGGTTATACAGAAACAAGTTATATTTCATCTGGACAGACTCCTGTTATTTGTTCTGACACGTTGTTACAAGATTTTAATCTTACAATCACATTCAAAAGAAATTATTATCTTGAAAATTGTGATTTAGATAATAGAGGGGGGTTAAATGATTTAATTACCGGTAAAACTCTAAATAATCCACTTAACGTAATTACGGGAGCAACAGAGGATTATGAAATAATCGAAGTATTAAATAATAAGTGGAAAGATGAAAGAGATAAAAGATTAGGTACACTTAAAATATATATAAACTCTAGACTTATTTACAAATTAGAAAACTGGGAAGAAGTTATTCCATCCAAAAGAGATTCAACAAATTCAATATATCAGATATATGGTGCTGGAACAACGGGATGTGAGGATTTACATTTTGGTTTTTGTGAATTTAATATAAAACAAGCCAAGTATTTTGAGGAACCTTTGGATTATCCGAACATAAGACACCATTATTTAACATCCATTAAACCGAATTATGACATATATGAGTGTTATGTTGAATGTGTTGACACTATCACATCATTTATTAATAATGGATTATTGACCGAAGATGGATATATAATAACAACTGAAGATAATGATGTCTTACTTTATTAAAATATTTATATAAATGGCAAACAAAAAAATATCAGAATTAACAAATAACAATAATCCCGGTTTATCTGCAATAACACCCGTTGTTGTTAATAATATTACCTATAAAACAAGTTTACAAAATCTAAGACAATTATTAGTCGATAACGGATCACACGTTTTTACAGGTAGTCAAGTAATAAACGGTAATTTAATAATAAGTGGTTCACTAACCGCACAAGAATATATAATTAGTTCATCTATTATTAATATTGTAACGGAGAATATAAGTGGATCAACATCATTTGGTAATACTGAAGATGATACACATAGTTTCACTGGTAGTGTATCAATACAAGGACCATTAAATGTTAATGGTGTGGGTAATATGACAAATTTAATTGTCGGTATTGGAGAATTAAATGAATCAAATCCTGAAGTTTTACATGCCGAAAGTGATGGTAGTTTTAATATTGCCCACTATCAAGGTAATTTTGCATCATATACTCAGGTAAATTTAAAAAATATTAATGATGGAAATGGTGCCAGTGGTGATATTGTAATAACTGCAGACAATGGTACGGAAGAAATACATTATGTTGATTTAGGTATAAATTCATCAACATATAACGCGGGTTATGTGGGATATGAGAATGACGCGTATTTGTTAAATGCAGGAAAGGATTTGTATTTAGGAACTATTGGAGGGATAGAAGAACACCCAGCAAAAGTACATATATTCACAAATAATAGTTGGGAAGATTCACAAATTGTCATTCATCCATCAAAACAAATTGGATTTAATACAGGTTCAGTAACTACAGGATACACGTATGAGTTTAGTGGCAGTGTAAAAATGAATAATGACCTACTAGTTGATGGGATATTAAATATTGGTGGTGTTAATGAAAAAGTATCACTTCATGTTGGTGGTGGAGTTACGACTCATGAGTTTGATTACAATAGTGGTTCTGTTTTTTACTTAACAGGGTCATTAGGTGATAATGTATATAATGTTTCAAATGTACCAACAATAAATCAAACGTCTATATCATTAACATTTGTAATTAAGCAAGAAGGTGTTTCTTATATTGCAACATCATATACTTTTAATAACGAACCTATTGATATTATTTGGTCAAATAATAATCAACCAACAGGAAGTTCAGAAAAAACTGATGTAATTGATTTAAGAGCCTTTAGATTTGATTCATCTTGGAATGTTTTGGGGACATATACAACATTTGGTTGATAAACTTTAAAAATATATTATAAAATATGGAATTTTTTATAAGACAAGGAGGTAGTGACCCAATATTGAAAATGAGATTAATTGATGATGGAAAAAATGACAAATCATCATTTAATGACCTATTAGAAAATTCTAATATTACTTTTGAAATGTTTGATGTTAAAACCGGAATGTATTCAATATTAAACGCATCATGTTCGGTTACAACAAGAGTAAAAAAATTTGAAAACTCTAACGACGAATATTATATAATATATAGGTTTACTGAAACACAAACATCAGAACCTGGTAGGTTTGAGGGTAGATTTAATATTCAATTTTTGGATACGAATGGTGACCCTACCTCAAAATTAATTTTACCTATAAGAGAAAAATTATTCGTTAATATTATTTAATTTAGGGAATAAAATTGTTTCCATAAATTCTTTAGCACCATCTTTTCCCAATTTAGCCTTTAGAACATTAAAAGTTCTTTCATTTTTTTGTTGTTGTTCACAATAGTAATTTTGTTTACCAACAATATATTCATACCTACTAGTTGCAGGTTTTGAAGTTGACAATAATTTAAAATATTCTTTTAATGATTCAATAACAATTGAACATATCATTTTAAGTTCATTATCGTTAGGTACGATTGCAACCGCATCTTTAGAAAATATACTTTTAGCCCAATCAGGTATTTTGTATGGTGTTTCAAATTTATAATCACATTCGTATGATTTTAAATTATCTACTGGTGACCAATCCATAAATGCTGCTAATGGTTTTTTATCTGTGGTTATAACATCAAAACCAAATATGGGGTCTTGATGAAAAACAGTTGGGAAACATGTAAAATGTAAAACTTCAATATTTTTATCTGAGTATCTTTCTATGTGAGACACTCTAAAAAAATCAGATATAAATCTTTTATTTTCCCAACCATAATCCGATGTTGGTATTTCAATACCATCTACTTCAGTAAGAATTATATTCTCAATTTGTTTTGCCGTTCTATCTAAAATTTCTTTGTAACTCATCTAAAATATTAATTATAAATTTGAACCCTTTATTTACTTCTTCTGACCAATCGTCAGATTGTACCTTTCTAATATTGTTTATACATTCTTCTTTATTCTTAAATGTGTACATTTTACCTGAACCATGTACTTTATTTTTAATGATTTGTCCACCATAAAGTAACGCCAAATAATTTAAGTAAACATGAGGTAGAACACTTTCTTCATTTAATTCTATAAGATAATATACATATTGTTTTGTGGATTCTAATAATAATTCAGGATTAAAAGACTCCAATTCTTCAATATCATCCAATACATTATCCAATCTTTTTAGTGATTCATGAGGTAATGAAAAGTATTCTATTGCTTTAAAAATATAAAATTGTTGATGTAGGTATTCAACGTATTCAGATTTTGATAATTCTCCATTAACCATCCTTTGATTAAATCTCTTTTGTTCGGCAATTTTATGTAATTCAGCCGTTGATTCTCTTAAACTCATATATTTTAATTTTCTATATATAAATGGTACGCATAATCGTTACCATTTGTTTCAATTATTTCTTCTTCTTCATTGTTTATTGTGCTCTGTGCTTGGAAGTTAACTACTTTTCTATTGTGGTCAACCCAATATTGATCAACCAAATCTAAACTATTTTCAACATACATGAAAAATGGGTCTCTTTTAATTCTATTCCAAAATAAAACTTCACTATCTGAAAGTGTCATAACTTCATCAAATTTATCTTGACCATCTTCTTTCAAAGGAAACCCATTCACTAATTCACATTGTGTTTTGGTAAAGTATTGTCTATCCTTAGGGTCTTCAATAAGTATATCGTCTCTTATTTCAGGTTTAAAAACAACTAATAGTGGTTCAATTCTTTTATTAAAATTACTTAGATATCTGGCAACATTGTACTCGCCTGTCATATCGGGATTACTTGTGATTTCTTTTTCAGAAATCATATAGCAATTGATATTAATTACAGAATACCCTTCAGGCATTGGTTTACCATGTTTAATTAGATATTCTTCAACCTCTTTTTTATTCCATTTATTCTTTTTTTCAACATCACCAGATGACTTCTTAACTCCATTATTTACATAATAAATTGTTTCACCTAAACCCGCAGGATAATTGTTTTTAATTATAAGTTCCATATGTGCTTGTCTTGACATTAAAGAACCTGATTTTGTTGTCTTCTTTACGTGTTTCTTGTAATCCTCAACACTTTGTTTAACACGAGATTTATTTGCAATTTTAGACAATGGAATTTGTTTATTGTGTATTTTGTTAACATACTCATAGTATAATTCCACAAAAGATAATCCATCACCATTTAATAAAAATTTTAAACCTTCATCTAAAAACTCAACAATATACTGTTGAAGTTTTTTCGATTTAATTGTGTTTCCTGTAAGTTTAATTTTCTCTTTACCTTTTTTCAACATCTTAATGATGTAATTTTTTCTTGAAACATTTATACATGCAGGTGCAACATAATCTATGTCTAACCCCATTTCGTTTCTCATAAAAATATCATTGAATTCTGCGGTATCTGCTTCAATACCACTATATTCTTTCCCTTCTTCCGTCAATTCATTAAATCCTCTACCAGTGTACTTGTGAGTATCAACATCATTTGGTGTTTCAAAATTCACACCATCCGTATCCATAACCAGAGGTTTATAACCTTTATTCATGAAGAACATAATCATCATTCGAAGACATTGTCTACCAACACATGTGATTGTTTCACCCATATTCATATCACCCCAAGGAAAGACTTGAGGTGCAGATAAAGAACCAAAATACGCGTTAATAAAAATCTTGATGGGTAATTGTTTCCTATCGTACATTTCTGCCATAACAGGATCTTTATCTTTCAATTCACCGGCCAGTCTTTTATATTTAATACGAATATTTCTGAAATATTTTAACATTGACTTTTGTACACCCATAACATCACATTCAGGGAATACATCATAAACCAACTGTATCGAAGGATAAAGTGACGCATAGTCAAACTTAACTATATTTTTTGAGTATCCTACGTTTAATAATCTAGACAAACCTCCCGTGATTGCTCTTTTTTCATCCTTCGCAGGAATTGCCAAATTATTTTCATATGACCAAGCCAACATGATAATTTTCCATAAGGTTGCAGTACCCATAGTTGCAATCCTTTCATATGTTGTAGGTACTAACTTAGATAACAAGAAAGTAGATTGACTAAAAGAATCATCAACGACCATTGTTTCGGTCAAGTCATCATCAAGATATTGTTCTACTATTTTTCTGCCTGGCCATATTTCATATTTACCAGGAAATTTTTGTAATAGATTTTCAGTACCAGGTTCGCCAATCTTTTTATAGTTACCTGTTTTTGGATTCACATAATAACTCTCATTATCCAAATATATTTTTGAAATGTAAGCACCATCAACGTAAACACGATTTTGTTTTTCTTTCTCTAAGTATTTTGTAATGTACTTTAATCCCCAAGATTTTATCTCACTATTAATTGCCTGTGCTCTACGTACTGAATGTGCGATATCAATAATATTAAATCCCCATATTACATGTTGAGTATATGGTTCAATTTCGTTTGCAAGTTTTAGAATACCTTCTTTTTCTTTCATTCCCTGAGATGTAAATATTGATGTTAATCCATTTACATCCACTCCTAAAATTTCTGCTCTTTTTAAAATAAACGGCCAGTCAAAAGATGCTGAATTATAACCACCGATAATTGTTGGTTTTAATTCTCTTATTATTTGGAAAAATTCTTCAATACATTTTTTTTCACCATCTTCCCCAAACGCACTAATAGTTTTTTGTAGCCCTTTATTGTCTTTAACACCTATTAATATTATTTTACTAGTTTCTGGTTCAAGACCTGTCGTCTCAATGTCAAATACAAAACGATAAACATCTGAATAATCTTCAATACCTTTAAACAATCTTTTTTTCTTTTGAATCAAATATTGTTCTACTGGTGATAATATTGTAAAACTTTGTTTTGCATCATCATCCCACGGATTGATGCCTCCGAATTTAAAAAAATTGATTAATTCAGTATAACCTTTAATACTTTTTACGATATGGGTCATACCATTTAGTAATCTATCATTACCATGAGTTTCTAATTTTTCAATTAGAATACCAAATTCTCCCATTTTTTTCTTTTGAGTGAATTTAGATTTATTGTAGAAATTTAAATTTGAGAGATCTCCGACCCACAAAAACGGAGTAAAGGTATCTTCCTTTATTATCTTACCTTTATCAGGGTCTTGGATAATCTTGTATATTTTGTTGGTTTTATAGTCATATTCTACTCCGACTATATATTGTTCGGAATCACCTCCATTAAGAAAATTTTCAATTATTTCTTGAGAGATAACTTCTTTCATATTATTATATTAATGATTCAATATCAAATATAGTAAAAATAAATCGATTTCGAAAATAAAATATTAGACCATTCAAGATTTACTTTCGTGTCATGGATTAATTTAAAATTTTTTAACTGATAATCTTTGATGTCTCCATTGTGAGTTATTGCCGTCATAAATGAGGGTTTATCAAAATCTAAGGAAGAGGTTAATCTTCTTTCTTTGATTCGATAATGGTCAATAAATTTAATCAACATAACTTCTTCGGGGTGTTCACTAAAAAAATCGACTCTTTCATTTTTTATGTTCTTATTAATATTCCAAAAATTATTTGTATATTCTAAAAACAATTTAATTAAATGAGTCGGTCCTCCCCAAAAGTTACCTGTAGTATGTTCTAAATCGTTATCAATTTCAATTATGTTTGTCCACCATTTTAATCCACTTCTAATTTTTTCATGATTCAAATGATGTAAAACACAAAGGTCATTTGATAGTAAATCGGAATCATCAACGTAATTTACGTAGACTTGATCTATATCATGAACAAAAATGTAATCATAATAATTTAAATCTACATAATTTAAACTCAATATTTTTTGAAACTGATAATATGATATTGATTTAGAAAATGAATTATCAATATCAATAAAACGAACTCCGTCAATCTTTGGTTTATCTTTTACATCGGTAAAAATAACATAATCAACTTCGTGATTGGTGAGAAAATATTTTTTAGCGGATTTTACCAATAAATCAATTTGTTCTAATTCTATTTTTACAACAGATACCGCACTGAATAAAATTTTCATTTCATAATAATAAAGAAATGAAATCTAAATTTAAATTATATCACGTTATATGGACTTGTGAACGGTCTATATTTCATGGCTTTATTTAGATTTTCAGCTTCTGCACCCTTTCTTTCTAATAATTTATCAGGTCTAAGTCTTTCTAATCTTTGCATTAATTCTTCAGCCAATTTCAGTCTATCGTCTTTTGCTTCGGTCAATAAAGAACTATAGTCTAATTTTACTGTACTATCTGGTACTTGTAAATCACCTGAAAATTTACCCCATATTCTTGCTAAAGCTTCTTTAGCATATGATGTCAAGTATTTTCTAACCCAATTCTGTGCGGGTCTATTTAAATCAGCCCACATTAAAGGCTCAATTTCAACATCTGATGGTAATCTAACAATATCTTTATTTTTTGCAAGACAATCATCTCTATCTGTGGTTGTTTCATAATACCAATACCATACTTTCATGTTATTGTTTTTGATTGAACCGAAATCAAATTTACCACCAGGTACGTTATATAAGTGAACGATTTTAGTACCATTAGGTCCCGCGGTAATTCTATATGTTAATTCACCACCAATCAATCTATTTTTTATATTTCTATCTTGCATCCTTAATAACAAATCAAACGCAGGTAACATGAAGTATGAACCTGAAGAACCGACTTGTGCAAATCCACCTACACCACCAAATCCAACACCACCTAAACCTCCAAATCCTCCCAAAAATGGGTCAACAATTGAATCCGTTAATTCTGCCCTTGTAAACCATAAAAGTTCATTTATCTCTCTACCGGCAGGAATAACATATGTTTGTTGTCCTTTTTCTAATGCAAAATAATCTTTTTTCAATTCATGTGAACCTCCCGCTTGTAAACCAACTATTTTTGAATACGAATGAGAATATTGTGTTTCATAATCTAAACTTCTTGTTGTAAAAGCACGTGTTAATGATTGGTTATCTAAATCTAATCCAGCCAATGCAGACCATTGAGATTCGATTAACCAGTCATTTACATATTGTTCATATTCAGATATGGCCAATTCTAAAAAAGAATCCATTTGTTCTTCTGTTAGTTCTACACCACGGACTGGCATACCTAAAAGATGGAAAATCTGAGTATATAATTTTTCTTTATCTTCTTGTGTGATTATTGATGACATAAATTGATTTATTATAATAAATAGTTTATTTTTTGTATTATGTCTAATCAAAATATAACAAACACGTTAAATGACATGTTAGTCATTTGTGGTAAAAATAACTTAGAATTCACTTTATTAAGAGAAGAGGGTGAGAATTACATCAATTATGATATTGAAACTAAAAAAATCGATATTAATATCTTTGATTATGATGATAAGAATTTGGAAAAATTACTTAATGAAAAATATTTGGAACTAAAGAAGTTGTTTGATTAAATCTTTACTAAAGGATTCCGAATATTCTCCGTCTCCCATTACTTGATCTATTATACCCTTTTTCTTTTGTAATATGTTATATATAATTTTTTCTATTGTATTCTCAAATATTGGATAATAAACAAGTACACTATTTTTTTGACCATACCTATATGCTCTGTCTTCTGCTTGACTATGGTGAGCAGGAACAAATGATAAATCGTTCATAATAACTACTTCAGCGGCAGTAAGGGTGATACCTACTCCACCGGCAACTATGTTAGATATGAATACCTTTATTTTATCTTGAGTTTGAAATTTATCAACAGAATCTTGTCTTTTTTCTTTTGACATTCTTCCGTCCAATACTACTGAATTCTTTTTATATTTTTCATGTATCATATCCAATGTCATAGTGAAATTGGTAAAGACAATTACTTTTTTACCTTGTTCAATACATTTATCAATTATCTCACAGGTATATGGTATTTTTTCAAATGATATTAATTGTCTTATTTTCATAAGACGATTTAAAGTCACACTTATTGTTTCTTTTTCTTTATTATCATTACTAATTCTCATAAACTCTTCTAATTCTTCATCGTACATTTTACTTGTTAATTCAAGAAACAAAGGTGATATCATTTTTTCAGGTAAGTCAAGAATGTCGGTTTTCATTCTTCTCAAAATTAAATTTTTAGTTTGTTCTCTCAATTCGTCTAAATTACTTGCCCCACTTGTGTTCCACACTTTTCTATTACCGACCCTGAATTGATAACCCGCACAATATCTACGAACATAACTTTGCCAATTCAATGTCAATGGAGAGTCAACAATTTTTAATAAATTAAAATAATTAATTGGTCTTGATGTCATTGGTGTTCCCGTTAATAACCAAACTCTTGGTATTTTTTCTAAAACATCATTTAATAATCTTGTTCTTTGTGCGGTATTGTTTGAAATGTAATGAGCTTCATCAACAATCGCCAATTCAAATCCAGCGTTTACAAGTAATTTATAATCATCACTATCCTCACTCTTATCTGTTGAATGGTAGTTTTTTATAATATCATAATTAATAATATAATAGTCAAATGTAGAACCCCATTTCCTACCTTCGACTATCAATACTTTTCTATCCGTATAATTTTTAATTTCTCTGTCCCAGTTTATTTTTAAAGACGCGGGACATACTATTAAAACTTTTTTAGCACCAGTCTCTAAAGATGCGATAACCGCGGAAGTTGTTTTTCCTAATCCCATATCATCAGCTAGTATAAACTTATCATTCGCCAATAATTTTTCTATAGCAACTTTTTGATGTTCCATAGGGGGTCTTGTTCCATATTTGGAATAATCAATAACTCTATTTAATTTTTTTTCTTCTTGAACAACCGCAATCTTTGGAATCCAAAATGCGTGATTTTGTTCATATTCTAAAATTTTACCCCATATGTGAAACGCTTTATCAGATTCACATAGAAGTTTTTCACACCAAATTTTTTCTGGTGGTTTTGGAAGTAATTTACTTTCCATAAGTTTGTCACCAAAACTCTGAACAATATTAATATATTTTCTTGCAACTTTAGGTTTTACATTTTGATACTTTATGACATATTCTGCTTGAGGTCTTGTTAGTTTAAAATTTTTTACATCAATAAATTTCCTTTTCCAATCTAAAAGTTGGTTATTAAATCCCTCATATGTTTGTAATATATCTCTCGCTTCTATCTCTGGTATCATATGTCAAATATTATAAAATATAAATAAATAGATTGTAAGATTAAACTATTTATAGGGATATGGAGAACAAACTACCGATTACAAGATTATCTAAATTCTTCTCACAAGAAGATTTTGACATCAATATACAGATGGGTCAAGAATATCTACATGGAGACTTGAATATGAAGTTTGTATTATATAGAGTGGATAGACAAAAAACTGATACAGATTCGGTATATGGTGAGGTTGGAAAAGATGAGATAAAATTCTATCCTCCTGTAGAAGTTAATGGTTTGGTTCAGATTGCGGAAGCAAAGAATTCTTCATATAAAAATGGAGTAGTCAGATATTTAGAACCTGGTAATTTAACTATTCGAATTTATTTGAAACACTTAAGTGATTTAGGTGTGGAAATTAGATATGGTGACTATGTTGGATATGCTGAAAGTGAAGAAAAAATACGTTTTTATCAAGTGGTGAATGACGGTAGAATTCAGGCGGATAATAAACATAAAATGTTTGGATTTAAACCACATTACGTAACAATCGAATGTGCTTCAGTCCAAGAATCTGAATTTAGAGGAATGTAACATGGCAATACCTAAAAGAAAAAATAACATCAATGTCTATGAAACCGAGGAAAGTAGACCCGGTCAAAAAATCATTAATAGAAGACAAGAACTATTAGATAGAATCACCAAATCGGATTCTTATTTACCCGATTCTATATTACACGATGATTTAGACATGGGTATGTTAGAATATGTTAAAAATAATTTCGTGGTTAATTCAGATGGAGAAAGAATACCTATTATTCCAAAAATATTAACCATACAAAGATGGTCAGAATTTTCTAACAATTGGCAATTTTCAGATGATGATGGTAATGTTAAATTACCATTTATTGCGGTAATAAGAAAACCAGAAGTACAGCCAGGGACAAATCCTGTAACACAAAGAACAATACCAGATAGGAGAACATTTCACTACGCATCAGTCCCTACGTGGGATGGAAATCAATTAGGCGCCGATGTATATAAGATACCACAACCTGTGGCAGTTGACATATCCTTTGAAGTTACAATCGTATGTACAAAATTTAGAGACTTGAATAAATTTAATAAAATTGTTTTACAAAAATTTTCTTCAAGACAATCGTATACATCAGTAAAAGGACATTATATTCCAATAGTTTTAGATAGTATTGACGATGGAACACCTATGGATTCATTAGAAGGTCGTAGGTTTTATATACAAAACTATAAATTCACTATGTTAGGATTGTTAGTTGATAGTGATGAGTTTGAAGTTAAACCAGCAATTAGTAGGTTTTTATTAATGAATGAATTTATTCAGTCTAATAATGTACAAAAGAAATACATTAATAAAACAATAGAAATTATTGTGGCAACTTTTATTGGTGATGGGGTTCAAACAATGTTTGGTGTTGGAGAAACTATAGGTATTTTATATAATGTCACAACAAATGGTCTTGTTCAAGATAAGAACATAGATTATTATCATGTGTCAAGTACTTCTAAAATTACTTTTGCACAAGCACCTTCTGAAGGTGATATGATTACTATAAGATATTCAAGAAGTAAAAATAACACCTTTATTGATTCATATGGTAAACCAGTCCTTGTTGATAATCAAAATTTTACATATAATGGATCCACTTTGACTTTCATATTACAAAACGCAATAAGTGATATAATCACATTAGATATAAATGGTCTTGTTGAAGAAGAAGGTTCGGGTTATGAAATCACAGGAATCAAACAAGTTACATTATTATATCAACCTGTTATTGGTTCAAGAATTGGTGTTACTTACTTACATTAATCTATTCGTCGTATAAATCTTTTTCTCGTTTTTTTGGTTTACTAACATCATCAATCCATTTTTCTATTACTTTATGGATTTTATAACCATGTTTGTCACAATAACTTTTAAGTAATTGATGATGTTTTTCACTAATTTTTACGTTTTTATATGTTGTTTTTTCCTCCATAGATAAATAAAGATATAAAAAGATATAAAACTATCTTTCATGTGAAAAATACGAAAATCTTTGGTAAAATCAATGATATTTATAGTATAATAGTAATAAAATTTTAACCAAATAACAATCAATGGCAAATTCAAACAGAGTATTCGTTTCACCTGGTGTATATACATCAGAGAAAGATTTAACATTTGTGGCACAAAGTGTGGGTGTCACAACATTAGGATTGGTAGGTGAGACTTTGAAGGGTCCCGCTTTTGAACCAGTCTTAATTAGTAATTACGATGAGTTTAGAACATATTTCGGTGGTAGTTCCGCTGTAAAAGACGGTGATGGTAATCCAAGATATGAGTTACCATATGTAGCTAAATCATATCTTCAAGAATCAAATCAATTATTTGTTACAAGAATTTTAGGTTTAACCGGTTATAGAGCGGGTGAAACCTATTCAATTTTAGCAGATAATGGAGTTGCAGTGGCAGCATTAAGAGCTAGAGGTTTTTATACCGGTTCCACTTTAACATACGCAGCAACTAACGTATCAATATCAGGTGCAAACATTGCATCAGATCCATTATCTGATTTTACTTTAACAGTAACATCACCTTTTGGAAATAAAACATTTGTTTGTAACTTAAACAGATCATCTTCAAAATTCATCACCAAAGTGTTGGGTACTGAAGTTTTTGATAAATCATATCTTGATTACCCTGTTTATGTACATGAAGTTTATCCAAACTATTTAAGAAGTGCATTTGAACAAGGAGATATAGCAGGATTGGACACCATTTCCGTATTTGATGAAACAGATAATTTCGTAAAAGAATGGGATACTTCAGTATCACCAATGGTCGTTTCAGAAGTGAGAGGTACAAGTGTTGATGATTTATTCCAAGTTGTAACAATTTCAGATGGAGATTCATCAAACACACAAGTGAAAATCATGATTGCAAATATTGATTTTGATAGACTCGAATTCGATTTAATTGTTCGTGATTTTAATGATACTGATGAAAATATGGTTGCACTTGAGAAATTTTCAAGATGTTCTATGGACCCTAATTTACCAGGTTATGTGGCAAGAAAAGTAGGTACTTCTGATGGTAATTATGAATTAAAATCAAAGTTTATAATGTTGACGATGGTTGAGAATCATCCAACAGATGCCTTCCCGGCAGGATTTAAAGGATTCCCATCATATGATAATGGTAGTAGTGTATTAGGTGCAAACTTATATAAAAAAGAATATTTTATTGCTGGAGAAACCATGTACACCGATATTAATGGTGATCCAGTAATATCAAATGGTGATAAAGTAAAAAAAGTTAGTTTAGGTTTATCAACTCAAGCGGGTTTCCAACATGATAGAGATTTATTTAAATATAAAGGAAAGGCAGCAACAGGACATACCGAAGGTTTCCATTTGTCTGTAAATGCGACAGGTATTACATCAAGTACTACAGTATCAGGTGATATGTTTATATGTACACCATATGATTTAGAAGGTACAAATAAAGGTCTTTTAGATTCCATAAACTACAGAAAATTCACTTTTGCAACTGCTGGCGGTTTTGATGGTTGGGATGTATACAGAAGTGTTAGAACATATGATGATAGATTCATATTCGGTAAATCATTGTATTTGACAGGAAATACTGATAATGGAGGTGTGTTTAATGTAGATGCAGGTAATTCTGATTACTATTCTTATTTAACTGGTATTCAAACATTTGCAAACCCTGAAGCGGTTGATATCAATGTATTTGCAACACCAGGTATTAACTTCTTTGATCATGAGTCTTTAGTTACTCAAGCAATTGATATGGTTGAAAATGATAGAGCAGATTCTTTATATGTTATTAATAGTAAAAATAGACAAACAGTAGAAGAAGTTATTGATGATATGGACACTATTGGGTTGGACTCAAACTATTCAGCAACATACTGGCCATGGATTCAAGTACGTGATATTGATAATTCAACACAATTGTATATTCCTCCAACTGCAGAAGTTGTTAGAAATATTGCATTAACTGACAATGTTTCATACCCATGGTTCGCAGTTGCTGGTTATTCAAGAGGTATTGTGAATTCAATAAAGGCTTACAAGAAGTTAACTCTTGATGAAAGAGATGAACTTTATAAAAATAGAATTAACCCAATCGCAACTTTTTCTGATACTGGTACAATCATTTGGGGTAATAAAACACTTCAAGTTAGAGAATCTGCACTTGATAGAATCAACGTTAGAAGATTACTATTGAGAGCAAGAAAACTAATATCTGCAGTTGCGGTTAGATTGTTGTTCGAACAAAATGATGAACAAGTAAGAAATGAATTCTTGAGATTGGTGAATCCAATTTTGGAATCAATTAAAAAGGAAAGAGGTGTATATGAGTTCAGAGTAACTGTATCAAATGACCCAGAAGACATTGATGCAAACACTTTGAGAGGTAAGATTTATATCAAACCAACTCGTTCTCTTGAATTTATTGATGTAGAATTCATTATAACTCCTTCTGGGGCTTCTTTTGAGAACATCTAATAAATGGTATTAAAAAATAAAAGGGTGTAGAAATACACCCTTTTTTTATACCTATGTTCCACATGGAACCATTTTTTATAATAATTATATTTTTATAAAACGCCCAGTATTCTAGAACCAGTATTTATTATTTATTTTATTAATTATTATTAATTTATAACTTAAAACTAGTTATACTGGGTACTAGTAAAAAATACGAAATTTATTTGATATAGTCAATAGTTGAATAGATAATTATTTTCAAATATCAATATATTTATAATAAAGTAAATAAACTAAAAAATTTAACAAATATCAAATGGCAGATTTATTAATGAAAATGCCGGTTCCATATGAACCGAAAAGAGTTAACCGATTCATCGTTAGATTTCCATCATCTTTGGGAATTAACGAATGGTATGTAACTTCAGCAGCAAGACCTAGTGCGAAAATCAATTCAGTTGCAATTCCTTTTTTGAATACTTCAACATATGTTGCTGGTAGATTTGAGTGGCAGGAATTAAGGGTAACATTTAAAGACCCAATTGGTCCTTCAGCGTCACAAGCGTTGATGGAATGGTTCCGTTTACACGCAGAATCAGTAACTGGTCGTATGGGATATGCTGCAGGATACAAGAAGAACATTGAACTTGAGATGTTGGATCCAACAGGTGTTGTAGTTGAAAAATGGATATTGGAAGGAACTTTTATCACCGATATTAATTTCAACGAATTAGACTATTCTAGAGACGATATTGCGTCAATCCAGTGTTCATTGAGAATGGATAGATGTATACTTGTATACTAATATCTATTACTATATTTTATAAACCGATAACCTAGCATTAAATCTGCCATAGGTTATCGGTTTTTTTATTTAAACTTTACTTTTTAATAGTTATAGATTAAAATAGATGTATGGAAGATTTAAGAATAGACCCAAGTATTGCTTATGATGTTGTAGAATTACCTAGTAGAGGAATTCATTACGCAAATGGAAAGAAATCTGTTAGAGTTGCATACCTAACTGCATCAGATGAAAATATATTATCCTCACCAAATTTGATTCAAACAAATTCTGTTGTTATGGAATTACTAAAAAGAAAAGTAATTGATAAAGATATCAATGCAGAAGAAATCGTAGAAGAGGATAAACAAGCAATACTAATATTTTTAAGAAATACAGCATTTGGTTCAGAATATAATGTTACATTATCTGACCCAAAAACAGACAATGAATTTAAAGTTGTAATTGATTTAAGTTCATTAAATTTTAAAAAATTTGAATTAACACCAGACCAAAATGGGGAGTTTCCTTATGTGATGAGTAAGTCTAATGCTGATGTAACATTCAAGTTTTTAACACAAAAACAAGAAAACGAAATTAAAGAAATTAATAAAAGTTGGAATGGTGTTGGATTTGCACCAATAATTACAAAACAACTTGAGGGTATGATAAAATCTGTGAAAGGTAATAGAGACCCAATGACAATAAGAAATTTCATTGAAACTTTACCGATTAAAGATTCACAAGATTTTAGAAAATTTGTTGAGTTAAATAAACCTGGATTAGATTTATCACAAAAAGCAATTGCCCCATCAGGAGAAGAAGTCCAATTTCAACTTGGATTTGGGGTAGAATTTTTTCGCCCTTTCTACGGAGTATAAGAAAAATCAATTAAGTGAGATTTTATTTTTGATTAAAAGAGGTTTCTCTTATGGAGATATTATTTCCATGCCCGTTTATATAAGAAGGTATTACATAAATTATTTAATTGAATTGGAAAATTCACAATAATCTATTTATTAGTATGGCACAATATCCCGACATTAGTAGATTTCCAAGTGGACTAAGTAAAGATAGATTTAGGTTTTTTTTCCAACAAGAATTCGATAAATTAAATCCAAGTAATACAAATTTTAATCAAACAGATTATGATAACAGATTAAAAAGGTCATGGTCAACTTATTCTGTTAATTTATCGGATTCAAGTGATGATAATAATAATCGTAATAGTAATACAAATGATGTTGGTAATGGACGAAGATTCACTGGTGGGATAATGGATTTTTTTGGGAAAGCATTTCAAACACAAGAAAAAAAAGAATTTTTACCTGATATAAGAGATGAGATGATTGATGTTAAAGACATCATGGATACAATACTTGACACTCAAGGTAATTTAAATAAGTTATCTGTTATCGGGGAAAATGTTTTAAATAATTTAGGGGGTCAAATTGAATTATACTATGAACAACAAACTGCGTTAATTAATAGAGTTAATGTAGAGGCGGGATTAACAGGAGATTTAGCTAAGAATTTTAGAGAAGAATTAACAAACGCCAATCCAAGATTATTACAATTAGGTATTGGATTTGATGAATTAGCTCAAGCGGCAAAAACTGCATTTGAAGAATCGGGTAGATTTAATCTTATAAACCAACAAACATTAGAAAGAGCTGGTGAAATTGCATTGGCTTATGTCGGTAAATTGGATGATTTAATATCAATGTATGATGAATTCGAAAAAGTAGGTTTAGGAGCAGCAAATGCACAAGAAAGGATTGCCGCTGCGGGTAAGGAAGCAACAGGATTAGGTTTACGAGCAAAAAACGTAACGTCAGAATTATCAAAAAATTTAAAAGAACTTAACAACTACGGATTTAAAAATGGTGTAGATGGGTTGTCTTCAATGGTTAGAAAGGCTACAGAATTTAGAATGAGTATAGGTGAGGCTTTTAAAATTGCGGAAAATGTTATGGACCCTGATAAGGCGATAGAACTATCTGCAAATTTACAAGTATTGGGAGGTGCTATAGGTGATTTTAATGATCCTCTTAAATTAATGTATATGGCAACAAACAATGTGGAGGGTTTACAAGACGCATTGATAGATGCTGCAAAGGGTTTGGCAACATATAATTCTGAACAAGGTAGATTTGAACTCACAGGGGTTAATTTGAGAAGAGCAAGAGAAATGGCCAAACAATTAGGTGTTGATTATGGAGAATTGGCAAAGGGTGCAATAGCTGCTGCTGAGAGAACATCAGCATCTGCGGATTTAATGGCTAGAGGTTTAAAACTAGACAAACAGCAAGAAGAATTTATTACAAATCTTGCCCAAATGAAAGACGGTAAGATGGTAATAGAAATAGGTTCATCAGCAAGTCTAAAGGAGTATTTTAAAGGTCAAAGTACTGTTAAATTGGAAGAACTTACACAAGAGCAAGTTAACAAATTGATGGAATATCAAGACACATTGAAAGATATGTCAGAAGAGGATATTGTGAAACAACAAGCGTCTAGTATTGAAAACATGAAAAGAGATGTTAATTACATCGCAGCATTGTTAAGAACACAAGCAGGAAGAATCGGCGAAACGGTTGTGATGGAAACTTTAGCAAGAACCACAGGTATGTCTCTTGCAGAATTGGAAAAAGAATTTAGTAAATTTACTCAAGGACAAACTGAAGACATAAAAACACTAAGAGATAAATTTGTTCAACAAACCACAGAACTTATTGGTTCGGCTAAATCCGGTTTCAATAAGGTATCGGAAGATAACAAAAAAACTCCAAGTCAAAACAATCAAAATAAACCAACACCACCTGTTGTAAATGTTCAAACTAAAGTTGAGGAACCTAAAACAGATATAAATAAAGGTCCGGTAGATGATTCAGGTAAAGCGATAACAGAATTAAATAAAAATATTAATCAAAATATAAATCCAACTCAACAAACACAAACCAACGCAAATTTAAAGACAAACGAACAAAAGAATGAAAATAATAAGTTTTTTAGTGATTTTGAAAAAACCTATGGTTCAATCAACAAAGACAATGAAAAACCATTAACATTAGATATCAATAGAGATAAACCATTAAATGTTAGTATTACAGATGAATCAATAACTAAGTTAACAAAGAATGAGGTAAAACCATTAATTAATGAACCAAAAAATGTAAATGGTAATGTATCAAATAATTTTTTAAGTGGATTTGAAAAAACATATGGTTCAATTAATAAAGGAAATGAACAATCGATAGTAAAAGTAAACCCTCAAAATATTGAAACTCAAAAAAATATTGACCTTCAAAAAGCAATTTCAGAACAAAATCAAAAAAGTAGTTTAGTTAAAAATACCGATGAACAAAAATCCATTAAAGAGGGAAATGAATCTGTAGCAACGGTTGTACATAAACACATTATCGAAATGAAAATAATGCCACAAGGACCAATTGTGGACCAAATGGCTAGATATCTTTATAGTAACCCATCATTTGTTGAGGGTCTTGTTAATCCTGAAAGCAGGGAATTTACAACAATTAGTTAAGTTTGATTTTATGTATTCATCTATTTATAATTAAAGCAATATAATGCCAAGTTATTTAGATTTTAATTCAACTAAAAGTTTTAGAGACTCTATATTAAGTAGGACTCTACAAGCACCGAATGGACCTCAAACATTCAATTCGTCTAACTATCTTGTCCAAACATTAAGTGACTTTGCGAATGTGAACCCAGGGGAGGTTGATACTAACAGAAGAGATGATTTATCGGTACCACAATCAACAAATACATATAAACCAATAAAATACTTTGTAAAAGAAAATATAGAGACATTACCAAGAAGAGCAAATTTAAATTTGTATTTTAATGGTTCTCCTTACTTCAGAGCAGAAAATCATAATTTAATAGGTATTTTATCAAATGGTAATTACGATAACGAATCTGAATTATTCAAATTTGCAGCATCATATATAAGAGATAGGAATGAAAAAGGTCCCTTCTACGCAAGATTACAACAAAATTTATATAAAGCAACCGTAGGTAGAGTTAGATTACTTGACGCATTAAATGGTAATCTATCAACCGCAATTAATATAGTTAGAGGTAAAGAATCTTTAGTTGAAAAGAATTTTAAAATAACAACGGCTAAAACGATACCTGGACAGGCAATCGATTTTCTACAAACAATAAATGGATTAACATTTCCGTTTCCTGAAATTCCTGGTGATTATTTAAGTAATCCCGCCAATCCTGTTAACTATAGAGAGAAAATAGACCCTGATACCGGACAACCTGAAGTAAAAACCCAAATGGGTAAAGTGTTTCAAGATTTAACAGGTGCTTTAGGTTCACTGATTGGAATACAAAGGAGACCAAAATTATCAAGAAAACCATCAGATTTATTGATAGAATACATGGGTGATGGACAAAAACAAATATTATTTGATTTATTATCTTATTCTACATATGCGCCGAATTATACAACAACAGCAAGATCACAACAATCTTCAAAAATATTTTCATTTGTAGATAAAATAGCACAAGGGGCTAAAAATATTCTTGGAACTGAAGCACCCGCAGGACGTGCATATATTGGTGATGATAGAGGAAATGATGTTAAGTATGCAACTAATGATTTTTATGATAGACCAGTTAGAAGTAGTTACTACTTGAGTTTAATGTTTGATGAGAAATCTGCAATTTTATTCAAAAGAGATAGAAACTATAGTGAAGGAGGTTCTATTAGTGGAAATTTAACTTGGTATAGTGCAAGAAACAACATTAATATCAATGAAGAATATATCAATGATTCTTTATCAAGTACTAAAACATTTAGGTCAGACTCAATTCTTGGATTAACACAAAAGATATTAGACTCAAGACCTAAAGATGGCGGTGCCGCAAAATCACATGTCGCAAATGTTATAGACCAAACAACAAGAATATTTCAAGATGGTGATGTTTATCACGCTAGAGGATCTGCAGTACAATCACCAAGCATTTTTAAAACAAAAGATTTAAGTGGACATGAATTTTGTAGAACATGGACAAAGAATCGTCCTTATTTAAAATATAACAATACTATGAAAAAGGGTAGTAATATTAGAAAATACCCTGGTAGTGTTATATCGGACCCATGGAATTTGAACATTGCTCCAATATCGAATGGTAAAAAAGATTTTAACGAGTCAACCAATATTGGTGAAAATTACAAGTACGGACCGGATAGAGATGGAAAAACATTTTATGCTAAAAAATATATGTTTTCAATCGAAAACTTAGCGTGGAAAACTTCAAATAGAGAAGGATTCACAGTATCAGATTTACCTGTATCAGAGAGAGGACCGAATGGAGGTAGAGTGATGTGGTTTCCACCATATGATTTAAAGGTGAGTGAAAATAGTTCGGCTAGATGGGAATCTAATACTTTTTTAGGTAGACCAGAACCAATATATACTTACCAAAATACAGAAAGAAGTGGTACTGTAAGTTTTAAAATTGTTGTTGACCACCCAAGTATATTGAATTTATTAACAAGAGAATATTTTGACACTTTTAGTACACCTGAAGAAGTTGAAAACTTTTTGAACGCATTTTTTGCGGGATGTCAAGACATTGACTTCTACGATTTGATGAGAAAATATACAACATTAACACAAGATGATGCTAAGTTAATTGACGCATATCTAAATAAAGGTGGTGAATATGATATAATTAAAAATTATAAAACCACTTCACAAAATGTTACCACCGATAATCCTAGTACAGGAACATCAAACACAGGTACTTCTGGCACTGAAAGTTTAGCAGTTACTGCATTAAATTTTGATAATGCATTACCAACAGTAAATCCAAACACAACAACTACTTCAGATTATACTTCACTTTACCAAGCATATAGTGGAAATAAAATTGATTACGCCACTGCACTTGATTCTGATTTAACTACATTATTAGCGTCGTCAACAGCTAACGCATTATGGGACAAAAAAAATATATGGGGAACAGAAACCCCATCAGGAGCTTCATTAATTACAGATCAAGTATCAAAATTAAATACGTATTTTGATACCATGGATTCCAATTATACTCAATATAATTCAAAATTAACAACACTTAAAACAGATATCACAAATAAAACCGTACAAAGTATAAAAGTAAATATATCATCAAGTACATCATCAATAGATACTGTAGATTATAATTCTAGACTTTCTCTTAGAAGGTCTTATAGTGTTGTTTTAGATATTTTTAAAAAAATATCAGCGAACGGAACAACATATCCAACAATTAAATGGGTTGACAGTCCAACAGGTACTTCTACAGTAACTAACGCATCATATAATTTATCTGAATTTGGATATGAAGGAGTACAAGGAACAATTCAAATAGATACCACAAATATTGGAGAAACATATTCAGGAAACGCAACCAGTACTTTAGATACTAATTGTATAAATAGAGATTTTAGACAAGTAACTAACTTAAACATTGTTGCACCTATTTCATTTTTCTGTAGAAAATCTGAAGTGTCATTTACATATCAAAAAACAGCACCAACAACACCGACAACAACAAATCCCGCACAGGCATCAAGATTAAAAATAGTTGAGGATGGTCAAACTAATACACAATCGGGAGTTAGAAAACCACCAATTGATGTAATGAAAAGAATAGTGATGAAAACACTATCTGAATCATATTATTTTAAGAAATTAAATGAGACAGATCCATTTGTTTTTAAAAATTTAGTAGAAAAATTAAAATATTTTCATCCAGGTTTTCATTCAACAACACCTGAAGGTTTAAATTCAAGATTAACTTTCTTACAACAATGTATAAGACCGGGAGACACCATACCAATAAAAGGTATATCTGATGATTCAGATTTACCCGCAAGAAATACAACATTCGGACCACCACCAATATGTGTTTTAAGAATTGGTGATTTTTACCATTCAAAGGTTGTAATAAGAGATGTTAATATATCATATGAAGATGGTACGTGGGATTTGAATCCTGAAGGTATTGGATTACAACCTATGATTGCATCAGTGCAATTACAAGTTAATTTTATTGGTGGTCAGGGATTAGAAAAACCAATAGAAAAATTACAAAATGCATTATCATCTAACTTCTACGCCAATACTGAAATTTATGACGAAAGGTCTCAAATTTCGTTAACAGGTGAAGATTTAAAAAATTATAATAAATTTAGTAAAGAACAATTAGAAAGTTTACAAAGTCCTGTTCAGTCTGCATCAAAAACACTTAATGATGCTTTGATGGGACCAACCGAATAAATTAAATGAAATGAGTAGAGAATATTTCGATAGATATCAATTTTTTGAAAAAGATGGTAGTTTCAGAATTGTTCCAGGTGTTGAAATACCAATCAAAGGAAGTGATAAATATATAACCTATAAAAGAGGAAGAACAAGATTGGATAAAATATCACAAGATTATTATAGTACTCCTGTTTTTGGATGGTTAATATTACAAGCAAATCCATTATTAGGTAGTGTTGAATTTGAAATACCCGATAATTCGACCTTAAGGATACCATTTCCTTTGGTTAGTACTTTACAAGATTATAAAAGAAATGTAGAATTGTATAGTTTATATTATGGGGAACAATGATTCATCAAATAACAGAAATATTTTAGTCAAAGTAGACCAAAACAATTTAATGTATATTGACCCGAATAGTGTGGTTGATAAGGAAGGTAATATATTACCGAGAAATGTTGAGCATGAAAATTTGGTTATGTATGCAAATCTTGAAGCCGATTTGATACCAAGATCAATTTTAGTTGCTGAGAATGATAAAAACACATTGACATCTATTGCAAAGGGTACTTTAAATTTTTTAAAAAATCAAGATGGTTCTGACTATGATAGCACATGGACAGATGCGTATTTGAACACCGAAAAAACAAAAACAAAGGACAACGTTGATATATTTTATCAAAGTGATAAAACATCACAATCTTTTGGAATTGACAGTATTCAAGTATCAATTAAAGGTATTAATTCAATTCCTCAAGTCAATATAAATTTTATTGATGTAAGAGGTAAGACATTGTTTGAATCACCAGAAAATTCACCATATAAAGCATTTTTCCATATTCCGTGGCCAATATTTTATTTAACTTTAAAGGGTTATTATGGTAAAGCAATTAGATATCGTTTACATTTAGTTAAATTTAGTTCAAGATATAATGATTCAAACGGAAATTTTGAAGTAACAACATCGTTTGTTGGATCAACGTATGCATATTTAACAGATATTTCTTTGAAGGCAATTTTAAATTGTCCATATATGTTTCCGATTATATCACCAACTAACAACAAAGAAGATACGAAAACAAATCAAACGTCAAGGAAAATTGCTAATTCATCAAGAGGGTATTCAATATTAAAATCAGTATATTCTGAATATAAAAGAAAAGGTTTAGTACCTAAAGATTTTCCAACTAAAACATTAAGAGAGTTAATTGTAATTGCACAAAATTTGGATAAAACTTTAGAGGACCAAATTTTAGGACAAGTATTGGATGCAAATATATTTGTTGGACTTAGAGATTATGACGAAAAAATAACCAGATTTGAAAAACAAGTAACCGCTTGGGCTGGAAAAAATTTATTGAAAACATTTGACTCTGATAATAATGGAACCGCGATGGTTGAAGATGATACCAGATATTATAATCTATCTGCAACAGATAAAACTAAGGCAGATAAAATAATTACTGGTAGAACAGAACAAGGCACATTAGAATTTATCATAGAAACAAATCGAACAGAATTAAAATCAAGTTCTTTATTCAACAATGCAATTATAGACGCTTCTAAAAGTAAATCAACAAAAATATCAGAACAAGATTTTAGTATTTTTAAAACTAAAGAAACAGATAAAGTTGAAAAGTATATAAGAAGGACAAGTGGTGGAATTTATCAAGTTGCTATTGATAAACTTGTCAATGACATTTTAGAAATAAAAAAACTTTTTATCGAGCAAAAAAGAAAATTAGAAAATGTCATTGAAAATAAAATGAATGAAATTATCAGAGACAAAAACAAAGGAGGTTTTGGATTTGATCCCACAATTCGAAATATTTTTGCAATTATTTTAGCAAACGCTGAAGTTTATATTAGGTTAATGAAGGATGTACATCAAAAATCTTTTGATAGTGCACAAGAAAGAAAAAAACTAATTAAAAATTTTAGTAACGAAACACAAGATGGAGAACCGATATATCCTTGGCCTGAAGTTAAAAAAAATTCGGACGGAGAAAAAATAAAAGTAATTGCATATCCAGGAGAACCTGATTTAGTAAAAAAATTAAAATCAGACGACCCATCAATTTGGCCCGAAGTAGAGTTTATTGAGAACTTTATTGAAACTTCAACCAACAAGTCAGATACAAATGTAGAAAAAGAGGACGGTGCAAATAATATAACATTTAATTTTGATGACGATACCAGTATTACTAATTTTATAAAAATTAATACATTATTTGATTTAACAGATTCTACACCATACATAGACCAATCACCATCTTCATTTCTTTATGAAATATGGGAAAGAGCAATTCAAACAACATTGATTGATTCGTTTAGATTAGATACAATACAAGAGTTGGCAGAAAATGAATTTGAAAATATTAAAAATTCAATAAAACTGAATGATGAGATTATAACATTATTGAAAGAAAAGATAGATTCACATCTTACTTTACAAGAAACAATGAGATTATATTCACCATTTGAACGATATTCATACTACAAAGATTATATACCAAGTACAGATTATATCGAGGATATTTTAAATTTTCCATTTGAAATATCAGAGTATAAAAAAACTCAATTTTCAAGTAAAATTGGTAAAAATGATAAATTAAATCAGAATCTTAAAGAATACACACCACAATCATATAGAAAAAATATATATCCATTTAATTCCGATGAATATCTGTTTTATATAAATAAAACTAAATTTACGGATGACGAATTTAAATTCAATGGAAATCTGTTTGCTGGCAGTTCAGACGGATTTATTACATCACCAATTAATGGTAAGAGTTGGGTAAAATCTAATAATGGATTTAGACAAAATATATTTTCACAAAAATTAAAAATTAATAATACTTCTGTTAATATTTTAAACACACCATATTTTCACAAACAATTATATAACGATTTTAATAAAATCTCAAGTTATGGAAAGTATGCCGGTTCCGCATATCTTTTATTAAACTCACTTCCTTTTTTAGATTTGGAAGATGAAATAAATTTTGATGAAACAATAAACTATCTTGGTGAAAAAAGTACACCAATTAGAATGTCATCTTTATTTAGAGAAGTTGCGTCAACACATTTCTTACCATATCATTTAATTGTTAAATGGGGTTCTATTTATCACAGATATAAAAAATTCATATTAGAAGGAGTTGATATAATAAGTGATGTAACAACACCAATAAATGAATCTCTATTCTTTGATAATAACAATCAAAATATTTTTAATATTAATGGTGACCTTGTTTCATACAATGTTAATATTGATTTAGGAATACATCCTTTTTATGATGCAATATACCATCAAGTGATTAATGATTATAATCACTATATAGTAGAATCGGGTAACACATCCTACGAAGCGAATATTGCGATAAATGCAATTATTGGAATTATGGGTGTGTCATCAAATGGATTTAGATATTGGACAAATTTAGTTGATAACTCAAAATATTTTAATAATGATTTAAGATTTACTATTTTACCTTCAAGGTCAAATAATAAACACATATATACAACTTCTGAATCATTAAGTACCAACACTTACCAAACAGAGTATCAAAATTATTTTAGAATATTATTTGAAGATGATTATTTAAACGATGCATTTAGTGGAACAACATTCCCATCACCAAATCAATATCATAAAACATTAATTGATAATGATTATTCTTTATCAATTGACTATAAAAAAATTATAGATTTAATTGCAACATTTAGTCCTAAAATTTTAGAAGACTTTGAAGATATATTTTTAGAATTTGCGTCTGAAAAGATTAAAGACGAATCTTCTTATTTTCGATTTGGAAATACAAAATATACGAAGTTTCAAGATTTATTAAAAGACATTTCTTCTGTGGAAAAGAAAGAAGGGGATTCTATCGAAAATACAACAGATTTTCTACAAAAAATAAAAACAAGACAAAATACAAAATTAGAAACTATAACTTCCAATATTTTATCAGATAGAAATCTTGTTAAATTTACATTAGGAAATCCAAAAGAAATCGATTCACATGTATTTCATGGATTTGCGGACGTAGATAATTTGAATAGTTTCACATATGAATCATTTAGAACTGATGATTTAACAAACGAAAATAAAGATTTAATTAAATTATATATTGGTGAAGATATTGACCTACACTATCAAAACTTTTTTTTAGTTAATGATATAAGAGTTAATGAAGAAAATATTTTATTATTTAGACCACTAGCACTTATTTATGGTGGATTTATAAAGAGTGGAGGTGTCAATACAAAAACCGCGTTTCAACAATATATAAAAAATAGTATATTCACAAATACATTCGATAAGAGTGGAATTACAAGTGCAATGACCAGAGCGGGAGTTTTTATAACTACCTTAACAAAAAAATTCAAATCATTAGAGGGATTAATGAATAGAGAAACTAACAGAATTGTTAGTGGTTACAACAATGACCCTTTGAAAATAGAATTGTATAATTATTTCAAATCATTCAATGATAAATGGATTGGAGGTAATTCAATAGGACAAAGACTTTTATTAGAAGAATTTTTATTTTTAGATAAAGCAAATGTCGATATAGGTGATAAATTTTATTTAAATATAAGTAAAATTTTAGATTTAGGTTCACCAAAGAATGATAAAATTAATTTGTATAGTGTTTTAAATATAATGATTGCTGGTTCCGGTTTAGATATGAAACCACTACCTGCATATATTAATTTTTATGGCACCAACATTAATAATAAATCAAAAATAACACCATCAAAAAAAGTTGCTGAAAATATATTTGGCACATTTTTAGAAGTCGATTACCAAGAATCATCACCAAAAATTATAATACAATTAGTTGGGCCAACATCTAAACATCCAGACATGGATGGAAAAAAATATAAATTTTCAGATGATAGCTTTAACATATCAAATACAAATAACAATCCATTAATCATTACCACACCTAATGTTTTTAATGTTGGGGATTTATCTAAATCAAATAAAGTTGTTGCGTTTGAAGTAAGTTTCGGAGACCAAAGTCAAAGTATTTTCAAAGGGGTACAATTAGACCAAACATCATTAAAAAACACTTCAGAATCTTTCGTGGTTTTGGAAAACTTAGCAAGGTCAGAGTCGGGTGCGGGTGCGTACAATGTGGATATTGGGTTATTTGATTATTATAGACAGGCATCGTATACATGTGATGTTACCAGTATGGGTAATGTGATGATACAACCAACGATGTTTTTCTACTTGAAAAATATACCAATTTTTAAAGGTTCATATTGGATTACTGAAGTATCACATAATATTAGAACAAATGGTTTTACAACAACATTTAAAGGAACGAGAATACCATATGCGTCTTTACCAGACCCCAAAGATTCTTTCACCTCAAGTTATAGGGTATTGTTTGATAAATTAGTAAGTAAAGTTTTGACAAAGTATGATAAACAACAATCAGAAATGACAAAAACTTCGGTTACGATTAACTATAATAATGGTGTTTATGTAACAGACCCAGGAGAAAAAGTAGATGGAGAAGACATAGGAAAAATTTTAGTACAAAAAGTTAATATAACAGAATATGGTATACCATATAACGGATTTTTAGAAGAAAGAAATATTCAATTAATTAAGTATACCCATGAAGGTCAAGAAGGAGAATGGTTAAGAGCAAGAGTGGTAGAAATGGGTGGTAAAAATTATTTTATAGGTGACGAAGTAAGAATGGGTGTGGTTAGTAGAACACAGAATAATACACCACTACTTTGGTTAGAAACTAAATCAACTACAGGAACAACAGATTTTTATTCGACTAAATTTAATTTAACATCAACTGAGTTTACTGCAGATAAAATAGTAGCCCCATCGGTATCAACGATATTTGTTAATCCAAAAACCAAAAATACCGAAACAATAACATATAGTATGACAGGTACGGGTAATGCGAGAATAGTACAAGGTCCTATAGGGAACGGACCATCAATAGATGGGTATGGAGTTGGTATGTCAAGTTCTTTAATGAAAAAATTAAAACTAATTGACGGTGATGTGGTATATTTCCGAATGAATCCGTAACTTAATAATATTTAAGATATTTATATAAAAAGATATGGAAAATCAAAAATTAAATAATTCGATAGACCAATTTTTAAATCCAAAAAAAGTTAGAACTATTTCTAATGATAGTATGGAAAGAGAAGAATGTGATTTGAAAACTGGAGAATGTTATATTATAAGATCAAAAGACGGAATTGTAGAAAGAATAAATAAAAAATACGTCACAGAAGACGGTAGACAATTATTACAAGATTAAAGCTATGTTGGAAAAAAAATTACATGAAGAATTAATGCGTTATAGAGCAATCAATAACTACGCAAAAAAAATGATTATGGAACAAGAAGTTCCACCCGCAGCACCTACCGATGTACCTCCACCTACCGACGCTCCACCTATGGACCCTATGGCGGCACCGGCACCAACCGATGCCCCACCTATGGATGCTGCACCAGCACCTGAAATGGATAGTACAGAAGAAATTGATATCACAGATTTAGTTAATATGACTAAAAATATCAAAAAAGAGATGGATGATAATAAAGAAGACCAAGGTGTAGTTTTAGGTCAAATGGATGCTGTATTCACAAAACTTGATGATTTAGAAAATAAGTTGAGTCAGATGGATTCGGTTATATCAAAAATAGATCAATTGAGTTCTAAAATAGAAGAAATTAAACCAAAAACACCAGAAGAAAAATTACAGATGAGATCATTGGATTCATATCCATTTAGTCAAAATCCACAACAATTTTTTGCTAGTAAACAAGGTGAAATGAGAAGTAGCGGAAAGAATGAATATGTTTTAACTAAAGATGAAATCGAAAACTATTCAAATGATACCATAAGAGATACATTTAATCCACAGGAGGAAGAAGATGAATATAAGTTCTAACGTAAACTTCTTTTTAGGTTTACAAGCACAAATGAGAATTAATCATTGGCAAACTAAAGGTTATGCAAGACACCAAGCATTTGGTGGTTTTTATTCTACTGTTGATCCATTAATTGACCAATTTTTAGAACAAGCAATGGGTAAATACGGTAGATTCACTCTTGACGAAGAAACAAAAACTATAGAATTAAGTAATTTTTCTGAAATCGATTTGAAAGGTTTATTGGGTACATTAAGAAGCGCATTAAATCAATTTAGTGAACAATTTGAACCACAAGATACCGATTTACTTAATTTGAGAGATGAGATATTAGGTGAAGTAAATAAATTAGGTTATTTATTAACATTAGAATAAAATATATAAATTATGCAATCAGCATCAACCGCTAGGTCGGCATCCAATTCAGCAACAGGTTCTTTAGATTATATAGATACTTTAGTATCAGGTGCAACATCTCAAGGATTATATCAAGTAGTTGTTGATGGACAATACATTAATAATGCCATGACAGGATCATTAAAAACATTAGGATATACTGTAGAAGTAAAATATGATTCTATGGGTTCGTTCCCAAGGTACAATATAAAATGGTAAAAAAATTTTACAAATAATTTGACCCGAATTTTTTAATTCGGGTTTTTTTATCTATATTTTTTAGTAAACAAAACAATTTTTATGTCAACATTTGATGCAGTACTAGCACAGTACGAAAAAAACAAAATGGCCACAAGTGGCAACGGAAACAAAGTCTCACAAGAAGACAGAATGAAAAAGTATTTCACTACACTTCTTCCTAAGGGTTCTAAAGGAGAAGAAAGAAGAATTAGGATTCTTCCAACAAAAGATGGGTCATCTCCTTTTGTTGAAGTTTATTTCCACGAAGTTCAAGTGGATGGTAAATGGTTGAAAATTTATGACCCAAAACAAGAAGGGAAAAGGTCACCACTACATGAGGTTTATGAAGGTTTAATGATGACTGGTGTTGAATCCGATAAAGAATTGGCAAGACAATATCGTTCACGTAAGTTTTATATTGTTAAAGTCATTGATAGGGATAATGAACAAGATGGTGTTAAATTTTGGAGATTTAAACACAACGCCAAAGGTGATGGTAATCTTGATAAAATTTTCCCAATTTTTAGGAATAAAGGAGATATAACCGACATGCAAAAAGGTCGTGATTTGATTCTTTCTTTGACTCTTACAAAGGCAGGAACAGGTAAAGAATACACATCAATCAATTCGGTTATTCCTGATGATATGTCACCATTACACGAAGATCCAAATGTTGCTAAATCATGGATTGACGATGAGTTAACATGGGTTGATGTATATTCAAAGAAAAGTGAAGATTATCTTGAAATGGTTGCAAAAGGTGAAGTACCAAGATGGGATTCAGTAACCAACAAATGGGTTTCTAATTCACAATTGGAAGAAACAATTGGAACATCTAAACCATCAACACCTGTTGTTGATTTGCAAGAACAAGATGATTCAGACGGAGATTTACCCTTCTAATATATAAACAAAATCCCCCATCAAAGTATTGGATATAACAAGAAATGATGGGGGTATTTTAAAAAAAAATTTATGGCGATTAAAAAAAATGATTTCAGTGCAATAAAAAAGAAATTCTCTAAAGAGGCGGAATATAAAGCTGATCGTTTCTTCGATTTGGGTAACGCGTTTTTAGATGCAACAGGTATACCGGGTCCTGCTATGGGACATATTAATATGTTGTTAGGACATAGTGATACTGGTAAAACAACGGCACTGGTCAAAACTGCGGTAGATGCCCAAAAAAAGGGAATATTGCCCGTGTTAATAATTACAGAACAAAAGTGGAGTTGGGAACATGCGGAATTGATGGGATTTGATAGGTCTGAAGATTTCTATCTTTTTAATAGTGATTTTGAATATATCGAACAAATTACAGATTATATAAACGAATTATTAGACGCACAAGATAAAGGTGAAATACCACACGATATGTTATTCTTGTGGGACTCAGTAGGTTCTGTACCATGTAAAATGACATATGATGGAAAAGGTGGTAAACAGCACAATGCGTCAGTTTTGTCTGATAAAATAGGTATGGGTCTAAACCAAAGAATTTCAGGTTCTAGAAGGTCTGATAAACCATATACTAATACTTTGATTATCGTGAACCAACCTTGGGTAGAGTTACCTGATAATCCATTTGGACAACCTAAGATTAAAGCAAAGGGTGGAGAGGCAATTTGGTTAAATTCTACATTGGTATTTTTGTTTGGAAATCAGAAAGGTGCGGGAACTACTAAAATATCAATTACAAAAGATAAAAGAAAAGTTAAAATTGCAACCAGAACTAAGATATCAATTATGAAAAACCACGTAAATGGTTTGGGATATGAAGATGGTCGAATTTTGGTAACTTCTCATGGGTTTATGAGTGGAAAAGAAGACTCCGAAGAAAAAAAATCAATAGAAGAATATAAAAAAGAAAACGGAGATTATATCAGTAAGATGCTTGGTGTTAATGTTACAGATGCTGGCGAATTGAATGTTGTAACAGAAGAAGAATAACGAATAATATTTTAAATGTCTGTTTTACTTGTTGATGGAGACAACTTACTCACAATTGGTTTTTTCGGTGTCAAGAATTACTTTTATAAGGGTACACACATTGGAGGAATTTACCATTTTATTAATACTCTTAGGAGATCGTTTGAGACATATCATTTAGACAAGATAGTTGTCTTTTGGGACGGAGAAAATGGATCTCAATCAAGAAAGAAAATATATCATTTATACAAAGAGAATAGACGAGAAAGAATAAAAAGTGAAGAAGAATTAAATTCATATAGTTACCAAAGGAATAGAATCAAACAATATTTGGAAGAATTATATGTAAGGCAAGGAGAGTTTCAATTTTGTGAAACTGATGACTGTATTGCTTTTTATACACAAAATTCTCCAAGTGAGAAAAAAATCGTATATTCTTCAGATGGAGATTTAACACAATTAGTATCGGAACAAACAAATATTTTTAACCCGTCTCATGGTAAATTATACAAATCAGGAGACACAATCAAATACGAACATGAGGAAATATTAATTGAAAATGTCAAACTTATTAAAATGTTATGTGGAGACCCATCCGATAACATTTCCGGTATAAAAGGTATGGGCATCAAAAGACTATTAACCTTATTTCCTGAAATCAAAAACAAAGTTCTAACATTAGAAGAAATTATAAGTAAAACTAATTTACTTTTTGAACAAGACAAAAACAATAAATTAGTAAACAATCTTCTTACCGGAGTTACAAAACACGGAGTATATGGTAACGAGTTTTTCGAGATTAATAAAAGTATAGTCAGTTTAGATGTACCTTTTTTAACTGAAGAGGCAAAAGATACGATATTATCACTTATAAACGATAATTTAGACCCTGAAGGAAGGTCATATAAAAATACCATGAAGATGATGATGGAGGACGGATTATTCAACGTACTACCCAAATCAGACGATGCTTGGATTAAATTTTTAAATCCATTCTTAAGATTAACGAGAAAAGAAAAAAATAAAAGAATAATCAAAATTAAAAATTATGAATAATCAGCAGGACATTACAAAATTTGAATTTATTTTAACATTGGATGGGAATATCATTTGTCAAAGATATTTCAACGTAAAAGACCATAATCCAGTTGCGAGAAAATCTATGGATTTGCATTATTATGTAAAAAATATTTGTGAAGAAATTTCGGAAGATTTAAAAATAAAAAGTTCCGATTATCTGTGTGAAAATCAAAATTATATTCTAAATTCTGACGTTGTGGAAGAATCGAATACAAAAGAAAAAGAATATTTTTTATTGGAAATTAAGCTAGGCGACAGCGTATTTATTCAAAGAATATTCCCCGCGTACCTCTACCATCCAAAGGTTAGATACACGGTAGACATTCGACCAAAACTGAAAAGGATGTTGTCAAAATTGACCGACATACTGTCCGCAACAGAATTGGAAACCACGTATTTACAATACGAACTTAACTAAAAAAAATTATGAGCGAAGAAAAAAATTTTGGACATCTAGGGATGTCGTTTCAGCAGTGTCTAATAAAGACAATAATAGAGGATAAAAAATATGGTGAAACTATTATTGAGGTATTAGAAAGTAAATATTTTGACAATAACTCTTTCAAATATATTATGGAAAATTTGAAAGAATATTTTAACAAATATGGTAAAATACCCGATTATGTAAGTATTGGACAAAAAATAATATCTGAGAATGGTGAGTCACAATCATCTAAAATTCATTTAGATACTTTAGAAATTATCAAAAATAATGAACAGACTCATGACCACGTAAAAGATACCGCATTAAATTTTTGTAAGCAACAAAATTTAAAAAAGGAATTAAAAATAGTCCAAAATATTATCGAAAACGGACAATTTGAATCTTACAATAAGATAGAACAAATAATCCAAAAAGCGTTACAAGTTGGTATTTCTGGTGACGAAGCAACTGATGTGTTTCATGATATAGATTCTGCGTTGGAAAAGGATCACAGACATCCATTGAGAACAGGAATTGTTGGTGTTGATAACTTATTGAATGGAGGATTAGGTAGAGGAGAATTGGGTGTTGTTTTGGCACCTACAGGTACAGGTAAAACAACCTTACTAACCAAATTTGCAAATACGGCATACAACATGGGTTATAACGTACTTCAAATATTTTTTGAAGATAATCCGGGTAATATTAAGAGAAAACATTATACAATATGGTCAGGAATTGCACCTGATGATCAACCTGAAGCGAAAGAAGAGGTTAAACAGAAAGTGGAGGAAATTCAGAATAATTCTAAGGGTAATATCAAATTATTGAAATTACCAAGTGATAATGTCACAATTTCTGAAATCAAGAATAAAATTAGAAAATTGACATCAGATGGATTTAAGATTGATTTATTGGTTTTAGATTATGTTGATTGTATTAGTCCTGAAAGGTCAGTTAATGGTGAAGAATGGAAAGGTGAAGGTTCTGTAATGAGAAGTTTGGAATCTATGACAAGTGAGTTCGATATTGCGATTTGGACGGCAACTCAAGGTAATAGAGAATCAATATCATCTGAAGTTGTAACAGGAGACCAAATGGGTGGTTCAATCAAGAAAGCACAAATCGCTCACGTTATTTTGTCCATAGGTAAAACATTAGAACAAAAAGAACATAATTTGGCAACATTGACTTTATTGAAATCAAGAATTGGAAAAGATGGGGTTATATTCCAAAATTGTACTTTCAATAATGAATATTTGATAATCGATACTGATGCTCAAAGTACATTACTTGGACATGAAGAACAAAAAGTCCAAGACAAACAAGCAAGAGCAACTGCGGCATATTTAAAAAGACAAGAATTAACAAATAAGAATAAATAAAACAAAAAAAAAGAAGAAATGCAGAAAGGTAAAAAGTTTCTGAGTGATTTAAAATTGCATTCAGATTATTTCAAATGGTTAGAAGAACAAAACAGGTATGAAACATGGGAAGATGCGTGTGAAAACATAATTGATGGTCATAGGAAAAAGTATGAAAAATATGTAAAAGAAATAGAACCATATTTGAATTCCGCGGTTGAAAGTATGAAAGACCAAGTTGTGTTAGCGTCTCAACGTAATTTGCAGTATAGACACGAACAAATTATGAAACATAATACAAGAATGTTTAATTGTACTTCTGGTCACATTGCAAGAAACCGAGTATTTCAAGAAATATTTTATTTGGCGCTATCTGGATGTGGATTTGGTGGAGGTCTATTAATTCCATTTGTAAACAATTTGAGTAGAATAGAGAAAAGAAGTAAAGGAACTAAAACTTTTGTAATTTCCGATAGTATTGAAGGATGGGCAGATTCGTTGGGTGTGTTGATGTCTTCTTATTTTGCTGACGACCAACCATTTCCTGAATATGCGGGATATGAAGTAAAATTTGATTATTCACAAATTAGAGAAAAAGGTGCATTTATTAGTGGGGGGTTTAAAGCACCAGGTCACGAAGGTTTGAAGCAATCATTAGAAAAAATTGAACAATTAATTGAAAAGTGGATAGACAAAGAAGGTTCAAAGATAAGACCAATTCTTGCTTTTGATGTTATATGTCATTCCGCAGATGCCGTATTGTCTGGTGGTGTTCGTCGTTCGGCTTTGAATATGATTGTTGATCCGAATGATGATGAAATGATACACGCAAAAACCGGCAATTGGAGAATTGAAAACCCACAGAGGGGTAGAAGTAATAATTCTGTATTGTTGTTAAGATCAGAAGTAAAAAAAGAACAATTTGAATATTTGGTTAAACTAAATGACGGAGCAAATGATATTGGATTTGTTTTTGCAAATAGTTGGTTTGACATGTTTAACCCATGTTTTGAAATATTGAAAATTCCAGTTTTAGATAATGTTGATTTTTCCAAAATAGAATATGAATTTGTTGAAGATTATGTTAAAAACAACAAAAGTAAATTTGGAATTCAAGGATGTAATCTTACTGAAATAAATGCAGAGAAATGTACAACAAAAGATAAATTTCTACGTGCATGTAGAGATGCGTCAATCTTAGGTACATTACAAGCAGGGTATACTAATTTTCCTTATTTGGGTGAAACAAGTAAAAAAATATTTGAAAAAGAAGCGTTACTTGGTGTTAGCATTACAGGATGGATGAATAATCCTAAATTATTTAATGCAGAACTTTTAGAAGAAGGCGCTCAAGTTGTGAAAGATACAAACAAGGAATTATCTTTCTTGATTGAGATTAATCAAGCCGCTAGAACTACATGTGTAAAACCATCAGGTAACGCATCAGTTGTTTTGGGTACTGCAAGTGGAATTCATCCTGAACATTCTGAGAAATATTTCAGAATTATGCAATTGAACAAGGAGAGTAATACTGCTAAATGGTTAGAAGAAAATATGCCATTCCTATTGGAAGAGAGTGTATGGTCCTCAACTAAATCTGATTACGTTGTTTTTGTACCCGTTGAAAACCCAAAAAACGGTTTATTCAAAAAAGATATGAAAGGTATAAAACATTTGGATTTAATTAAATTAGTTCAACAGCATTGGGTAAATGCAGGCACTAATCCAGAGTTGTGTACATATTCACCTGTAAACCATAACACAAGCTGTACTGTTATTATCGATGACAAAGACTCTATTGTGGAGTATATATGGGAACAAAGAGACTTCTTTACCGCAGTCAGCTTTATGTCTGATTATGGTGATAAAGACTTCAACCAAGCACCTTTTACTTCTGTTTTGGATTTAGAAGAAATCGTAGAGACATATGGTAAAGGTTCAATTATGGCTTCAGGATTGGTTGTTGATGGACTTCATTATTTTGATAATAATTTATGGTTGGCGTGCGATACCATTTTGGAATCATTACCAGTAACAGGTACAAGAGAACAAGTATTATTGAAAAACTATTGGATTACAAGAGCTAAGAAATTTGCCAAAAATTATTTCAAAAATGATTTGAGGAAAATGGTTTATTGTTTAAAAGACGTTCACTTATTCCATAAGTGGGAAACTGTAACAAGACAATTTAAAGAAGTTAATTTTGGTGAAATCCTTAATAAACCACAGTACAAAGATGTAAGTGATTACGCTGCTATGAGTTGTTCTGGTGGGTCTTGTGAAATCACAAAAATTTAATGAAGTTAATCGAAGGAGAGGACTTTACAATTGATGAACAGTCGGGACTTATGGTTCTGACTGTTCATTTTTTACTTAAAAGAGGTTATTGTTGTGGGAAAAATTGTAAAAATTGTCCATATGAGCCTAAAGGTGTTAAAGGAAACGATATAATTAAAAAAGAATTGAAGGATGATGATAATATCTAAATCATCATTCTTTATATTTATTCTATATGGCAGTAACGTATGGTATAGACTTCCCATTTAGGGATAGTAGAAAAGGTGATTTTTTAGCGATGACAGAAACTCCCGAAAGAGAAATCAGAGCTAATTTAATTCATTTAATTTTAACAAGAAAAGGTAGTAGATATTATCTTCCCGATTTTGGTACTAGATTATATGAATTCATCTTTGACCAAAACGACTCTGTATCTTTTAATTTAATAGAAGATGAAATAAGAGAAAGTGTTAAAAAATACATACCTAATCTTGATATTAATTCAATTGAAGTGGTATCCGCTGAAGATGACCCTGATGAACCAAGAACTTTTGCAGAAGAAGAAAATTCAAGATTATTTAGAGTGTCTAATGATAGTACTGAACCATATACCGCGAGAGTTAAAATTGATTACACGGTTAATAATGGTGCGTTCTCAACATCAGATTTTATAATAATAAACATTTAACATGGCAAAGAAAATATCATACGCAGTTAGGGATTTTGCGGGTCTAAGACAAGAACTTGTCAATATGACCAAAGAGTACTATCCTGATTTAATAAAAAACACAAATGACGCTTCTATATTTTCCGTATTGTTGGATTTGAACGCGGCGGTTTCGGATAATTTACATTTTCATATAGATAGGGTATGGCAGGAAACTATGTTGGACTTTGCACAACAAAGACAATCCCTTCATCATATTGCGAAAACTTATGGGTTAAAAGTGCCAGGTACGAGACCTTCTGTTGCACTTTGTGATTTTTCAGTAAATGTTCCTGTTGCTGGTGATAAAGAAGATGAAAGATATTTGGGAGTGTTAAAAAGTGGCGCACAAGTTTCTGGTGGAGGACAAATTTTTGAAACAATAGAAGACATTGATTTTACAAGTCCATTCAATAGTAAGGGTGAAACAAATAGATTAAAAATACCGAATTTTGATGGTAATAATAGATTGATTTCTTATACGATTGTAAAGAGAGAACCTGTTGTAAATGGTTTAACAAGAATATTCAGAAGAGTTATTACAGAGTTTGACCAAAAACCATTTTTAAAACTTTATCTACCTGAACAAAACGTTTTAGGGGTAGTATCTGTTATACATAAAGATGGTACAACTTTCGGTGCTAATCCAACATCGGCAGAATTTGATAGTGCAACTAACAAATGGTATGAAGTAAAATCACTAATTGAAGGTAAAGTTTTCATACCAGACCCAACAACAGTATCCGATAGAGATAACTTTAAGGCGGGAAAATATATTAATGTAACAAATAAGTTTGTTACAGAATATACTCCAGAAGGATACTTTTCATTAACTTTTGGTTCTGGTACTATTAATCCAATGGACAACTTACAAAGTTTTGTCGATAATGGATTGACAGTAAGTTTAGGATCCTTTTTAAATAATATGTCTTTAGGTGCAACACCAAAACCTAACACAACCATATTTGTAAAATATCGTATCGGTGGAGGTAGAGATTCTAATTTAGGTGTTAATGTTATAACAAGTGTAGATAATGTTGATTTTGTAGTTGAAGGACCAAGTGCAACTATAAATTCTCAAGTAATTCAATCTTTAACAGTATCAAATGTAACTCCTGCTGTTGGAGGCGCTGACCAACCTACAATAGAAGAAGTAAGGAATATGGTTGCATATAATTTCGCGGCACAAAATAGGGCGGTTACTTTAAATGACTATAAATCATTAATAGAAACAATGCCATCAACTTTTGGTGCACCTGCTAAAGTCAATGTGTTAGAAGAAGACAACAAAGTAAAAATAAAATTATTATCATACGATGCTGATAGTAATTTAACGGATACAGTATCAACAACATTGAAAAATAATATAATGTCCTATTTGTCTGAATATAGGATGTTAAACGATTTTATAGAAATATCTAGCGGTGAAGTTATTGATTTCAGACTTGAGATAGATATGGTTGTCGATAAAAATGTTAACAGAACTGAAGTAATTAAAAACTCAATCAACGATACTGTTGATTATTTTGCAATTGAAGGAAGAAAAATGGGTGACCCATTATTTGTTGGAGACATTTATAGAATATTAGGTAATGTAAGTGGTGTTGTAAACGTAATCGATATTAGAGTTTTCAATCAAGTAGGTGGATTATATTCATCATCTGAAGTTGCTCAAGCTTATAAAGATGTTCTTACCAAAGAAATATTACAATCAGATATGACAATATATATGTTGGCAAATCAGATATATCAAATTAGATTCCCAAATAAAGACATTAAAATAAGAATCAAAACTTTAGGTACGACTACATTTTAAATCGTTTTTTGTTTATAATAATTAGAAAATATCTTCCTTTCTATTTATTATAATAACGATGCAAAAACACAGAATTTTAACAAAAATAGGTCAAGACCAAAGGGTTACTGTTGAATTAAAACAAGATTTCGACCTTCTCGAAATATTGTCATTAAAATTTACACAACAAGACGCGTACACTTCACTTTGTGCGGATTATGGAGTGGTGTGTGGTAGAATAAGTATAAACGGTGGATTCGGAATCCCAAACGCCCGAGTTTCAATTTTTATACCTCAAAATGAGATTGATCAAGACGACCCTGTTGTATCTAAATTATATCCATATGTTTCAACAGAAGATAGGAATGAAAACAACTATAGGTATAATTTATTACCATCAAGAAAACAACATTCAGGTCACACACCAACAGGAACATTTTTTGACCAAAAAGATATTTTAACGAGAGAGGAAGTTTTAGAAGTGTATGAAAAATATTACAAATACACAGTAAAAACAAACGATTCTGGAGATTTCATGATTTGGGGAGTCCCAATAGGTTCACAAACTATACATGTTGACATTGATTTATCAGATATGGGATGTCAATCATTAGTACCTTTTGATTTAATGTACGAAGGAATATCAGAAGAAAGGTTTGAAAATAAATACACTTTTTTATCTTCCGAAAATTTAGATTCTTTACCTCAAATTTTATCATTTGATAAAACTATAGAAGTGTATCCATTTTGGGGTAATGAATCATTATGTGAAATTGGGTTAACAAGAACAGATTTTGATTTAGGAGAACGTGGAGTTAGATTGGAACCTTATGCCATGATTATGGGAGGTACAATTACCGATTCTGGAAAAGATGCATTAAGAGTTAATTGTAATGTGGACAATCAAATGGGTGAAAAATGTAGACTTACCACATTTGAAGGAGACATTGAGGCAATTAGATTTACCGGTAATTATGAAAAAAATGAAGATGGTAGTCCTAACATGGACAGACCAATATTGGAAAAGTTCGCAATTGATAGTTCCATAGATGAAAATGGTGTTTTTTTCTTTAGAGTACCAATGAATACACATTACATATACACTAATGAATTTGGTGAGAATGTAATTTCAAGGGACGGTAAATTAGGTATACCAACTAAAGGAACATATCGATTTAGATTTTCTTTAAATGAAGACAGCGGAGCAAGAAATAAATTGTCAGGTAAAATATTAGTACCAAATATTCGAGAATATCACATAAACGATGTATTCTTAAATGGTGATTATAGTACGATTAATCCTAAATCATATTCTTTTAGTACTAATATTGATGATTACCCTACAGAGGCCCTTAAAGAAATTTCAGGTAGAAGTGTGGACGCAATCAATGATGGTAAAATAGGTGTACCTCAAGATTATTTTTATCAATTTAGATATGGTAGGGCATATTCTGTAAGTCAATTTATAAACAAATATTATAAAACAAGTGCATTAGAAAGGGCGTTTAGTTTTTTTGTTAAAGACAGAAGAGAATCTTT
>JACCDG011286088.1_pt1 | contig 51636 bp, 80 predicted proteins | sample 7442471 | NCBI WGS metagenome assembly JACCDG01 (sample SAMN15323444, study PRJNA562643) | freshwater metagenome | isolation source: river surface water | place: USA:Blue River Watershed | collected 2017-08-17 | reverse complement strand
TATTCAATTATGCAGTGCATAAACCCAAGAAAATAGACTATCTCATATCACCTGTTATCAAAATTTTCTCAAAGATTTTTAAAATTTGGCTCCCCGGGTAGGATTCGAACCTACGACCAATTGGTTAACAGCCAACTGCTCTACCACTGAGCTACCGAGGAACTGGGGCATTGTAGAGAGAGGATACTATTTGTCAAAAAAAATATTTCATTTCCAAAAGACCATTTGCAAAAATAGTTTTTTCTCTAAACTCTGCTCTTGCGTTGGGGATTAGCCAAGCGTAGATGAGCAGATGATTTTGCTCGCCAGCGGTGGTTGACTCGAAATGCCATTCAAGGCATTTCTCCCCCTCATCCCATGGGATGAGTGCAAAGCACTACGTTGGGGATTAGCCAAGCGGTAAGGCAGCGGACTTTGACTCCGCCACGCGGGGGTTCGAATCCCTCATCCCCAACCAAATTAAAATATTAGGGATTCTTCGAATCCTACTCGAAATGCGATTTACGCATTTCTCCTCCGCAACCAAATAATAAAATAAATGACCCGAGAAGGGTCATTTTTTATTTATTCTATAGCTATAAGAGTTTGTTTCATTGCTTTACCGAGAGCCTGCTTCATTTCAGAAATAGAATCACGGCTCGCAGAGACAACCCATCCTATATCATCATTTGGACCAGGAGGAAAAGAACACACCATTTCAGGAGGATTATAAAAAAGATACTCAATAATATGTGGGTTGATTTCTGGCGGAGTGATGTGAGTAAGTGTTCCAGCTTTGTGTGAATAAAAATTCCCATTCTGCATATACGTATACATACCTGAACACAGAGGGATATGGACCTGAGAAAGAGGGAAACCAAAAGCCAACTCTAGATTTGAACGAATCAAATCATGATTATCACGGCCAAGATGGAAAGAAAAATTTTCCACTCCACCCATACGAAAATTGATCTCAATCAAGGTAAAACTCCAGTCTTCTAAATTCATGTCTATACGAAATTCCACATGAAGACACGCAGTTTTAATCCCAGATAAATCGAGTATATGCTGCATATAGTAAACGATTTCCTTTTGTTGTTCTTCACGAATAGAGTGATAGCATATAGAACCATCTTCGAGGAATCATGGCTGAATTGCTGGTAAATTTTCCACAAAACCAAACCATTGAATTTTACCATTCTGAACAAGGACGTTAAGATCTATATCAGTTCATTCAAAATATGGCTCAATCGTAAGAACATTAATTCCATATTCCTGTATTTTTTGCTGAAGTTCCTCTTGATTGTAGACTATATATATGAGCGATTTCCCCGCACTTTCCTTCCCTTTTATAATCAAAGGAAAGTCATCAGGAACGACATGATACGGATCGATTCTTGGAAGAGCATAAACATGAGGAGCATCACGATTGAGGATATCACGATTGTCATAGAGCCATTCTCGGAGTATCTGTTTATTTTTGAGGTCAGTTATGACATCAGGACTCATGCCGGCCGTACCAAAAAATGCAGCAATCTGAGCAGTCAAAACGACACTTTTGTCTGCAACAGTCCACACCGCGTCAAAAACAATATTATTCTCTCTACAATAGTTTTGTAATGAGATTATACGCGCATCCTCATGAGGATCTCCAGAAATTGGTGTGATAGGGTCTCAAGAAACTATACCATCAACAAGATCGACAAACCAATCACTTGGCATATCGAGCACAACAATCCTCCCTACTCAAAGGGCGCGCATGCGTTTCATCAGATGATACTTATATCGACCTCCTGTATTGATGAGGAGAAGAGTTTTGGTTTTTAGTGTTTCTCTATATTCAGCTGACGGTAATGTAGAATCCCAGAGGGTAGTATCAAAATGTGCGAGCAATCAAAGTGTTAGCTAAGAGGATTATACAGAAAAAAATAAAAAATCCAATCGTCCTCTATTCCCATGAAGAAAAGAGATACAGTCTCCTTGATTTATAAAAATTTTGGCTATAGTGGCTCGGTTATCCTCGTTATGGATTTATCAATACAACCACCTCACCAGTTACCAGAAACGCCTCCAGCAATTATAAAATCAGCAGAAGCAACAGAACCACGTGATGACATGGTACAGAAATTCTTTGACTCAGCTGCCCGTGCCTTTGAAGAAGGACAGCTCGCAGGAAAAAGTGAAGATGAGATTATCGAGCTCACAGCAGGGCTTGTAATACAAATATTGGTAGCACAAAATCTACGAATAGATGATAATCTCATGCAAGCATTTTATAAACAAAAGGCTACAATACAGTCAGCCTTCCCAAAACCAATGGTGCAAAACGAAACCACTCCAGAGCCAGTAATAAGCACCTTTACGAAGGTAAGAAAAAGAATAGGAAAATTATTTAATGGTGTTTTGGTTTAACCCACACTCCCCTCCATTTCAAGAGCTATCAGCGCATTGAGTTCTGCAGCGTATTCGAGAGGGAGCTCTTTCACAATTGGTGAGATAAATCCATTTATAATCATCGTCTTTGCAGCATCTTCTGAGATTCACCTGGAACGAAGATAATACATCTGTTCTTCATTGATACGTCCAGCGCTCGCCTCATGAGCACAGAGAGACGAAGCATTGCGAACACGAATATCGGGAATAGTATCATTTTTTGACTGACTATCGAGAATCAGCGCATCACAATCAATACGACTCACGCTATTATGGGCTCCTGGTTGGATATCCAGAAGTCCTCTATACGTTGAGAGTCCTCCTCATTTTGAGAGGGATTTCATCAGGACATTGGATGAAGTCTCTTCACCGATATGGATTACCTTGGCGCCACCATCGACTTCCATACCTGCATTGGCAAAAGCGACACCGAGATGATCACATGATGACTTGCGACCTTGTAGAATCGTACATGGATAGAGCATCGTCACACCACTTCAGAAGTTTCCACCCACCCATTCCATATACCCTTCTTCTTGAACGAGTGAACGCTTGGTATTGAGATTATACGTATCGATAGACCAGTTCTCAACCGAGGTATAGCGCATCTTTGCCTTATTTCCGACGAAGATTTCGACCATACCCGCATGCAGACTCGGTGTATTATATTTTGGCGCTGAACATCACTCGATATAGTGTGCCACTGCCTCATCTTCGATGATCATCAGTGTATGTTCGAACTGTCCTCCTGACTTCACATTCATGCGGAAATAGGCTTGCAATGGCTCCCCTATTTCTACTCCTTTTGGCACGTAGAGAAATGTCCCTCCAGACCAGACTGCACCATGCAATGCTGCGAAGATATGATCACTTGCAGGAATAAGTTTCATGAAGTATTTCTGGACCAATTCAGCGTGTTCATTGACCGCGACAGACATATCCTCAAAAATCACTCACTTGTCTCGTAATTCTTGTTTGAGATTATGGTAAACAACTTCGCTGTCATATTGTGCGCCCACACCAGCAAGCATTGTCCGCTCCGCTTCTGGGATACCGAGTCGTTCAAATGTGTTTTTGATAGTGTTAGGCACATCATCCCATGACTGAGCATTTGAAGCTCCTTCTGGTCGAGCATAATAACAAATTTTTGTGAGATCAAGTTTCGACAAATCTGGACCCCATTTTGGCATAGCTTTTTCTTGAAACACTTTCAGACTTGCAAGACGCTTTTCGAGCATCCACTCTGGTTCTTTATTTTGTTCCCAGATTTTTCGCACGACTGACTCGCTTACGCCATATTCAAACTCATTGGAATACGCTGCATCATCATGACCATCAAAGAGAGCACGAGATACTTCACCGAGAGTATGAATTTGATCGTTATTTGACATTTATATTAATAGTATAAAATCTATCCTTAGTATAGTTAATTTTTATTTTATGCCAGATAAACTCACCCGTTGGGAAGTAGAGCAAATAAAACAAGAGATAGCCTCACCTGAAAGAGAAGAAGAAAATATCCCCTTCATTATACGAACAAGAGACTGCGTTGCTAAAGTACTCGTCCTCGGGTGAGCTGCCACAATAGCAATAACCATTCCAACAGTCATGGTTTTAGCAACTCTCAATAAACAACCAGAACTCGCAGCTGTGCTCGCAAAAGCTGGGGGATTCGCTTGAATATTAACGCTTGGAGGTTTTTGATTGAGAAAAATATGAACAAAAAACTGAGAGAAATCGAGTCGAGAAGAAAGCGACGATGAACTCAGAGATTGTTAATTCAAAATACACGCCTTCACCAATCCATCAAACAAAGGATGTGGCTTCCCAGGACGAGATTTGAATTCTGGATGTGCTTGCGTCGCCACGAAATACTTACACGCAGGATTTTCGATATATTCGACCAGTCGCCCTTCATGAGATGTTCCTGAGAGTACCAATCCTTTTGAACGAAGAATTTCGTGTTTGTCTGGACAGACTTCATAGCGGTGACGATGACGATCGCTAATAGTCGTCGAACCATAGAGTTTGTGAATAAGAGAGCCTTCGATAACCTGTGCTTCTTGTGTTCCCAGACGAAGTGTCCCCCCTTTATTGATAGTATCGTTTTGGTCTGGGAGATAATCGATAAATGGTGTTCCTGGTTTTTCAAACTCTGTCGATGTCGCATCCGCAACGCCACAGACGTTACGAGCAAATTCTACCACGGATAATTGGAGTCCGAGACAGATACCGAGGAACGGAATATTGTTTTCGCGAGCATATTTGATAGCTGTGACTTTGCCCTCGATACCACGTGAACCAAACCCGCCTGGCACAATCATACCATCGAGTTGACCATTTTTTCGGAGCTCTGCGAGGAGTTCTGGATTTTCTTCGATATCTTCTGCGTTGATCCAGTGACGCCTTACCTTGGTCGCATATTTCGCACCAGCATGGACGAGAGCCTCACGGACACTCATGTATGCGTCTTCGAGTTCTGCATATTTACCGACAATTGCGATATGGATTTCTTTTGTTGGAGAAACGATATTGTCGACTAATTTTTCCCATTCACTCAGGTCTGTCTTTCGATGCTCGAGGTGAAGTGTATCTTCGATGATTTCCTTGAGGCCCTGTTTCTGGAATAAGAGTGGCACTTCATAAATAGTTCGTGCATCCACTGCTTCTATGATGTTTTTTTCTTCAACATCAGTAAACATTGATATTTTCGCACGGAGTTCCTCTGGCATCGATTTTGGACATCGAGTAACGAGGATATCTGCCTGGATGCCTGACTCACGGAGTTGTCTACTCGAGAGCTGGATGGCCTTGGTTTTGAATTCTCCAGAGACATCGATGTACAGCAGTGGAACGACATGAACATAACAGACATTTTCTCGACCAATATCTTTGCGGATTTGACGGATTGATTCGATAAAAACAGGGCTCTCAGCATCACCGACGAGACCTCCTACTTCGACGATACATATATCGGCTTTTGCCGCCTGAGCGAGGATACGACTCTTGATCTCATCAGAGATGTGTGGGATAACCTGCACAGTTTTCCCGAGATAATCTCCTCTTCGTTCTTTTTCAATCACAGAGAGATAGATTTTACCTGTTGTTGGATTCGAGCCTTTATCGAGAGCTATATCAACAAATCTCTCATAGTTACCGATATCGAGATCAGTCTCGGCACCGTCTTCAGTGACGAATACCTCGCCATGTTCATAGGGTGACATCGTCCCCGCATCGACCTGAAGATATGGGTCAATCTTCATCATCGTGACACTGTATCCAGAAGATTTTAAAAGACGACCTATCGATGAGGCCGTCACACCTTTCCCTAAACCAGAAATGATACCCCCCGTCACAAAAATTATTTTCATACAGTGTTATTGACAGAGAGTATCGATTTTTCTAAAAAATCAAAGAAAAATTAGGATGCATACTGGTCAGCGTTTGGCGGAGGTGATGAAATATCTGGGCCAGCAACACCGTCTCAACGAGGATTGACTAACTTAAAAGTACCATCTTCTTTTTTAGCGGTAGGTGCATACTCTCACATTGCACGGTAAACATGCTCAGGAACATGCTTGAGAATACCTCAATGAGCACCAGCATGGCTATAGATTTCTGGATGTGATTCTGGAAGTGTACTTGTCATAAATTTTTATAATAAATTAATTTAAAACAAAATTATTTTATGTAATAAAAGTATTATGTCAAACAAATATTTTATTATTAAAACTAGCACCTAAACAAATTACGTGCTAAAAATTTGCAATGAGAAAAAAACACCTATACTGAAATATAGATTTATTTCATTATTTTTCTTTTATGACACGCGTACTTACTTCTGCTGATTTCACATCTACTATCGCCTCTGGCGTAACTCTCGTCGACATGTATGCTGACTGGTGTGGCCCTTGCCAACGTATCGCTCCTATCGTCGAAGAGCTCGCTCATGAATATGAGGGCAAAGCAAATATTACCAAGCTCGATGTCGATGCTTCTGGTGATATCGCACAACAATTCGGCGTGATGAGTATCCCAACTATCCTCATCTTCAAAGACGGCCAACTCGTCGACAAGACGGTCGGGCTCTCTGATAAAGAAAGTCTCGTCGGACTCCTCAGCAAACATCTCGCTTAATCGAACAGTTCAGAAATATACTTCGTAATGGTGGGATTTCATTGGCTATGATTCTTTCTCTTGTCTGACTCTATCTCCTCGCGGGAATATCATTTTTTCTCCGTACTATTTATTGGTGCATCATCATCGACGTCATACTTGGATGGCTCACACTCTTTGGCCTCCATATAGTCATAGGGCCACTCAATAGTATCACGCGACCTCTCTATGATTTTGTCAGGAAAACTCTCCCGACAACTATAGGTATGCTCGATCTCGCACCACTCATACTCCTCCTCATCATCGATGTACTCATAGGATTATGAGTGCCCTCTCTCGCTCAATTACTCCAATAACATGATACTCAATACACGAGACATCACTGAGGCTATAACAGATGAAATACGAAAACAAGTATGAGAGAAAAAAACACAGCCATTACTCACGATTATCATAGTCGGAAATAACAGTGCAAGTGAGGTATACGTAAAAAATAAAATCAAAACCTGTGAAAGTGTCGGCATCAAATGAATACTCTTGGGACTCTCGGAACAAATATCTGAGCAAGAACTCCTCAAAACAATTCACGAGCTCAACAACGATGCAGGAGTTGATGGAATACTCGTGCAATCCCCTCTCCCCGTCCATATCGATGCCCAAAAAATATTTAACGCTATCCATCCAGACAAAGATGTCGATGGATTCTCTGCAACAAACATAGCCAAACTCTACAGCGGAGACGAATCTGGACTCATACCAGGAACTCCGAAAGGGATTATAGAAATAATAAAAAAACACAGAACCCTCGAAAGGAAAAATGTCGTTGTCATCGGTAAAAGCACTATCGTTGGGAAACCTCTCGCGATGCTCCTACTCCACGCTGGCGCAACGGTCACCATATGTCATAGCCGGACAAAAGAACTCTCGGTCCATACAAAAAATGCGGATATCGTGATCTCAGCGGTGGGCAAAAAACATCTCATAACAGCTGATATGATAGCACCATGATCTCTCGTGATTGATGTCGGTATCAATGTAGAAGAAAATAACGAAGGACGAAAACTTTTCGGTGATTGTGACACAGAGTCAATCGCAGAAATAGCTGATATAACACCAGTACCTGGTGGTGTAGGGCCTATGACTATAGCCATGCTGCTCTCAAATGTACTCCTCGCTCATTCTCTCCAATGAAAAAACTAAGAGTATCTCTAGCGGTCACAGTACTTCTCATAGCAGCTTTTCTCTGTGGTAAATACTTCGCAGAGACACAAGAAAAACAAATACTCAAACAAGAACCACCGCGAGTATTCATAGAACAACTCAAGACAAAGATGAATATCAGCAAAAATAGAAATGATATTGAAATTTTTCTCAATGGGACGAAAATGACGGACGATATAAAGCTCGATGTAAAACGATAATTTCATAATAACTCTCCTATGTACTCACTCTCAGCATTTAAACCGTACGATATCCGTGGTGTCTGGCAGACAGAAATCGATGAAAAACTCGGTCGCATCATGGGGTACGCTCTTGGACTCCATCTCATCGAGAAATATACAACACCAAAAATTCTGATTAGTTCAGATGTCCGTGAAGCAAATATGCTCTTTATCGATGAGTTTCTCCGTGGCATGAAAACTGCTGGGGTGAGCGAAGTAACCGTGATTGGTCAAGACCCATCCATCACAGGATATACCTATGGTGTATGTTCTACTCCAATGGCCTACTACGCTGCGATTGATACTTTTGATTGTGCCTGTATCTTCACCGCATCACACAACCCATCTGAGTACGTCGGTATCAAAATCGTTGATAACAAATGCCTCTCTATCAAATCACATGATTTACGGAGCATGTTCGAAGCTCACGAGCATGATATTATCGAAGGAGATACAATGCCTGAAATAAAGCTATATTCAGATACACGTATCGCATCTCTTATGACTGATTTGAAAACAAAATTTCAGACACTCAAAAAAATACCAAAAATAACCATTGATTACAGTCATGGGGCTGCCACACATTTTGAGCAAGCATTTTTACGAGATATTTTTGGCGATAAAGCTATCCATATTTTCACCACTCCAGACGGGTCATTTCCTGCTCATGAAACAGACACTTCCCGATTTGCAAGCTATGAAAAACTCATAGCCGAAATACAGAAAAATGGGAGTGATTTTGGTTTTATATTTGATGGTGATGCTGATAGATTTGGCATGGTCATACCTGATGGTACAGTCGTCACAGGTGATATACTCCTCTCAATTATTGGGAAACAGCTCCTCATTGATGGTACAGCAGAGCGACTCGGTACAAAAACAATTTTTCAAGAAGTATTCTGTGGTCGTATCGTCGGTGATGTCGTCAAAAAATACGGAGGGACGCTCCGTATGACTCGTGTCGGTCGAGAAGCATTTGTCCGCGAAGTCATCGAAGCAAACGGTCTCCTCGCGGGTGAAGTCTCAACACACTTGCTCTTCAAAGAATACGGAACTATAGAGATGCCCCTCGCAGGACTCTACTACCTCCTCAAAGTCCTCGAAAATTACGACACCGCAACATCGATGATTGCAGAATATAATACGTACGCACGAGGACAAGTATTTCAATTCAAAACAGAAAAAAAAGATGAAATCATCGACGCTATAAAGGAAAAATACAAAGCCTACGAACAAATCACCCTCGATGGTATCAGGATCGAAGCTCCTGACTACTGGTTTTGTGTGAGAAAATCAAATACGGAACCACTGCTCAAAGTCGCCCTCGAAGCAAAAGATAGGTCTATGTATAACATCATCATCGGAGAACTCAGAGAATTTTTCACCAGTTATGGTGCGGTCGAAAAAGTATAAACACTCACTTATGATTCTCTCACTGATTATTTTTTTGACATTAATAGCTGATTTTTGGCTCAGCTGGACACTCGGATGATGGCAGTGAGTAGGTATTTTTCTTGTTATCATACCAGTATCTATTTTTATCACCATAGGTGGGGCTATTGCTATCGGTCTCGTATGAGCAGTTTTTGGAAAACATGATGATAGGACGAAGATGAAGCGTTTTTTATCAAGTTTCTTAAAAGGCTGGATCATACTTGTGAGTTGTATATGGCTCTTGCCATGGATAACATACGGTGGGATATCTCTGATGAATAAAACCGCACCAGCCACACTCGCTCGCATCACCCTGTCAAATGGAGAAAAAACTGTCATATTTCAATCTATGATGCACATTGCATCGCCTGGATTTTATGAAGACATAAAAAAAGATATGCAACAGCTCATCGGACAGGACTATGTGTTTTTTTATGAATGAGTAAAACCTGGGAGCGCAGCAAGTCTAGAGAAATTGAGTAACCTCGTCTGAACCGATGTATCACCAGAGATGTATGATACGCTCGCCGATATTGCAGAACTCTCGTATCAAGGTGATGAGATATTTATCGACATACTTCCAAGCGTCAATGTAGATCTCTCAACAGATGAAATAGTCGCTATCGCAGAAAAGAATAACATAGCCGCACCGACAGGAGAGCAAGCTCTGATCATCGATGGAGTAAAAAAATATTATCCAACTATGTCACCTTTTCAGAAAAACATAGCCCAAGTCCTCTCACGTGGAATGATGAACATGCTCCTGAGAACCTACACAAGTAATAATTTTGTGAGTAATATGCAATCAGAGCTCCCGGTATTTAGTGTGCTCCTCGACGAGAGAAACAAAAATATCGTCCGAGCAATTGTTGATTCCCCCTCAAAAAAAATCTATATCCATTATGGCGCCCTCCACTTCTCATGAGTCTACGCAGAGCTCAAAAAACTCGATCCAAAATGGGAAGAAGTCGCTCGAACATACTACACCGTGATAAGATAAATTTGCAACAAGGATATATTTTCACTATACTACCACCATGAACATAAAAGCAGTATCAATTATGACAGTCCTCTGAGCTTTTGCTCTCGGAGGAGGTATGTATTTTTCTCGCATTGATCAAAAGTTTTTGGGAAGTACATTCACCAATAGTGTCCAATCACAGACTATCAAAATAACACCAAAAGCGACAACGCCTGAAGAAAGAGAAAAAATCCAAAAAAGAATTGAAGCTATAAAAAAAGAAATCCTCGGTGAGACAAATGACCCAGATAGAGCTATACAGCTCCGAAGCGAACTCTACGACCTCGAAAAACAACTAGAAGAACCAAAAGAATAATCTCTTGCAAAACAAACTAAATCCACTTTTTCCATGTAAAGAAAAGGTATATTCCGAGTGTGAGTAATAGCATGATTCCAACTATAGTGAAGAGTGGCCAGAGCTGATCATCGAGAACAGAGAACCAGCCAAAATGCACATTCATTCCAAAAAAAGCAGCCGTTAAGCTCGGGACAAGTAAGAGGACATTGAACATCGTCAGACGTCGAACGGTCTGATTGGTATTACGTGCCATGAGCATCTCATTGGTTTCCGTCAGGAGTTTGGTAATTTCACGGAAATTATCGAGCCGGTTGACGAGTTTTTTGATTTTATCGAGCGAATCATCGATAGATTCTTTCCCAGTTTCATCGATGAGATCGGTGTGTTTGAGAGAGAGCTCTTCGAACATATCATACAGCGGAGAGAGTATGGATTTGAAATTGATAATGCATTTTTTAGTGTCCTGTATGTCGGATATTTGATCGTTTTCGAGGTGTCCATCAGAGAAAATAGTTGATTCGATTGTTCTCACACGATTTTGTATCGCGTTGAGGAGACTAAACATGCGAATCACAGAGATATCGAGGAGTTCATAAAAAAGATCAAAACTATTGTAGTTTTCTTTATCTACCAAGCGATTACGTATACGATCAAACTCTTTGATACCGAGGAAACCATCTTCATCAATGACGAAGAGGTATTTTTTGCTCACAATACAGTGAATCTGCTGAATACAAATACGACTATGGATATCTATATCCGAGAACTGAAGAGCAAAATAGGCATAATTTTTTCGTATTTCAAATTTTGACAACTGAGTCGGAGAAAATATATCCTCGATATCATCGGGGAGTATATGAAATTCAGTTTCGAGTTTTTTCTGAAGAGCATCCGTCAGACCGCAATACTCTATATATTGAAAGTGTGGGTACTGTTTAGTGAGAACATTGGAGGTCATGCTGTGTATGAATTGAAAATATCCTCAAAAGGTACTACGAAGAACTAAATACGATAATATTTCCTATAGGTCACGTACGCACCGCCGAGGATAGCTAAGGCAAAGATAATAGCCATCATGCCGAGAGGACCAGAATCCGGTGTGTTTCGTTGACAGATATTGGTGCAGTAATCACCACTATCATTGTTTCCATCATCACATTGTTCGCCACGATCGAGGTATCCATTACCACATGATGAACCATTGATACGGCAGAATCGATTACATGCATCACCAGAAATAGTGTTACCATCATCACATTGTTCACCATTTTCGACGACACCATTTCCACACTGCCCACCAACTTCGACCGTGGTACGACAGAGATTTCGATGATTTTCTGGGCTACTATCTGGATAACATGTAATAGTATATGTCCCTGATTTTGTAAATGTATAGTTCCTATTACCCGTTTCGATAGTACTAATGGTTTTACCACCTCTCTCAATCACCATAAAGGTACGACCCCGTGGCTCTCCAGTACAGAGGAGTGACGTCGAAAACGGAGCAGGGCCACTATAATCAAGGGCTTCTACGCGACATCGAGGATCAGTGAGTTCTATAGTACGACAAATGTTCGAACAAGAATCTTTATTGCTCATATTGCCGTCATCACATTGCTCATTCCCTTCTCTGATACCATTACCACATGTTGGAGCGAGACAAATATTCGAACATGAATCATTATTATCACGATTTCCATCGTCACATTCTTCACTTCCCTCGAGTTTACCATTTCAGCATATAGGCTGGATTTTGTATTCGATTTCGCAAGACTGATTACAACCATCACCAGAACGAGTGTTTCCATCATCACATTGTTCGGCACCTTCTACTTTTCTATTACCACAGAGAGAACCAACCTGGATATTTGTTGTACAAGCGTTGCCTTGATTCTGTTGACTACCATCTGGGTAACAAACAACTGTATAGCTACCAATATTATTAAAGGTATAATTCTTCGAAGAAGCATTGATAAGCTCAAGTGTTGTACCATTTTTCTTCACCGCCATGACTGTTTTACCAGAAGGTGAACCACTACAAGTCAATGTCGTCTGAAGTGGTGCATAACCACTCTTGTTGGAAGCCCCTACAGTACACGAAACGGCTGTTGCCCCGACAGTTACTTCTGTGGTATCATCATCAGAAACAACAGTCGTATCAGTGATGCTCCGACCAGTAGCACGAGCAGTATTCGTAAATGAAGCTGTGGTTGTCGTACCTTCACAAGTGTAGGTCTTTGAATCATTGCGAGCCAATGTCCCAATAGTCTTATCACAACCAGGCGCTCGTTGATCTGTGACGACGACATCACGGAGATCGACATTACCATAGTTGATAACCGTAATGGTGAATCGTGGTCTCGTACCAGAAGTAATGGTCTGACGATCATCACGATTATCGGCATCATCTTTATAGATTCGGATAGCCGGGCTTGGGATACTCGCTATACGACAGCTCGTATTACATCCATCATTATTATTTGTATTCCCATCATCACACTGTTCTGTGCTTTCTATAGTTCCATTACCACAGTAGGTTCGATTTGCTTGACAGCTCGGTGATGCACCATTATTTGAGCCAGCACAGCTCCATGTCCATCGATTCTGTGACGGACTATAGAGAAAACTCGCAACAGCACCAGAAGCACAAAGACCAGAAGTAGAGGCTACAAGAGCCGTACCAGCTGATTGATCATAAACAGAGTTATTATTTTGTGTACCACATGCCCCGGCAGAGTTATTGGTACATGTATTACTACATGCATCGGTATTGACCGTATTACCATCATCACACTGTTCTGTTCCCTCACGATTACCATTACCACAAAAAGCAGTTGGCGCAGTTTGGTAGTAAAAAGCACATTCACGATGAGTCACATCTTGACCAGGCTGGATAACATTATTCGCATCCTTGATACCTGAGAGTGTTGTGAATTTGAGAAGATAGATAGGTCGGCCAATATCTATAGTGGTTGGTACTGTACCCTTGACGATGGCACTTCCGCTTTTCATGCTCGCCCACGTCCATGAATTATTAGCGACACCTCTGTCTGTGAGATTGAATAAACTGGTGATATTCCCTGTAGGAGTAACATTTGCCCCCTGATACGTCGTACCAGTGATAGAGCTCTGCGCGGTGTAGATAAATTCATAACTGCCAGAAGCAATACCAGTTCTGGGAACAAAATTATCAGAAGGAGAGTTACTCGAGCCGAGATCAAAGTGGAAACACTGATCACAGCTACCAGCCGCTTCTGGGATACTGCTACAACTCACGGTATATCAAATACCAAACGTGAAATTTGCAGAGAGTATTCCGAGAAAAATAAGGAGAGCACGACGCATAAAATTGTGATTACTGTATAACCATACTATGCTTTTCGGGTTCGGTCAAATAAACAGGGGGAAAATCGACTAGACAAAGTTTATTTTTTTCATATAGTCACGCCACGTTAGTTGTCACGGGAACGTAGCTCAATTGGTAGAGCAGCACCCTTTTAAGGTGATGGTCCTGGGTTCAATTCCCAGCGTTCCCACCAGATTCAAATCACATGAACCCGTTACTACTCGGATTGCAATAAATGCAATCCTCTGGTTCAATTCCCAGCGTTCCCACCAGTTTTCACAACAAAAATTCCTTCTTTATAAGAAGGATTTTTTTATAAAAATTATTTATTTATTATTTGGTGGTACTCCGTAATACTGGAGCATAAAGGCCGCAATTTCTTTGAATGTTTTCGCAGCAGAAAACTCAGCATATTGGGTATTGCGAGGACGATCAAAACGGACAATGATGACAAATTTTGGATCATTGGAAGGACCAAAACCAGCATAAGATGTATTGGTACGACCATTTTCACCTTTTTCGTATCCTCCTCGACTACTCGATATCTGAGAGGTACCAGTTTTACCAGCGAGACTATACCCAGGAACAGCACCCGCTTTCGCGAAACCTTGTTTGGTTGATTCTGTGAGCATAGCAGTCGCTTTTTGAGCGGCAGCCTGACTGATGACTCGGCGCACTGGGATAGGTTCGGTATCGACACTATCACCATCAGGATAGACACGTCGTCCAACTATATAGGGTTGCATGTACACTCCTCCGTTGGCAAAAACTGAATATGCTGCTGCCATTTGGACGAGATTGACCTGGATACCTTGTCCGAATGTCATAGTAAATAATTTAGCTTTCGGCCATTTTTCGACAGCTTCGAGAGAACCAGTATGCTCGCCATCAAGCGTGAGACCAGTGATATCTCCGAGTCAAAATTTCTTGAGATATTCATAAAAAAGCGCTTTGCCGACACGTTGTACGATATTGATCATGCCCACATTACAACTGAAGTTCAGAGCATTACGAAACGTATGCCATCACTGACATTTATTATTATCGAGGTTATTGATTTCGAATTCATCGATTTTGATCCTTCCTCTGTCTTCATAAATCATATCTGGCTCTATCTCACCAGCATCGAGACCAATAGCTGCCGTGAGTCATTTGAAAATACTTCCTGGTTCATAGGGTGATGTGAGGGCCATATTTTGGTGCGCTCCGAGTCAAACATTATTTTCATAGACATAAAAGACTGCCTCAGGTATAGCCAATGCTTCGAGCATCTGATCCTCATCATGGAGCTCTACAACCGTAACGAGTCGATTTTCAAAAATCTTTTTAACCGTCCCGGATGGCGACTCCACAAAGAGTGTTTTTCCGAGAAGGAATTGAATTGGATTAGGATGATCCGCGGGGAAAAAACGGACAATCTTATCGACATTACCAGGACGCTCAGGATCAAACGATGGATACGTCGCCATAGCACGAATTGCTCCTGTTTTTGGATCCATCACAATCGCGGATGCCGTGTTAGCTCCTGCGAAACGAACACCATTTTCGAGGGCATCCATGACGGCTTTTTGGACATTGATATCGAGGGTGAGATAGAGATCGACTCACTTTACTTCTTGCTCTGCGTCTTCGTCAAATATAGGCCGTCCGAGACTATCACGACGCTCATCTTTTCGACCTGATTTACCAGCGAGCATGTCCTGAAAATATCACTCGATACCGAGCTTGCCCACATCTTCTCGATCAACAAAACCTGTTACCTGACTCGCGACAGAACCTTCTGGATATTGTCGCACAGGATGATCGTTGAGCTTGAGGCATTTGTAGATGGTATTCTTTTTGAGATACTCTTCTTGGTCCTTGAGTGGTTGCTGTTTCGCGAGAGCGAGCTCACTATTGATACGATTCACGACCTGCAGAGAGACATCGCTCGCGAGTTTTTCGACGATATCGACGTTACGGTTTTTACGTGGAACGAGAGCATCTTCGAGGACAGAAGGGTCGATACGGAGGATATTGAGGAGCGCTTCGATACCGCGGGATCGGTCAAATTTATCGGGATTGATATAGACCGCTGACTCGATAACAGAAATACCGGGATTGCCGAGACCGAGAACCGTATTGAGCTCTTGTGGGCTGAGATTATCGACGAGGAGTATACGAGTTTTGTGGACACGGTTGGTCATCTCATGCACTGTGGGAGCGATAAATCCGAGTATTTGCTCTTTGGTAAATGAGAAATTATCTGGTGTCACAAATGTATTAGTGAACTTCATGATATTATCAAAACAGCTCACCTGGGAACGTCCCACACAGAGGTGCTGATACGCTATATCAAGCAGAAATGGCTCAAGAAGAGTCAGATTACATGGTGCAGAAGGGTCGATTTTGAGATCTTTGGCAACAGAAGTCGTCGCCAATATCGACGTCGGGGAAAAATCACTCGCTACATTGATACGATGAGGATCAAGAGTACTGTAAATTGTGCCTCTATTGACTGATAGCTCTATTTTTCGGAGCTGTTGTCTGTCAGCAAGGTTTTTATAGAACTCATGATCGACGAGTGTATATTTCGCGAGAACAACAATAATAAACAAAAGACAGAAACCAATACAACTCAGAACAACCCAAATACGTGATTGGGTCGAGAGATGGTCAAATATGGCACTTATCTTGTCAAAGAGTTCTCGCATAGGGAATAATATATTTTGTCTATATACAACTGTACAGAAGAGTTCACTTTGAACTTTGCACTTTGCATTTTTAGTTTCGCTTTAGAGGTATTGTACTGATTTTTTTTCTTGGAGAAACTGAGTGAGGGTACGAATTGACGGAGTTGTGGTCAAATAATGAATTATATGGCCATGCTGTTCGAGTTGTTGCAACACGAGCCAGAGAGGCATTTTATGGAGACCATAATACACGTGTTTAGAGAGATTTTCATGAATGACATAGATATGTTGATATGGCGCTATTCGCTTGAAGAGCGTGCGTCTCGTACCGAATACGACATCTTCAGAATGATTGAGGATATCGAGATAGAGTTTGCGTTGTTTCGTGAGTGATTTCGGATGTGTATCAGCTATCGCTGGTATATCACATTGTTCTGACCACGAAGCCACAGATATCCCCTCAGGGAGACTCACCAGTCCTGGTTCTCGTCACAGTTGTTCACGCAAATGCACCAACATAGTATCCTTATCTGGTGCTATGGTATAGGTCGCTGCACCTTTACCGATTTTGGTGAGTGGCGGAGTCAGTTGGAGAAAATTATCACGCTCAAAAAGTGAAAATAACCCCACAGGAACAAACAGTTGCGCAATAATGTGAATGCGAGTAAAGAGCTGTCGTGCGAGATGGATCACGAGCGCTATCTCTGATGGAGACAACCATGGTACAGTACAGTGAGGACCGACAATAGGCTTGAGTTGTCACTCATAGGGAATCTCGGCAGCAATAGAAGCGACAATAGCAATAATAGTGTCATTACCCCAGGGAACTCGCACACTACTCCCCACTTTCACAAAAGGAATAAATTCAGCTGGTAATTCGTACGTCACGAGCGTATCGTCGATAGAGCGAGTATAGGGTATAACAGAGCAGAGCATAGACTAGGACATTCAATTTTTCCAAACATCCATCGTATTACGAAACTCACCGAGAGGATTGGTCACGAGTGCCACCAAATCACCCGGCACATGACTGAGGACTTTCGCCGTTTCACCGATAGGCGCAGTCAGCCCCAGGGCGAGCGCTGGAAGCGTCTTAGCTTCGGTAAATCAAACATCTTCTAGTGCTGGAAATGCTCCTTGACCAATATGATTGTATTCTGGAAGGGGCGAACCAAAAGGTGTCTCAGTACGATCTGTATTTTGCTCACGTTTTTTATTCTTATCAGGGCCACCGAGCCACGCTATATCATTGGTATCGATACGTCCGCGTGTATCAGATTTTTCGAGGTTTGAAGCAAGCTCGGATTGCAATTTTTTTGCTCTATCAACCGCTTCTTTTTTGGCTTTGAGATACTCCGAAGAATTGTCTCAATTCTCAGGAGCATTATTGGATAATTTTTCAGGACCTTTTCTCATGGAGTTATTCTACTCAAAGCACACTAAATACAATAATTAACTCTGCTTTTTGATAGCGTAGTCAGAACTATTATGTGTTTTTTCTCCAAGTCCATCGACGATTTTGACACCAAATTCATTGCAAACGACTGATTCTGGGATTTCTCCAGCAAATCGATCTCCGCCTTTTGTGAAAATAATTTCGCTATATTTACCGCTCGCATTTGCCTCGAGGATGAGGGCGCGAAGACTCTCACACACAGTTCTATCTTGGTCGATACTGAGAAATACTCTATCGACAGCACGGATAGCACTCACAACGCGACAACGGTATGTCTCATCTTGGAAACTCTCGACACCGCGTTTGAGGCGAGCCTGGTGGTCATTGTTGACGATAACCCAGAGCTCATCAGCTCCAGCGACAGATTTTGAGAGTTCAAATGAATCAATATGCCCCGGGTGAATCGGATTAGCATAGACAGAAGTAATAGCGAGTTTAGTCATAGGATTTGAATTATAAGAAAAAAGATAAAAATAAAACCGTTGTTTTCAAAATAATATTCAATATAGGTTTTCGGCTCATTTCAATTCTTGTAAAAAATACGTTCTCAATAGAATAAATCTGTTCTTATTTTATTATTTTTCCTATGAAAAAGTCACTCTCCCTCCTGCTCGCAACAGTCGCAATCTCGAGTTCACTCACCTTTGCTGGTGGAGGATCATACGTACCATCTCAAGATATCAGCATGACAGCGAGCATCGTCCAAATCATCAATAGTATCAAGGATCCTGCTCTCCAGGCAATAGTTCAGAAACACATCATCCGCGCAGCGAGCAACACAATTATCGCTGACGACACATACAATACGAACCATTTTTTCACAAAAGGACTCACATTCGTCGGTGAAATACCCGAAGAAATCGCGAAACATGTCACACGAGCTTATGTTCTCGTCGGACAATTCAATTATGCTAGCGGAGCATACATAGGACCAAACGGCATGGAAGTAGGACAAATACCGGTTGATATCAGTAAGGTCTCAAAAGGGATAATAGTCGATATCAGTAAAATCAAATCTACTGGGACTGTAGATTATGGCTACACAGTTCAGCTCATCCTCGAACTCGGAGAAGGTAACTACATACCATATTCTCTCGTCGGGAGTGTCTACGGACTCAACACTCAGGGTATCGATGCTCGTGTGGCATATCTCTCAACACTTCTCTATACAAATGGATATGTCAATATCAACGATTTCACACAAATGGGCGAAAATACATTTGGAGGAATAATACGAGACCGACTCACAACCATGCGTGGTAATAAAACAGCAGCAGATTTTAACCCAATCCTCGAAGCACTCGCTACTAAAATCGATACACTCATCAAAGAAGCAACTGATAAACAAAAGAAACTCGTCGAATCAATCCAATCAGACGATGGATTCACCGCTATCATCCCTGCCGCGAAGAAGCTCCAGTTCCGTTCAGATGTTCTCACGACACTGAGAAGCGTTATCCAAGAAACTCTCAACATCGATAACAGTGATGCTATCGTCAATGAAGTTCTCCCACGAGGATAATTTAAGGCTTTCAACCAGCGATAAATACACTCTCAATTCTTCTCACCATCGCAATGCTCAGAGGCACTTTGAAATAATAAGACGCGGAGTATAATCCGGTCATGTCTCAGAAAACCATCACCAAATCCATCACTATAAAAGCTCCAGTCGAAACTGTCTGGCGCGTCTTTACTGATCCGGCCCTCACCTCAAAAATGGGAGGAAAATACGTCACCGACTGGAAAGTCGGGAGTGACTTTGGCTGGATGGGCAATGATGGTGTCATGTACACTCGTGGGGCTCTCCTCGCAATCAAAAAACACGAACTTATCGAACACGACCTCTTCGATGCTGAGGACACAGGCGAAGTCACTTCTGTCATCACCTACAAATTCACGGCACAAGGCAATAATACTCTCCTCACAGGAACCGAAGGACAAATCGAAGACCTCGATGAAGAAGAATACGCTGACGCTGTCGCTGGCTGGGACGAAGCACTCCAAGCTGTCAAAGAGATAGCGGAAAAACAATAATTCTTAAATTATTTATATGACCATCGATAGTATAGAACAGTGCTCTTCCAATTACACTGTGGAAGAATTATTCCCAGAATATGTAAAAAGTGTAGAGTGGGTAATGATTATATGAACAATATTTTTTCTATACTTCTTATACAAAATGAGTACGGCAAAAAATAAAGATGACGAATATCAGGAACGAAAAATAAAAGAAGAGATAGATCTAGACTCAAAAATACTCAGTATGTCTGAAGGTAGCCATTCACATAAAGATTCATATAATCAATATCAAGATTATAAACAATACATAAGAGAAATAGAGAACGAGGCTGAATTATTTGCTACCAGCAAAAAATTGGATAGAAAATAACAACTTATTAAAAACTCATGTTCACTCTCAATCAAATAGACGAAGCTCATGCAAGCGTCAAAAGCGGTGCCGACTTTCCGAAATTCGCCCACGACATCCGAGAACTCGGAGTCACCAAATACGACGCCTACGTGACCGACGGACACGCTGAATACTTCGGTACTGACGGATTCACCCTCACCTGACCCGCTCATCATCCTGTCTACCCTATCGCAGAGATGAGCGACGCCGACACTTTCGCCGAAAGACTGAAAGCTCATCAGCGAGGAGAAACTGACTATTTCCAGTTTAGCCAAGACGCCGCAAACGCAGGCGTAGAAAAATGGACTGTCGATACAGAAGCGATGACCTGTACCTATTATGACACAGCTGGGAATGTGATATTAGAGGAGGAGATTCCTAGAGTATAGGACAAGATAAAGGTAAAAATTGAAGTCAAGATATTTTATAGAAATTTAGATTGTATAGGATTAAGTTTTAGAGATAATCAAGATAACTTTTATATATTCTCCATATATTGATGATTTACACGTTTATGGATTTCTGTGCAGGGATTTGATGTGGTCGTTTAGGTCTTGAACGAGCTTGATTTCAGTGTGTAGCTTTCTCAGAAATAAATAAAAAAGCGGAATGAACTTATCGTACTTTTTATTGACATGAAGAAAGAAATTTCTGAGATCTAATGAAAATTAATAGCTCAGAATTGCCTCATTTTGATATATTGATAGCCTGATTTCCTTGTCAGACTTTCTCCGTAATGGGGCAAAGAAAATGAATGGAAGATCCAAGATGACAAATTATTTTTTGAATTACCAAAATACTTAAAGAAAGAAAAATAAAGTATTTTATTTTAGAAAATGTAAAATGACTCGTAAATCACGAAAATGGGAAAACTATAAAAAGTATTGTTGAATTGCTTAATGATGCAGGATACTACGTTAAATGGGAAGTTTTAAATACAATAGATTACGGTCTCCCCCAATCAAGAGATAGAGTTTACTTTTTATGAATAAGAAAAGATTTATGACCTTTTCAGACAAAGTTAAGTTTCCCAGAAAAAAAACATAAAGTAGGATTAGAAAAATATCTCATCGAAAAATCATCAAAATATGTATTAAGCGAAAGCAGGTTAAATACATTAGAACATTATTTAAAAAATAAATACAATAAATGATCTATAACAATAAATGATCTACTGAAAAAAACATGATACATAATTGATACACGACAAAGTGACATTCGTTTCTATAAGGATTTTTCTCCAACATTACGCACGGGCAGACATGGGCTTCTCTATGTTCGAGATGGTAAATTGCGAGATATTTCAGGATTAGAGGCACTATTATTACAATGAATTGATTATAACAAGGCAATCAAGACTCAATGAACAATTCCTGACCAAGACTTACTCGGTCAAGCGGGTAATGCTATGTCGGTAAATGTAATTGAAGCACTCGGTAAATCTCTTGCCACTTTTATATCTCATCAAAATTCTTATGCTCGACCCAATACAACGCTGATCTCAGACAGCAAAACAATGATTCCAGAATGAAGCAGACATTATTGAGATATTCAATGATTGGCAGCATAATGAAATTGCACAAAAATGGCTCACAACCATGGGATATGATTTAAAAAAAATAGAATATGTAAAAGCGGTTAAAGTGCCAATGGGAAATAAAACAGATGTTCAGGTGCAAGTAAAAATTATCATAAAACTTCAAGATGCAATAGATTTACAGAACATATCCGTAAAACTTGTATCTAATGATTCTTGATTTAACCAAATTGATAAAAGATGGCTCAAAAACTACAAAGAGATGTGGGGCATACCGGAAGATGTTTATGAGCTACTTGCCTATTTTTGTGGAGAAAAGAAACCTTACAAAAAATGAACAAAAGATAAGAGACGAATGTTTTTACATGAAATGTCCTCACAAGAACAGACAACCATACTAAATTTTTTTAAACAAAATAAAATCATGATTGTAAGCGATATAATTCGTGGTCGTGGTGACTTTTGTGCTGAATGGATGCTTGTTATAAGAAAAACATCACTGTATGAATGGGTTCTAAAACCAATTTGAGAAGTAATGAACTACTATGGTAATGGTGAGATTAAAATATCACCTCGATGAAGCATAAACATTTGAAGAATAACAGTTCAAAGAAAATGATGAGATGGCTGAAGAGATTCAGCAAATATGCTCCAATTCAAGATAGACCCTACCGAAATTATGCAACTCTAATCATATGTCCCTCCCCACCTCCTGGAACCTTCCCCATTACTTCTACAACAGCCTCACTGATGCACGTATCGATGCCGATATAGCGACATGGCTTCCGGTCACGCAAGCGTATGCTGAGCGGTATAAATGAAAAATCCGTACGTTCACTACGCCCGAAGAAGTCCTCGAATACTACGAGTACAACGAGACGATGGACATGGTCGGCAAGAAGACGATGCACTATTTGTCGTATCTCTCAGCGCTCGATACTCAGGACACCGAAGTTCAGAAGAAAGTGGGAGAGCTCGAATATCTGGGGATTCAACTCTCAGAACTGACGCTCTTTGTGAGCCAAGAATGGAAAGAATTGGGAGCAGAAAAAATCCGTGCTTTCGCCGAATCCCCTCTTCTCGCAGCCTACCGCAATGATCTCATCGAGACAGCAAATAGCGTCCAGTATGTCTTGGAAGAAGCAGTCGAGCGAGCTCTCACAAAGAAGTCTCGTGCACTGGGTATTTTTGGACTGCATGAAGAACTCCGAAGTTCGTTTGAATTTCCTTGGACAGAAGAAGACGGCACGCAGAAAAAACTGACTGAAGAAGAAATCAGAGCGTTCGCAAAAAATCCAAATCGTGATATTCGTCGGAAAGCAGCAGAATCGATGAACAGTGTCTATCTCGTCCATCAGAATCAGATCACGCTCGGCAATCTCTACACAGGTATCGTGAAAAACTGGAGCTCTTCGATGGAACTCCGAGGCTACAAGACAGTGATGAGCAAGCGCAATATCAGCGAACAAGTCCCCGATAATGTCGTCGATACACTCATGTCTGAAGTACAGAAATTTTATCCGCTCTATCAGCGATTTCTCCGTGCGAAACAGAAACATCTCGGACTCGATACGCTCTACGGCTACGATGTCCATGCACCGATTTTCAAAATCGAGAAAAAAATCCCCTACGAAGAAGCATGCAAAACTGTGATGGAAATGTTTGCGGGATTTGATAGCCGATTTGGCAACTACGCTCGCGATATGCTCGAAGCAGGTCGTGTCGATGCCTTTCCAAAAGCAGGAAAACGAGGCGGAGCTTTTGCGAGCTATGACAAAGGAATCGAGAGTTTTGTACTCCTGAATTATACCGAGACAGTCGATGATAGTTTTACCCTCGCACACGAGCTCGGACATGCTATCCATGGTCACCTCGCACAAGTCCAGAAATCCCCTGTCTACGACGCACCGCTCGTCCTCGCAGAGACAGCGAGTATTTTCTCAGAATCTCTCCTCATGGAGAAAATTCAGGCGACACTCTCCCCTGAAGAAAAACTCGAACTCCTCAATCAAAAACTCCTCGATGTCTTTGGCTCTATTCACCGTCAAATCATGTATGTCAGCTTCGAACGACGTGTCCACGAGCATATCCACGGAGGCAGCGAAATGACCTACAAAGAACTCAATCTCTGGTGGGACGAAGAATCAAAAAAACTCGGAGGTGATGTCGTGACACCGATACTACCACCAGAAAAAAACTACACTTGGTCAGCAATTCCACATATCTTCTCGACACCATTTTATTGTTACGCCTATTCGTTTGGCATGCTCGTCTCTCTCGCTCTCGTCGAGAAATACAAGCGCGAAGGAGCAGCGATGATCGATGATTATGTGAAACTTCTCTCTTCTGGCGGAAGCGTCCCACCTGTCGAAATCCTCCAGTCTATCGATATCGACGTCACACAACCAGCGTTTTATAGCGATGCATTCGCGACAATTGAGGGATGGCTCGCGGAGTTTGAAACTACTGTTTAATTTGGGCAATAGCTTGCTGTAAATCTGCAATCATAGCATCTCCTAATCGGGGAATATTTCGAGACAGTAATGTCCTTACCTGCTCAGTCGTCAGTGATTCTGAGTGTCATGCCAAAAAACTCACGAAACCAGTTTGAAGCATTTTCTGAAGCAGCATTTTTCAATGTGCCTGAAAATCATCATCACCTATGGCATGATAGGTGTGAGTTTTGTCGTCAAAATAACCAATAGGTAAATCCTGTTCATGATGAAATTTGATATAATATCTCGGTGGTCACGAAGAAACAGAACCATCTCTCACAACCTCCAAACTTGTATATGGAATTACCCTCTTTTGTTCAGCAGTTTCATAAAAATAAAATTCCTGAGGCTCATTACCAAAATAACGAGGATCAGCACATTCAACAGTTGCCGTATCATGATGATGAGAAATACAACCAACAAATGCACGATGTGCTACAATACTCGTACTCCCCAATTTTCCTGCTTTTTTGAGTCAGATAAATAACCGCATAGCTTTTCAAAAATGCTCGGCAACTTGAGTGGTGATGTCAGCAACTTCTGGAACAGTGTGGTCATGACACGGAAGAAGCTCTGTATCTATTTCTGGATGATTAAAATTTACGTCAGGCATTGCTGTAATATAAATAATTATATGAAAAGTCAAATATAAACGAGGATGCGTATAAAAACGGAGTTAAAATATTTGCATCCCCAGAAAATATAGGGTACTCTATGGAGGTAATTCTTTTTTCACTATGGAAAATACTCTCAGCCAACTCGTTGTCGATCAACATATCGAGCATTATCGAGCACAACCGGATATACATGATTTTTTTGACGTATTCAGTGATGTCATCTCAGAAGAGAGAATCAAAAAAGAACTCACAGAAAATGCCAATGTGTACTACAACAATGCCACTCTCGCACGCAATACACTAATCAAACGAGAACTCCAAGAAAAGAATCTCTTTGTGAGTGCGCGTAATGCCTATGCGCATGAAACGTGTGACAAGATACTCCTCCATTGCCGAAAAACAGTCTTTATCTGGTCTCAAGGTGGTAAAAAATATGCCGATCCGTTTAAGGGTATCCATGAATATGATGAAATGCCTCAGAAATACATAGATGGGCTCTACAATCTCGATGTCATCAGTGACCTCGAGGAGCTCCGAAGTCTCTTGGATGCTGTAAATACCAAGATTCACGAAGAATTCCAAGCCTATGAAACTGTCCGAGCTTGTGCATATTTTTATCGTCGAAAACCAGTTATCGGCAAACATCCAGCGATATATAATGGTTGTCTCAATTATATTGTTGACCTGCTCCAGTACACGAGAGATGCAGGGGTGAATGAGATATATTTCCAATCCGCTGCTCAGAATCTCAGACAATATCGAGAAATGCTCGATCCAGAAAAAGAAACACCAGAGGACTTCAAACTCCTCCTCAGCCTGTGTACCAAGACGAGCTCAGAGATTCGAAATGATATCCGTGAGGCAATCGTACAATATGTCACAGTCGTGGCACTCTTCCAGGACGTACAAGCCAAGACAACCAAAGCAGATGCTGCGAAAGTTATCGAAGATTTTATCAAAGAAACAGGCTACAAACTCGAAGAATTAGGCTATCAGATTGAGCCTCTCTACAAAAATAGTTTTGACCATATCATGTTCAAAAAGTCAGGTTGGGAACTCAAAGCCATACCTGCAAAAAAATAAGAGAGTGATATATTTGCTTTTCCGTTAAAACTCTAGTACTATAGAGGAGTAACCTTGTATTTATGAAACTTTCCCACTCAATTGTGCTCATCGGAGCGACACTTCTCAGTCTCTCAGCTTTTGCAGAGGTCAAGGGTGTAGCCTGTACGACACATCCATCATTTGATAAAAACTCTTGTGACGTTTGTTATGAAGAGACTTTTGCCTCTCAGACAAGCAAAGAAGGCTGGTCGAGCGATATCACCGAAATAAAAATCCCATGGAAAAATCAAAGCGGTGACCTGTTTGAAATCATCTACAGCAACGAACAAGAGCTCCCAAGCATCAAAAGTGAAATCACTGTCACCAGTAAACCAGAAAAACCAGAAGACCTCTGGGAAAATCATGAGACACTTATCTGGGATCCATTTCCAGATCACAAAGAAGCTATCGTAAAAAAGGATGAAGAAGTCGGGCTTTATCGTCTCAAGGCAAAATCAACCGTCCATGTCGAAGGAAAGAAACCAGATGACACAATTATTTTCCTCGCGCCTCTCACAGTCCGACCATTTGATCCAAAAATCAATCAAGATGGCCAGCCAAAAGATAGAAATATCTGTGTTCTCGGTAAATTCAAACCTACTGTCGATGAACAAGCAGCTTCTGCAGCTATCAAACCACCTGTACCAGTCACTACAGGCCCAGTAGTTGAGACTCCAAAAGTGACTCCTCCAACACCAAAACCAGTCGTAGAAGTCCCAAATCTCAATGCTGCTCCTCTCCCCTCTGAGACAGGCACCGTAGATCCTGCAAAAACAGATGTACTACCACCACTCAATGCAGCTGGTGCAGAAGAAACAAAAAAAGATGATAAACCAAAACCAACAGTCAAACAACAAACAAAAGTACAGACAGGCCCAGAGTTATGGATACTTTTGGCTCTCGCATTTGTCGTAGCGAGTGGGTGGAATGCATGGAAAAAACAACAATCGTAGTTTTCTCTTTTGCCTTTTTTAGTTTTGAATGTAAAATACAATCATGTTACCTGGGAGCACTACATGACCAGGAGAGAATCTAGAAAACCTCGAACAGCAAGGCCAAGAGCATGATATAGTGGGTGAACAAGTACGGAAAACCAGACAATTTTGCGAAGAATCAATCAAAGATCCAGCATTCAAAGACTTCATCAAACAATTCCACCAGAGCACGCTCTCACGAGATAAGCTCAAGGAAGAATTCAAAAAAAGACTCAAAACACTCTCACCAGAGAATAGAGGAAAAATGGGCCTCTCAGGCGACTCGGATACTGATATTGATGCATTTTTATCAAAAACAGGCTGTTTTGAAAATCAACTCATGTACCATATAGAGCATAGTCAGAAGCTCAAAGACACAGCAAAAGATGAGATGATAGAAGGCGCTATCGAAGTGGTGGCAGACGAGTACGAGGGGCTAGCCGATGATCATAAAAAAACTCTCAGAAAAGTACTCAAAAAAGAAAGCACAAAAACTATTCGTTCATTTCTCGAGATACCGAGTTATCGGAAAAAACGTCTCGATCAGGCACTCGTTTCTGAGCTCAAAGCCAAAACGCTCGATGATATAGATTTCGAAACGCTCAATACTGAGATTACGAAACTCCCTCCGAATAATCCCAACAGTCGTGGTATACAAGACGCATGGCGGAGTATCATGTGAGGATTTAAACTTGAGGACGGTGAAAGCATGCAAGATGCCATAAGACGTATCCAAGCAAATGGTTCAGAAGGCAATCTCAGCGCTGATTTTGAGAAATTTTTCTCCGACGAAAATACTCTCATTTCCAAAGAAAATAAAAAGAGAATACTGGGATTCCTCTCACGACAATATCTCCCACTCGTCACGTACGATGCCGTGGAATCAGTCGATCCAAAAGCCGCAAAAGATATCCTAGCAAAACACGCTCCTCTCACGAACGATATAGCCACTGGTGACGCCGAGATGGACAGATACGTCCGTGAGGACAGAGAAAATACAGCCAAAAACGAATACCTCACAGGACTCACCGATACAAATATCGTCACACGCAATCTCCCGTTCGAAACACAAGTGCGTCTCTTGGGTCGATTTGGATCAGCTCGAAAAATAGAACAACAGAGAAATTTCTGGCAAGGAAAACCTGGCTCATTACGCGGGGTAGGTATCGATTACAAAAATGCATTTCTCCGAACACACGGGCTCCACTCTGAGAAAGTCATGACACAGAGTGGTTTCTTGGCTGAAATCACCGCAAAACTCGGAAATAAAATCACCAATCTCGATAAATTCAAAGAAGGAAATGTCATGGTCTGGCGACAAAAAGATAAAGATGGGAATATATCGATGGTTGGATATTATGCTGTTGATCACCTCCTCCCTGAATCTCTCGAAGAAGAAGGTGTCGCGAAACTCAGATTCCTCGGAAATAACAAAAATCCCGTTTCACCAGCTGGGATGCCATTATTTTATTCTGGGCCAGAACTCTATCATTACCTCTCTGGCTGTAGTGACAATGGAACGATTGATTTCATAGAGGGCTCTGAACTCGAAAAAGAAGTCGTCAAAGACGGCTCAAAAATGAGAACCGATGACGAAGTAAAAGAAGTGTTGAGAGAAAAATTTGGTAGTACCAATATACCCTCTCGAGAAGTGCTCGACAAAGAAGTCGACGAACTCCTCTACGATAAGTCAAAATGACTCGAAGCAGAAAAACCAGAAGAGAGAAAAATCCATGAAGGCATGATTATTGCTCTTGTGGGCAATGATGAGAGTTTTAATACATTTCAGATTAAATCTATCACCGACTCTGATCCCGCAACAGGAGACGGATGAGAGGTGACTCTCTGGGATGGGTGGGGATCAGGAGAACGATCTATCAAGTCGTATTCATTTGGAGATTTCCTCAATATCCTCAAACAACAAAAAGAAATAAGAAAAGAAACCTATCGTGTTCCTACCCGAGGTAAAAAATTCGGCGTCGACCAGTTCAAAGTCATGATGGGAAGTGAAAAACATAACAGAGAATGACGACATAAAAAATATAAAGATATCACCATTCAGGAAGGAAAAAAAGGTTTAGAATTCTGAAAAGTAGATACCAATACAGGCGTATTTCAGAGTATGTCTATCGTACGAGTGGGCGAAAAACAAGACCTCTATATCGAGAGTATCCATGGTGAAGAAGTCACGCTCCGTATGGGAACATACAAGAGTGAAAAATTTGATAAAAAAACTGGAAAGATAACACAACGAGCTGGGTTCAAAGGTACGGGGAGTATGACTATGCAACTATCATGGCTCTGGGCGTATCTCCAGTCGAATAATTGTGAACTCGAAAAACCACCAGAAAAAGGAGACACATATCAACAAGAAGTCGAATATAAAGGTGGCGGTATGAGTTGGCTCAATGTCTTTCTCCATGCACATAGTTGGGGAACTATTCTCCACGGTGACCTCTGGAAAGCACCATACAAAGCCTGGGAAGAACAACACCACAAAGACCACGCCTTCGCTGGTAAGCTCACTGCGGCACTCGCGATGGAAAAACTTCAGAGCGGAAAATGACCTATTGCAGGGATCCTCAACTGGGCAGAGTGGCCATCAATCATGGTTGCGGATGGAAACGGGAGTTTCCAGAGCTACCTCGACGAACTCGTCAACAAAATCGATGGCATGGGTAGTTACCATCGTGTCCGTCTGATCAAAAAATGGTCATCCTATCACTTCCCTGATCCGAAATTCATGGCAGCCATGTTTGCCTCGTTTCACAACTTCAGCCATCTTTATCCATATGATGATGGTTCAAAAAAAGACTCACGTGGACAATGGCATTTCTACAACAACGTCCGACACGTCGTCACCAATGTCGATGAAAAGCAATTCCCACATCACATGCCCCATGAACCTTATCCAGTGGATAAGGAAGGTAATATGCTCAGTGAAATACAGATGACGAGAGAACTCTTTGATAAATTCCAACATCCGATGCTCAAAAACCTCGGACGACGTTTCCAGAAATACATGAAAAAATGACATGAGAGCCTCAAAGATGGTGGTGTCGGTAATCTCGCAGAACGACTCACCATGGAGAGCAAACTCGACTGGATGATGGGGTCAGCTCTTCACTCAAAACTCACTGAAACTCTCGGAGGAGCTATTGAGCCTTGGCTCAGAGAATGATATCCAACTGAAGTATCAACTATGCCATATGCAGCGATGCTCTTCGCTTCTCGTGAACAGCAGATGTTGCCTGATACTCAAGAGAGTCTTCGTGAAGCATTTCAAGGCAATGCAAAAGTACCAATGTTTGTCTTTATGCAGAACCGTAACCTCGGAAATATATTTCGAGAAACTGGGGTCGCTTTTGCTTACACTATTAGTCCAGCAGTCGGAAAAGAACTCCAGAGTCTCATAGACGAGAGAGCAGGTGGGCGCTGAGAAGACAGTAAAACAAGTACATGGAGAAAACGCTTTGAAGCTCTCTGGAGAAAACATGGCAAAGAAATCATGCACAAAATGACGGGTATGCGCGACCCGATGCTCAATCTCATGATCAATGATCCTGCATTGTTTAATGAGATGATGAAGGATCTCCCTGCCGAAAAAAGAGAGCATTACGAACAACTACAAAAAAAATCACCGGCTATCAAATCCTACTACGATAGGCTCTATGATATGCAAAATAGTGCTGCGCACTCAAATATACGATGATGAGCTTACTACGAAGGAGATCATTTCCGATTTAGAAAAGGATTTGATAATGGTTATCCGATGTTCTGGATTGACTGGGATGCTTATATCGATGCCAACCTAGAAGACGCATTTACCAAAGGAGATGGTACCAAAGGAGATGGTATATTCAACGATATGCGCTGATTCTTTGATAAAATCCCTGACATGTGTACAGACATGGCAAAAAACATGTGATTCAAGGGAGAAACAGCAAAAAAATACATAGATAAAATGAGCCAAACTATTTTTGAAAAGAATGTTGGTGGCGTGTATCGACTTATGAACCAGGCGAAATTTAATACAGAAACCAAATGTTCGTACTATAACGTCGCAGCGATGATACTCGGTATGGCTGACATCCGTACGCTCACCAAAACAGGCGCAAGTCCTGAGCTCAATGCCATATTCGCAGATTGGAAAATCAAGATGGAAGGCGTCAATGCCACTGCTCAGAGAATTGCTGCAACAGAAGGTTTTGCGGCCAGTATACGATATCGCACTAAGATGTGGCAACGATTTGAAAAAGTAGTTTCTTCAGAAGAAGATCTACGAGGCAAATCAGTAGCAGAGCTCGATACAGGAAGCGGAACAGCAAAGAAAGCTAAGAAAAAACCTGATGTGCATGATAAAATATCTGACATTCTCAGCACAACGGAAGCAGGCCTCAGAACAGATAACACAACACCAGCGCAGCCACAACAAGGCGAACAAATACAACACAGCGATAATGTGCCAGAATCACACGGACAAGGTCAACAGTGACAGTGACGTGGCGATGATGATGACAACTAAATAACTATATCTGGAAGAGGTATTTCTCAGCAGCGAGGAACTGAGTATCTATATGTTTATTGAGCCAGATAGTTTTATCAAACACAACTGTTTTATCAGGAGTGATACCTATTTTATCAATAGATTTTTGGTCTTTTGGTGTCACCCAAGCAGCTATTGTATATTTTAGGAGAGAACCATCGTCAAATGGTACTAGCTCTTGGACAGTTCCTTTCCCGTACGATGTTTCACCAACCACCGCAACCGTCTTTGGGAAATACTCACGAAGAGTTGTCGTGATAACTTCTGCAGCAGAAGCAGTATCTTGATTGATAATAATCACGATTTCATACTGTGACCAGTCAGTCATTTTTTCTTGTGAAGCCTTGTGAGTAATTTCTGTTTGTGGATATTTGAGGACGACAAGAGGATTGCCTTTATCGATGAAAAAATTGAGGATATTGCGAGTTTCAAGCATAGAACCTCCTGGATTATCTCGCAGATCGAGGATGAGACGTTTTTTGCCAGTTTTGAGAAAAGCTCGCAAAGTATCTCCGATGAGATGGTCGGAACCAAATGCTACTTCTCGATACTTGAGGTAATAGGCTTTATCGAGGATTTTTGTTTCAATCAGAGGGATAGAAATAACAGCACGAGTGATAGTGATCTGTTTCGCTTTTTTACCAGAGAGAATCGTGATATCTACTGTGGTTCCTTCTTTGCCTCGTAGACGAGCGATATCGTCTTCAATTCCGTCCTGAGTCGTCACGATAACTCCAGCCACTTTGACGATTTTATCATTTGGGAGGATGCCAGCTTTTTCCGCTGGACTATGGTCGATAACATCCGTCACGAGGATTGATCCCGTCGCATCGATATCTATCACGACACCTATGCCTGCGATTTTTCCCTCGAGTGATTGGTGAAAATCAGTCGACGCATCAGGTCTGAAAAATTTGGTATATGGATCACCAGCCGCATCAGTCATCCCCTCTGCAGCACCATAGAGGAGATCTTTGTCTGTAATAGTAGCTGTATTGAGATGATTCTGACGTATGATAGAGTAGACATCATCGAGAATATGATATTTCTCCGCTTCAGCGATACGCGGCATCGGGAGTGCTGGCTGGAGGACGGTAGTGAGAGTGTTTTGATTAATCGCCTGAAGAAATGAATACACGTACGAGATACGTATGTCTGTCATATAGTTCTCATAATCTTCTATCGTGAGTGGCGACAAGTCCGAAGATATTTTCACGCCAAAATGGCGCTTGAGAAGGAGCGCAAATGCTCTATCTGTCATCACTGTATCAGGCTTGAGATAGGCAGACGTATTTGGGAGCATGCCATAGTAAATCCCCCTCTGGAGGGCTGATCTCAGTCATGTACGATTCCCGATGTCACCATAATTCACCATGATATCATTGATTTCTTCTGATGTATCGGGGAATATTTCATTGAAATAGAGTGTCAGAGTCTCTCCGACGGTGAGATTTTTTGGAGCGGCAAAAACTCCAGAAACAGAGAGAAAGAGTAATGCTATAATGAATTTTTTCATACAAGAAGTGTAGTCCTGTATGAGAAAAAAGCAAAGAGGGGGTGGTAGACATTTGATAGAAGAACAAAAACTCGTACTATGAACGACATGAACAGTTCTTTTTTGCTCGTGTGTTTTTTTGCAACGATATTTGGGTATATCGCTGGTATCGGTTTTCAGAAAGTATTGGGTAAAATCCACAAACCACTCTGACAGTGTAATATCAAGAAAAAATGAATCCAACTCAGGGCATATATAGCAGTTGCGCTCCTCATCTGCGGACTCTATTTTGGTATGCCGATTTTGACGTTTTTTGCAGGATTTAGCTGGTATGAATCTCGAGCAAAATGGTGTATAGCTCAGACACTCAAATAGTATGAAACCATTCCAAGCTGTTCTCTTTGATTTTGATGGTGTCATAGCCCATACACAACCGATTATGCAACAAGCATTATGGAAATTTTTCTGAGAGAGAAAGATGCAAGTCGCTGAGGAGGAATTCGAACAAGATGGATGGGCGAGTAAATCTCTCGCACAAGTCTGTGATATATTACGAGAAAAACACGCTATACATCTCGAAGTAAATGAACTCAGAGCAAATATATGGGAATCTCAGAAATCCCTCTTTCAAATCGGTCTCGAATCTGACCCATCTCTCATCCCCTTTCTCGAATACTGTCAACAGAGAGAGATAAAACTCGCGATCGGCTCCAACTCTATTCGTGACCGAATCGAATGGGTCATCAAACTCATGAAAATCGATAGTTATTTTTTGTATGACAAAAAGAATCCAGGAAAATGATATGCTATCATAGGAGCCAATGATATCACACACCATAAACCTGACCCCGAAGTGTGGATTCGTTGTGCAGAATTACTCGAAACACCCCCAGAAGAATGTATCGCTATCGACGATCATCTCCCCGGTCTCACAGGAGCAAAAAAAGCAGGTACTCAGACAATATACTATCATCGATTTGATAGACAAGATAAGGCCTGCTCAGAAATAGCAGAACAGTCTGTGGAGAGTTTTGGGGAACTAATATATTAGTGAGCGAGTTGTTGCGGATCGAGTATAATAGCACCTGTCTTATCAGTATATGGCCCCGGGTGTGGGAATACCTCTGCGGCAAATGATACATCGAGAAACTCTTTGCCAGCATGTTCACCAACAAAAGCATCATACATAGTTCGCGTCCATTGTGTTAATCACTCTATTCATGGCATAGACCATCACTCATGATATATCATCTTGGCAAGATAGTATTCGAATGCGAGACGGAGTGTATCTTGGTCTTGTATAGAGTCAGGAACTTTTTCTTTGCTACGTTCAAGAGCATTTGGTATTTCATTATCAGATCCTTGATGACAAAAAAGACAAAACTGTTCCCAGAGTCTCTGTTTGAGGGTTTGATCGGTATATGGGATTTTCATCTCTTTTTTGAGAAAAGTAGATACTGACTTATCCCATTTGAAACCGACAGAACGTATCAAATCAAGGAGTTTCTCAAGTTCTGATTTCGTTTGTCCAACATGAGGAAATGCATGTGGAGATTTATCGCGCAGAGAGAGAATCAAGGCGAGTTCTTTGAGAAAATTAACTCTTCGCAACACTTCCCTTTCTCGATCTACCTTCATTCATTCAGACGCAAAAACTTCTTCAAACAATGGAAGGCCAGCAATTTTTTCTCGCGAAGTGGCGATTTCTGTCCTTATATCTTCAGCGAGAAATTGGTAGAGTAAATGAAGAATCTGGAGATGATGAACACGATTATTTTCTGCAGGGGAAGGAGAAAAATGAACTACATTTGGATCATGTTCTCACATATTATCATCTCCAAAAAGTTGTTTAAAAAAAACACCCGTAGAATGAAAGAAATTTTTATGTGCAGAAATTGGCTTTTGAGTAACCAGTAATATCGTGTGTCAATTTTTTCGAGCAAGTGCTATGGCAGCTGCGTAGCGATTTGGTATCGTATTTTCAAAGTTTATACGTTCATACGAGTAGAAAGTATCAACAGGAACATAGATAACACTTGTTTGTGATTTTTTTATTCTCTTCTGACAAAATGTCTCCAATTCACGCAAAGATTCATCCCATACGCTCTTTTTTCTTTTTCCAGCAGGACTCATCGCATGACTTGCTTCTGATTTGAGATCAGCAACATCAGGAGCATTATAAAAACTATCTATCAGGTTCAAATCAAGATGTGTCTGCATCAAAGTGCTGTAGGCTTGATCATCAATTCGTAGCACAAATGTATCAGCATCAGGACGATCCAATCTCTGACCATCTTCGTCCATTTTGAGCAAACGCATGAGGAGGGCATCAATATGAAAATAATGACTCTGATAAATACTTGGTCACTGTGGTATTTTTGGTCACTGTGGTAGTGGCTTTATGCTATGAACATCGAGGAGCAAACCGGCACTATCTGGCTGATGAGTCGCTAGAGACTTCTCCTCAGGTACTGTCTGCATGCCCAACCCCTCGCTTAAAAGAGTAGTGAGTCTCCAATTTATTGCATGTATATGTGGCAGAACATACTCCAATCCTCCTGCTTCATTACGTCGAATACTGTGTGCTAACTGTCGGAGTACATCGGGCGCAATATTTTCAGTTTGGCTTTCCAGAAGAGCAAAAATCTCTTCTCGTATAACAAAATTGAGTCCTACGGCAGATGTTGGGCCATTTGGAAAAAGTTTGGCTCTCAAACTCATCACTCCAGGCTGTCGAGGAATATCCGACAGGTTTGGTAATTTTTTTCTTGGTAACGGTTCAGGGATAGGAGAGGTTTGAGCCTCTGGAGCAGGAAGAAGATCCGTAGATATTGGAGAATCTGGCATAATATTGTCCTATTATCGCTATATTTACTTTTAGTCAATTATAATTTTGAATATATTATATTTGTTTTCTTGAGCCGAGAATTTAGTAATAAAACGGTAAAAAAACAAGTTTTCCTGTTTAAGAAAATTTGCAATAATATATTTTTAATCATAATAAAGTACTATAATCAATAAAATATGGGTATTAGCGCTGTGGCTGAGCCACCAATCGATGAAGCAGATTCCGTAGTAGCAGGAGTTCTTGCATGAGACAAGGAAACTGAATTGAGAGCATATGTAAATCAGCTCCTAGGAGAAGCTAGAGAAAAAGAGGAGCTCTGGACGGATAACCTTGAAATGCTCCGTGTTGGTCTCATAAGCCGCGAATGTCATCATGCGTTGTATGCCGCCACTGATGAAGAAGCGAAACAGTGGACCGCTGCAGAACAATTTGAACGAACAAGGTTGATTGAGAAAGGGGTCACCCCAGTATTTAGCGATTTCCACTCCCGGATTCTGAAAGTACTTCAGTGGAAGCACGGTCGATGGGTTGATAGTCATGGATTCTAATTAAAGAAAATACCCGAGAAATTCCCCATGATTCAAAAATGCCTTCCTCGAGAAGGCAATTTTTTTGCCTGAGAGGACTTCTGCACATTTTTTGGTATCGTCTTTGATAATCTGTTTCATCGCATCGAGCGTTTTCTCACCTTCACTTCCCCATTCAAGCGTATATTTCCCGAGCTGCATAAAGACGCGACGGACACCAAGTGATGAGAGTCGGAGTCGTGCACGAATAAGGAGAAAGAGATGGTCGACGGCTGATTGTTTTATATCGATACGAGTCTTCAGTGGTTCGATAACTTCTGCGAGCTCTTCTTCACTACGGACAGATTCGAGTTCACGGTAGAAATGAATCTTCTCAATATCAGAACTAAACGCCTCGTCAGGGATATAGGCGCTGATAGGCAGATCAATCGTGGTATCCACTTTTGATTCTTTTTTTCCAGACTGAAGTTCTTCGATTTTTTGTTCCAATAATTTCAGATAGAAACTCACGCCAACATCACGAGTCTTGCCAGACTGTCGAACTCAGAGAACATCACCCACTCATCGGATTTCCATATCACGAAGCGCTATCTCAAATCCTGCACCGAGATGGGTATGGTTCGCGATCGTCATCAGCCTCTCTCGTGCTTCGTCCTGCAGTTCTGGTTGTCGATACATGAGATAACAAATCCCCTGAATCTGTCCACGACCGACACGTCCACGAAGTTGGTGGAGTTGTGCGAGTCCGAAATCTTCTGCTTCATCGATGATGATAGTGTTGGTATCGAGGAAGTTGATACCGTTTTCTATCACGGTCGTCGTGAGGAGAACGTTGTGCATACCGAGTTTGAATTCCATGATACGGTCTTCGAGATCATCCGATGGAAGCTGACCATTCGTGATAACCACTTTTGCTTTTGGTACGAGCGATTCGATTTCTTTTTTGAGAATCGGGAGTGTCTTGATGGTATTGTGAACGAAAAATACTTTGCCACCACGAGCGAGCTCTTCTTCGATAGCTCGCTTGACTATGGTCTGATCATAGCGTGCCACAGCTGTATGAATCGGCTTTTTCCCGTGTGGCGGAGTAGACAATATTGAGAAATTTTTCACACCAGAGAGTGCGAGATTGAGGGAGCGCGGAATCGGAGTTGCTGAGAGTGCGAGCGTATCGACACCTGCTTTGAGGTGCATGATTTTTTCTTTATCTGCCACACCAAATTTATGTTCTTCGTCGACGACAACAAGTCCGAGATTTCTGAATTTTATATCTGGTGAGAGGAGTCTGTGTGTCCCAATAACACAATGAATAGAGCCATCTTTGAGACCTTTTAAAACGGTAGTAATTTCCTTGGTCGTACTCATGCGCGTCATCATCGCGACATTCACTCCAAACGGTTTGAGACGTTCACGAATTGACTCATAATGTTCGTAAGCGAGGACCACGAGCGGTGCGAGAAAAATAGTTTGTTTTTCATTGAGAAATGCACGATAGACCGCATGCAGTGACACCTCTGTTTTGCCAAATCCGACATCACCAGAGAGGAGTCTGTCCATCGGTTTTTCACTATTCATGTCGGCCATAATCCCGTGAATCGCCTCTTCTTGATCGAGCGTGTGCTTATGTGGAAATGCGAGATGAAATGTCTCTTCTTTTTCCGGAAAATCCATCATCGACACACCACCAGCCATACGACGAGCGGCGTGATTCGCGAGAAGTTCTTCAGCGATTTGTTGGATTTCTTCGTTTGTTTTTGCGAGGATAGTTTTCCACGCAGGTGAACCCAGACGAGTGAGTGTCGGCGTCGTCTCTCCGACGAATTTCGAGACACGATGAAGCTCCTCGACTGGCACAAAGAGCCTATCCTTCTCCGCGTATTCTATCTCAATATATTCACGCTCAGTTCCGGAAAGAGTATTGCGCACGATTCACTGAAATATCCCCACACCATGAAAGAGATGCACCACAGGATCTCCTGCTTTTATCTGGACGAGCAAGTCTAGTTGCGGTCGCTTCTTCCGTCGGAAGACTCCGCCCAAGAGTGGTCAAATCAGCTCATCAGTAATCACACACTGACCGTCGAGGACAAACGACGGACCTCAGAGTTTCCACGCATGAATCCGTGCTTCTATCTCATTCTCACTGCAAAACTTCTCCATCACGGGTGTCTGTTTGGTGAGAACGAGAATATTTTTTTGTTTTTTCAGAAACTCGACCAGTTCCGAGAGCGTATCACACTCGACATACTCAATTCCCACGGGCGGATGCTCTGGATTGGCTATTTGATTTATCTCAATCGGCGAGTACTCACGACGAATCCTCTCAAAATCAGGTGCGAAATCGAGTCAAAGAGCCAGGGATTGTGGGTGTTTATTTGCCATGAACATTGCAGAGGATAGTATAGTGGATAGAATGGAAAGCAATAGTTTAAGAAAGGATAAAAATATGAAATATAACTTTCAGGCACTAAATGACAAAGAATTTGAAACATTGGCAATACAACTAATATCAAAACTACTAAACAGAAGAATTGAAAGATTTAAATCAGGAAAAGACCAATGAGTTGACGGGCGATTTTTTTACGATGAATGAAAAGAGTGCATAATTCAATGTAAACATTATCTAAAAACATGATACAAGTGACTAATGCGTGAAATAGAAAAAGAAGAAAAAAATAAAGTTAAAGCCCTTAACCCCGGAAGATACATTTTTATAACATCTTTATGATTATCTAGAAAACAAAAAAAAGATATAAAAGAAAAATTCAATCCTTATCTAAAACAAGATGATGATGTATTTTGAGAAGAGGACTTGAGCGATTTATTAGATACAAATCAAGACATATATGAAAATAATTATAAACTCTGGATGAATAATCCAGGCACAATTAGCAAGATTGTAAATAATGCAATCATTGGAAGAAGCAAGTTTGAAATAGAAAGAATACAAAAAAAAATAAATAAATACATTCTGACAGAGAATCACGAAAGAGCATTGAAGATATTAAAAGAAAAGCATGTTTTAATAATTTATTGAGAACCTGGCATAGGGAAAACAACTCTTGCAGAGAATTTATCTTTATTCTTTACAGGCAATGGGTATGAATTTGTTAGTATTGAAGAAAATATAAGTGAGGCTGAAAATGCTTACAATAAAAATAAACAAATATTTTATTTTGACGATTTCTTAGGAAGTAATTATTTTGAAGCAATAGAAAATAAAAAGGACTCTCACATAATCAATTTCATTGAAAGAATTAAAAATGACCCTCAGAAGAGATTTATATTAACTACCAGAACAAACATACTAAATAACTGAAAAGCTTATAGTCCTTACATAGAGAAAGCAAGAATTGAAACAAATGAATTACTTCTCAAGGTAGAAAATCTAAACCTCTTAGAGAAAGCAAGAATACTTTATAATCATATATACTTTTGAAAATTAACAGAAAAACAGGTAAGCGAAATATATAAAGATAAAAGATATAAAGAAATTATAAAGCATAAAAATTATAATCCTCGCATTATTGAATCAATAACATCTGGATATGAAGAAAAAGAAGGTTTTTGGGATTATGTTCTAGATGCGCTTAATAATCCAAAAAATATTTGGGCAAACTCATTGGGCAGTCAAACTAATGAATATGTACGATGTTTAGTTTATCTAACAGTATTTAATTGATGAGAAATCACTGAAAAAAATTTACAGATTAGTTATGAAAAACTAATTGAATATGAAAAATTGCAAAATAATTCACATACAGAAAAAGATTTTAATTCTATGGTAAGATTAGCTATAAAAATTTTTTTAAATAGATCTAAAAACTCGGAGAAAATAATTATTTATTCTTTATTCAATCCATCAATAACCGACTACGTTTTAAATCACTTAAATACAAATACAAAAAAACTAGAAAAAATATTTAAAGCATTGAACACGACAAAATCTCTGAAGTTACTAGGTAACTTAAGTTTTAATAAAATTGTAAGTAAGGATATTGAAAAACAAATAAAGCTCAGTTTATTAAATGATGCATGATTGGCAGATAAAAACTCGAACTACATAATCTATTTATTATCTTCATGTAGATACTACGAAGAAGAATGAGTTAAAACAAAAATACTAATGTACTTAAGGAAAATATTTTCAACGCCACAACCAATTGATGAAATAGTTTATTTCCTAGATTTAATAACAGAATACTATAAGGAATTGTGATTAACAGATTTTAATTTTATTGTTGATTATCTACCACAAAGAATATTAGATGAATCAGAATTAAATGGTTTATGGTTTTTTGTAGAAAAATTTAACTTGAAAAATAATTCGTTGGATGAAGTAGTAAGAGATGATATTTTATATCATGTGCAGAGCGATATGGATTATAGAAAAAAAGATCTATATTTAGGCGATTTTATAGATGTAATAAGAGGCCCGTATGGTGAATACGAAATAGATTATGATGAGTGGACTATAGAAAGAGAAATAGAAAAAATAGCAGAAAAATGTTTAGAAAATTTTGAAGAATGGGCAGAACAGTTAGATATAACTACAAGTTATGTATCAGCTGGTGTCGACATAAAAACGCTGATAGATGATTATATTTCTGACTTAACCAATAGTGACAGTGAGAGTTATAAAGAATTATCAAGGATCTATCAATGAGAGGAGGATATAGACGATTTATTTCAAAGAACCTAGGTTATGTTGATGTGTATGAGCATATAACCGAAAGATGAAAACAGTCCGAGTTTTTGCCCCTTGAATCGTTTTGGTACTTTTTCGACAAAAAGTACAAAGAGATTTTGTAGCAGAATAAAAATCCCTATACTTTTCACATGAAAAAAATAATCACATTCATCCTCCTCTCCTCTTTTGTAGTAGGAACTTTCGGGTATACAACGACTGATGTCTCTCAAGCAAACTATCTCGCCAGTAAAAGAATCATCAAGGATTGGAGTAGTGAACCAAAAAATTATCGTTTCGATGACTATATCGCTCGCTCAGAAATCATGGGTATGGTGCTCGCGATGATGAATATAACACGCAATACGACTTGTCGTGGGGACTTCGCTGATGTGCCAAAATCAAATACTGACTGGGTCTGTCGTACGATAGAAACAGCCGCTGATCACGGACTCATAAATGCAAAACCTATTGGTATGAAAACTCGCCCTTATGGAAACATTACTCGGGCTGAAGCATTGGGGATTTTGATGAAAGCATTCCCAGAAGATGGAGCATGGGCAGGATATTGATACTATTGGTGATACAATTTCCCTGTTGACGGTCAATCTGGTGGTTATGAAAGTGCTTACGACTTTGGCGCTGAGTGGCAAGCGGGTGTGTTTTATGAATATATCAGGAAGATACTCCGTAATGATGCTCAACTCCGCATAGATCCAAGAGCAAATTCACTGGCAACACGCGAAGAAGTCTTTGAATTCGCGAAAAAAATCCTCGACTACAAAGAAGAACAAGAACAAAATAACGCGTCTATCAAATAATACAATTCCATTGAAAATCTACGCAAACTCATACGATGTACGGGTTATGTAATTTTATATCATGATACTTCCTCTTCTCCTCGTTATCGTCGGTCTCGTCATCCTCGTCAAAGGTGCTGATTTTCTCGTCTCTGGTTCTGCTTCTATTGCCAAAAAATTCGGCGTCTCCAGTCTCGTCATCGGCTTGACCGTCGTCGCATTTGGTACATCACTTCCAGAACTCACTGTGAGTCTCCTGGCAGCCATACGAGGCAATAGCGACATAGCACTCGGAAATGTCGTCGGTTCAAATATCGCAAATATTTTGCTCATTCTCGGTATCACGAGTGTCCTGGGAATCATCCCCGTCAAATCATCGACAGTCTGGAAAGAAGTACCATTTTCACTGCTCGCTATACTCACAGTGCTCGTTCTCGGTGCGGATGTCTACTTTGGACAAGGCACAAAGAATATGATCAGTGGTGGGGATGGGCTCGCGTTGATAGGTTTTTTTATTCTCTTCCTCTACTATATCGCTGGCATTAGCAATGATGAAGAAAACACCGATTCTGGTATCAAAAAATATAGTACTTGGATTTCAATTGGACTCATAGTGCTCGGTCTCGTGGGGCTCATAGTAGGATGAAAAATGTTTGTTGATGGAGCAGTCAAAATTGCACAATTGTTTGGTGTCTCAGAACGTGTGATTGGTCTCACTATTGTCGCCATAGGCACATCTATGCCAGAGCTTATGACATCGATTGTTGCTGCTCGAAAAGGACAAAACGATATTGCTGTCGGTAATATCGTTGGTTCAAATATTTTTAATATTTTCTGGATTCTCGGTATTTCATCAGTATTTGCACCCATCAATATCAATACATGAAGTTTTGCTGATATCTGGATGTGTATCGGTACGACTATTTTTCTTTTTTTGGCATTTTTTATTGGGAGAAAAGACAAACTGGAGCGCTGGCAAGGTCTCGTATTTGTCATGGTCTATAGTGGATATATTGTTTATCTCATACAAAACTAATTACCGGGATTGAGAAAAGCCAGTATACTCGCGCCATGAATACCTATGTAGCGGTGCTTCGCGGCATCAATGTCAGTGGCCAGAGGATGATCAATATGAAGGACCTCAAGGCACTTTTTCAAAAGTGAGGCTATGAAAATGTCATGACCTACATCCAGAGTGGTAATATTGTGTTCGGAAGTACCGAAACAAGTACCAAAAAACTCGCAAAAGAAATAACAGATATCATCCATAATCACTACGGTTTCGAAGTTCCTGTGTTGGTACTCGCCGAGAAAGATATCGCCGAGATTCTCAAAAATAATCCATACAACGACCACAAAAAAGACATCACAAAACTCCACGTCACCCTCCTCGATAATCTCCCCGATGAGAAACTCCTCGCGAGTACGAGAGATGAGAAATATCAGAGTGATGAATTCACTATCACCGGAAAAACTATCTACCTCTACTGCCCTGACGGATACGGTATGACGAAATTCTCAACCATGTTTTTCGAGAAAAAACTCGGCGTAACAGCGACAACCAGAAACTGGAAAACTATGCAATGCATACACGACCTCATGAAAAACGGCCGTTTGACAACAGCTGAGAATGTATAAAATACCATAAATTTTATTTATAATAATTATTTATGACAGAAGTACCTTCAGAATCACCCGCTACCAAAAAACCCAAAAGAACTGCCAGATTAGACACTCGAGTCATCCCAGAAGAATCACCTGATGAGTGAAACATTGTAGACCATGAAAGAACATTTGTCCCAGCATGAGGGATAAGTGCTGAAGACCTAGCAACATCGCTCAGAAAAGAGCATCCAAAAAATAGATATAGACAACATTCTGTTGAATTTCGTGTAGACGAAGTAAAAAATAGAGTGGTTGTTCTTATAGTTCCCAAAAAAAAGTCGTAAGTTGCAAAAGGGCCTCAATCTGTACAATCATTCTATGAATGAGTATCTTTTTCAGTACTGCCAGAAAATAGTTGTCCTCTCAGCGGATCATAAGAGCGTCCTCCTCTGCAAGAGAAAATGAGAGGCAGATTACGATGGAGTTTTTTCCTTTATTGGAGGGAAAATGGAAACTACTGATACATCAATACTCGCTGGATTGAAACGTGAAAAAGATGAAGAAGTCTGAGAGAATTTCAAGATAAAGATATTTCCGACATTGAGTCATAACACAATGTTCAGAAAAAAAGATGGCAATGCTATGATACTCCCCCATTATCTCGCCATACATGTTGAGGGCGATATTGTTCTGAATGATGAATATTCGGAATACAGATGGGCGCCACTTGAAGACATATCATCATGCACACCTCAGATTCCAAATATCCCTGAAATCGTACAGAAACTCACACAACTACCAATCAATCAAGGTGAGTTCACAATAATCTAATTCATCTATGAAGCTCCTCCAAAATATCAAAAAAATTCGTGGTATAAGAAATGAGATTCGTATGCTCGCACGTGCCTATATGGACAATAGAACTCCTGTAGGTACGAAGTTCGTCATAGCGATACTCTCTCTCATATATGTTATCAATCCTGTTGATGTCTTACCAGAGATTTTACCACTCCTAGGGATAGTCGATGACGCTATGATTATACCTCTCCTCATGTGGATACTGATACCCAATTCAGTGCTCAATGATGCTCGTGCGTATATCGTAACTCAAGAGAAAAAGAAACCCCAGAAAAAACATTGGATCTTGTGGTTACTTCTCTGTGTATGAATCGTTGCATTTGCTCTTCTTTTTGTACACTTCGCACAATAATCATTCGCCATGAATACTCCTGCAGAGCTCGTCGTCCTCGTCGATGAACAAAACAATATACTGGGCACCATGCCAAAATCCGAAGTGCATACCGCCAATACGCCTCTCCATCGAGCATTTTCAGCTTTTATTTTTAATGCCGAAAAGAAGCTCCTCCTCCAACAAAGAAGCCACGTCAAAAAAACTTGGCCTCTTGCCTGGTCAAATAGTTGTTGTGGTCACCCCGGACTCAATGAGCCAAATACCGATGCAGCCAAGAGAAGAATCAAAGACGAACTCGGAATGACTGTGCAATGGATCGAAGAAGCATCACCTTACCGCTACCAATTTACCAAAGATGGCGTCATGGAGAATGAGATATGCCCTATCCATATCTGATACACCGAAGATGAACCGATGATAAATCCAGACGAAGTCGAAGCCATCGAATGGATAAGTTGGGATGATTTTCTCACTGAAATAAAAAATAACACGGATAAATATTCGCCATGGTGCGTCGAAGAAGCAATGATTCTCGAAAAATCAGGAATACTCAAAGAGAAAAATCTGATTTAATTTTAAAAAAAGCTAAACGGAAACGGGTCTTTAGGGGACAAACTGTCTAAGGTCCATGAATGCAGAACTGTAAGTCGAAAAACTGACCGAGTTTTTGTCCCCTAAACAGTTTTGGTACTTTTTCTGCAAAAAGTACAAGAGATATATCCTAAGGTATAATGAGTAGAATTAGTTTCTGGCCTGGATTCCCGCCTTCGCGGGAATGACGACTAACAAGAAAACAATCGAAACTCACCTATTTCCTCAGAACCGAGATAGAGGGTTTCTAGTATCGTGCCAAAAAAGTTTACAAGAAGAGTTCATTTCCGTGTCTGGATACTCACTGTGTCGCCTTGTCGAAAAAATGTATGTTCTTCATCGGATTTCCCGGCTTTGAATCCATGATCAGTGAGCCAATTGACGAGTTTTTCTTCGCTGTATTTCATATTTTTCTCCAGAGAGAGTGTGAGTTTTGATTCGAGTTCAGTTACATCCCAATCCAGCGTTTCAATTGGGAATATACCAACTAGCTCTGTATCATAGAGCACTTCTAGGATATCTGTTTTGTTGGAGATGAGTCGGTATTGTTTGTTATTTTTTTCGATTTCAGCGAGTGTTTGAAGGGTTTTTAATAATTTTTCTCACTGCTCCCGCGTCTCGACGATAAGTCTCTGAATACCACGAAATTCTTCTCGGCGAAGCAGAAGAGCATGTATGAGTGGATGTGATGGAGCTGAGTAGTGCATGAAAAATCATGCAGAGTATAGCGATACTCGCGAAACTAGGAAGCTAAATCTTTTATCCTATTCAAAGAACTATCAATTTTAGCAGTCAATCCTTGTATGTCAGCAACATGTCCATTCAGAGTACTTTGAGCGCTATTGAGATCACTTGCTAGTGTTTCTTCGGCAGCAGTACGGGCACGAGAAAAGTTTCATTGCGCTTCCGTAATTGCTTCTTCAAGTATTCGAGTCGCTTCATTCATGGCAGTAGTGAACTTACTTTGCGCCTCTTGCATATCACGACTCATATCAGATTGAGCCTGGGTAGACTCAGTTTTGACACGTGCGTTATCTCCATCAGCTGAATTAGCATTACTCACTATAGAAGAAAGGTCACCACCAATACTATTGAGTGCACTTTTTGCATCAGCAGGGCGATTATCATCAATAGCTGAGAGAGCAGAACGAACAGATGATTTGATAGACATATAATAAAAATTAGAAAATAATTATTGTTGATAGTAATTGAGACGCTCTTGGAGAATCTTTGGCTTCTCATGTTCCTGCATTATGAGACGATTTTCATTAGTACGAATTTTTCTATCAATGAGAAACGGAGAATTTGGTTGAAATTTTTGAAATATTTCATCAATCATAGATAGTTCAGAACGATTGAAATGTATAATTCTTTGTGTCGCAGTTTCAAAACGATGATGATCGGTATCAAAACGTATAAATCCTCATGCAATATCATAAATAATATCCATAATTTCTGGACGTTTTTCACGTATTTTATCATATTTTTCCTTCTGGTCAGCATAATTTGGACTTTCGACGAGTGCAGTTAGTTGGAGATATGGTTCTGTCGGTAAAATGGTCTTTGAAAGCTCAGTATTTTGGGTAACAAAATTTCCTTTTGATTCATTCAAATAGCTTACACGTCCTTGCTTATACGTATTTTCAAATGCATCAACAGCAGCCTGAGAACCAGTAGTCACGGCATGGGTTTGAGCGAGTTTATTCACTATTTCTGCGTGAGTCATTTTCGGACCTTTCGCACGTTCTGCGAGATAATGCTGGAGATAATCCGCTTCTGCCAGTGCCATATTGTGACCACCGCCTGTGAATTGAAATGTATACTTCCCTTCTTTATCATTGCTATGATAATTGGTGACAGAGAGAAAAGGATGATCTGGCTGGACAGCGCGGAGATATGTCTTGATACCGGCTATATTCTCTGGCCAGAGAAATACATGGGCTCAGAGAGAATTCACCCAACCGTTTATCTCAGTATCAAATTGATAAAAGCCAGTATGCACTCTACGAACAATGTCTATTGTGTTTTTATCCAAATCCGCCGTAATCCCCTCAATTCAGAGTTGGCTCTGGAGTTTGTCTCGAAGGGCTTTATCCATCGTACCATACGCATCCATTTTTTTGTAGAGGTCAGGATCGATGATAACTCGCTGAATACTCTGACGAAGATGATCCATCCAATCACGATCTCCAGAGAGGCTCGAATCTTTGGCAACCGTTTGGAGAAGTGTCTGAATTTTCTCAGCAAGGACCTGGATAATAATTGGATTCTGGAGAAGAGTAGGATTTTTCTCTGCTATTGCATCGAGAAAGGCTGGGATATTACGAGGAGTATTAGCGAGCTTGAGATCAAATATTTCTCCGAATTTTTTCTCATCTTTGAGTATATTTTCTGGAGGGAGAGCTACGTCGAGTTGTTCTTCTTTTTCTTTAGTATCTTGAACAACTCATTCTTTTTTGGATTTCAATAATTCCTGTGCCATTTCTGCTCTTTCTTGTTGTTCTTGAGCTTCTTGAGCAGCCTTGAGACGAGCCTGCTCGAGAGCAGCTTTTTCAGCTTCTTTTTGCGCGGGTGTTTTTTCGGGTCCTGCCATAAAAAATAATTACCCACTCATAGTACACTATCCTGAACTCATATGCAAATATTGCCCCTTTTTGTTTTACGCATATACTGCTCATAATTCTTTCCCTTTATTTATGCAGTCTACAGCCCTCAGAGAATCCCTCGGACACTATCTCAAAAAGACCAACAAAAACTGTTCCAGCGATATTTTTCAGTTCACTATACCCCCAGATCGCAAATTTGGTGATATCTGTATCAATATATTTCCGGCTGTGAAAGCGACAAAAACACCTCCGCCAGTGCTCGCACAAGAAGTTCTTGATTTCATGAAAAATGAAAGCTATGTAACAGATGGAAATATCCAAGGCGGTTTCGTGAATCTCACCGTCACAGACGATTTTTATACAAAAGAGTTAGAAAATTGGTCACTGCCAATATTTGAAAAGAAAAATGAGAAAATCGTCGTCGATTATATGGGGGCAAATATCGGGAAACCGCTCCATATAGGTCATCTCTGCACACCACTTTTCGGACAAGCGACGATCAACCTCCTCCGTCTCATGGGATACGATGTCACGGCTGATATGCATCAGGGGGATTGGGGTGGAATATTTGGCAAACTCATCACCGGTTGGAAATATTTCGGTGATGAAGATGCATTTGAAAAAGATCCAGTGCATCATCTGCTAGAAATCTATGTCGCTATCACAGAAAAAACAGAAAAAGAGCCAGCAATAGAACAAGAGTGTCGTGATGCATTTAAGCTTCTCTCCGAAGGTGACGAAGCATCAGTAAAACTCTGGCAACAATTCACCGACAAAAGTCTCGCAGGAGTGCGGGCTGTCATGAGCGAATTTGGTGTCCATCCTGATATCTGGATTGGTGAGAGTTTCTATGAAGGTCTACCACTTCCAAAACTCGGCAATTGGCCCGATCTCACACCTGACAATACGATGTCTGCGGTCGTCGACGAACTCACCGAGAGATGAATTGCTACGAAAAATGAAGACGAAAGTGTCGGAGTAGTATTTCTAAAAGAAACAAAACTCCCCTCATGTATTCTCCAAAAACGAGACGGAACGCATGGCTATCTCGCGAGTGATCTCGCCGCTATCAAGTACCGTCTCAAAAACTGGTCTCCAAGTCGTATTGTCTATTTTGTCGATAATCGACAAGCGCTCCATTTTAGGCAACTATTCGCAACAGCGGCAAAGGCTTGGCTCGATGGAAAAAATACTGAGCTCACTCATGCAGGAAATGGTTTCGTAAGTCTCCCCGATGGGGCTATGTCGACACGACACGGACGTGTGATATTTTTGAAAGATTTGATTGGAGAAAGCTTTGATCGTGTCAAAAAAATACTTGAAGCGCGTGAGAGAACGCTCTCTGACAGCGACACAAAAGCCGTGGCCCTTGGAGCGATTGTCTACTCTTTTTTAAGTCAAGATCGTGAACGCGATTGGATTTTTGAATGGGATAAAGTCCTCGCCTTCGAAGGAAATAGTGGACCATACCTCCAGTACACCTATGTACGATGGAAAAAAATACTTGATGAAATCGGCCCCGAAACAACTATCAACAATAAACTATCAACAGTAAACTTCACCACTTTCGATCGTGATATCGTATTGGACATTCTCGCTTTCAATGAGCTCCTGATAGCCTGTGGAGAAACATACAAATTTCACCTTTTGATAGCCCATATTGCCACGATGACGAGACATCTGAATGCTCTCTATGTGAATACTCCGAAACTCAAAGAGACACCAGAAAATGAAAGAGGAGCACGAATAAAAATTATCCGTACCAGTCTCGAAATTATTCGCTACACAGCAACTATTCTCGGCATGCCTCTTCCTGAAGAGATGTAATTATAGAGCTTCTCCACCGTAGCTACAAACATTATTGATACAACTCAATGATGGTGGAGGAGACATCATCGCACACGTACCAAAAGTAGGATATGTTTGATGATAAAGTGCTTGAGCGGAAGTATAAAAATTTGTCTTGCTCTCAAAAAGAGTCATATCAATATTTTTGGATGAATACTTGATACCAATACTTGAGCTGCCACATGGATTACGACCAAAAAGTTTCCAATCACATTGGCTATGGTTCGTACAAGAGAGGTCTTTCGTATAATTATGGATTTCATTTAAGACTCTGTTAAGATACGTATCATCCTGAGATTGATTTATAGGAGAATACGAAACGTAGCTGGTACAATATGCTGGCCCATTGGTAAAACAAGCCATCATAGTACAAATAGTTTGGCCATTTGACTGACGAGAACAACTATTACATCCATCAAAATAACTCTGACAGATAGATGAATCAAAAGTTGTTGTCGACGAACAATCAGAAGAATTCAACGTACTCTCATATCGACTATCGCAATATCCATCTCCTATGTTCGCACATATATTGGAGCCACCGACAACGAGGTCTTTTGGTCATACGCTCGTTAATCCACTACAACAAGTACCGATATTTTGATATTCTGGAGCAACGGAATAATTCCCCACCTCACCACCTTCTTTGACACAAGCAGTCGTCCGACAATCAGAAGAATTATAAGCATTTTCATAACGACTATCACAATAGTTATCGCCTTGGCGGATACAGGTATATCCTGCATCGGCAAAAGTCGTACCATCAGCACGCTCAGCACGAGTCAGACCACTACAACAAACATAACCAGAATAATTCTCATCTATAATCATACCACCACCTGCATAACCCCCCTCTTTGACACAAGAATTAGGAGCAGGTATACATCGTTTATTGCTCAACACATAACCTGGTTCACAGACAGAACACGATGGAGTACCCTGCCAAATACAAGCACGCTCAGTACAGGCAATAGCATCACCTCACGAAACACTACATTCATTACATCCATCATTATACGTTTTACATCATTCAAAGGAAAAAGGTTTTGGAACACAACTATTCGGTCACTCACAATCAGCAGTACACATGTCACCACTACAACTCGATGAAACACAAACAGCATCACAACGAGATGGACAATTACTATATCGATAATTCTCACAAACAGGATCTACTGACTCATTGCGAGTAAGAAAGAGAAAAGCAATCTGAAAAAATTCACCACGAGTAAGACGATGAGAAAAATCTAATCACAAACCTCTCCCATCATAACCATCCCAATAAAAATTATATATGATATTTCCATAAGGAGTTCTTGGCTGTATTTCTTGTACATACCCTATATTTTGTTCTCGAAGAGTGAGGATAATTCTCCTCTGCCAATCAGGGAGGCTACCAGAAACAGTGCTCGTAGAGGTAGTGGAGAGTGGTATATTGAGGGCTTTTATCATGAGACCGAGTGATTCAGCGAGCGTGAGCGTATCACGTGGTCGAAATCTCATATTATTACGTGACACTATCCCATTATCAGCTGACACTTCTGCCGCACGACAGAC
>JACCDG010903896.1_pt1 | contig 51693 bp, 64 predicted proteins | sample 7442471 | NCBI WGS metagenome assembly JACCDG01 (sample SAMN15323444, study PRJNA562643) | freshwater metagenome | isolation source: river surface water | place: USA:Blue River Watershed | collected 2017-08-17 | reverse complement strand
TCGTCAATGGTTTCGTCAAGTTCTTGGCATGATATTTCTAATTCTTTAATTCTTTCTTGGCATTTTTGTAGATCATTTCGTAATTTAATATTTTCTATAGATTTATAGCTTATAAATATATCAGAAATATCCTGGCTTGATATATTGCACAAATTTCTACCAGAAGCAATTGAGATGCAATTATATTTACGACAATATATACAAATAGGATCGCCGGTGACTCCCATAATTATTCCTTTCATTTATGATGAAATTCATCTGATGAATTGTGTTTCCATGGACATACTCGTATTTGCCATATTTCAGATTCGCTAGTAAATGGGCCGACGCTACTTTCGTCTAATACGTTAGGTATTGCCATAAGCATTTTATTTTTATCAGAGATACATTCCAATAATTGATCTCTAAAATTTAAATCTGATATAGATTGATTTCTAAAAATTTTTCCTAGACAATAATCGCATCTACATCGCCAAGAATATGCTCTATCTCGGCATTGTCCAAATCTTTTTTCTTGAGTCTTTTTGTTTGCGCGAAAAAACCATTGTTCTGGTGTTCCATGGAATCCGCAATAAAGAAAGCGAAAGCGTTTAATTGCTTTCTTCCAAGTTCGATATCTTCTTTCTGATCTATTCATATTTAACTCCTTATAAGTTTGTAAAACTTATATAAGAGTTAAATTTTCTATATATTTTTTCATATTTTATTCCTTAACAACTATTTGGGACTATCCAGAGCTGTCCATTATCGGCATGATCTACGCAATTCCTAAGAAAATCATAGAGATATTCTGGCGTTCTTGGATAATCTTCTTCTTCTATAAATGGGGCATATCTATGTTCGTGCATAAAAAAGTATATTTCATCTAAGGCTTCTTTAATAGATGGAAAATCATTACTTGGATCAAAATAAACAGCATACGGAACTTTCTCTTCAGGAGGAATATAAATAACAATTCCTTTTTTAAGAGATAGTTCTTTATAGTGTTTTTTAGATTGTTTTTTAAGCATCTGAAATCCTTATTCTATTGATATTTTAACCCTTCTTTTTTTTGAGGCGTATTTTAGCAATATCTTTTAATATATCTTTAAATATATCCATTTCTTCTTTATTACGTTTAGAATAGTATAGTTCTGTTTCTTTATGACGATAAATATCATTCCATAATATTTTTCTATGACTACAAATATCATCCCATAATATTTGGCCCCAAATTTCTAAATATTTCATGTTTTATTTTCCTTTATTTGCATTTAAACCATCCTCATATCCATCATCATATCCTTTGTCATATCTTTCATTATATGACTCATCATATCCCTCTTCAAAACCTTCATCATATCCCTTATCATAGGCATAACTGTATTCTATTTCTCCAGATTTATGTCCAAATTCGTAGCTTTGAATCATTATATTCATAATTTTCAATGCTTCGGATTGATCAGTAAATGTAATTAATGGTTTATTATTTCCGAATGTTGGAAATAAGTTGTTAAAAATACCCCATTTATTTTCTACTTTTTTGATATAAAATTCATGCATAATTTATTCTTTATTAAAAGTCTCTAAAAAGTCTACTATCGGAGCTAAAATTATTTTTAGAATTATATTAAGTATAATATAAGAAACTATCGCACTGGCAAAGAACGCAACAATAAGTCACCACCAAGCAATCATAATTTCTCCTCATGCATACAATATTTAGCTTTAATTGCAAGACGAAAACGATCATGCTTTTCATCAGGGGTTCTTGCTACTTCAACTGTAAGATTTCCATATTGCACGGCTTTCCAATATTGACTTGTGCAAGTAACAAACCATCCTTTAGGCATAGCAGCGGATGCTGCGTCAATGGTGTCGGGTATTGGGTGTTCGGGCCAACCCTCTTCACCTGTTACTGGCCACCATTCGTCATCTTGATTGAGTTTTTCTTCCCACAGATCTTCTGGATTATTACTCGGCCCAATGGCTCCGCCTCTTGTTACTCGGTAAATGGGATTTTGCAGCGCAATCCAATCACGGCACTCTTTATTTGACATTGTATTAATGTTCATTTTTCTGGACCCTTCAAAATCAAATTGTGCTACGTCTTTAAGCAACGAATGTTGGTATTAATCGCCACATAATATCAGAGGCATTATGATTAAATCTTTTCATCTCAGGAATTATCAACCATGTATTTCCGTTAAACATTGCAATGCGATAAGGATTATTAAGACCGGGCAAATATATTAAAACATCAGTATTGACAGGTGGTAAAATTGACACAGGTTTCCATAAATCTTCATGCGTTTTTAAAATATCTCGCATAGCAGATATATCTTGTTTTTGGGTCAATACCGATTCGTTCATTATTAGGTTTCTCTCTTTTCTGTTTCTAAATAAGTAATAGAAGGAGAAGAATTCGCAAAATACATTGATCCAGTGCGGTCAAGTACTGCTTTCTCAACTAATTTTTTAATTAATTCTTCGATTGTTCCATCAATGCTTCCAAGATTCATTGCATTTTTAGCGATACCTACCACGATATCAGCGTCTTTATCATCCCAATCGCGAGGAACCTTGTAGGCCACCGTCCCTTTCGCGCTTGAAAGCTCAACAAAACGATCTTCTCCCTGCCTATACGTTCTTGCTGTTGCCATTATTTAGTCTCCAGTATAATAATGAATATGAATTCAATCTTTGATTATTCTTTCTCTGGTTGTATTTCTGGAGGCATTGCTCCCATGCCGCATTGTTTCTGAAACTCGTCGGCAGGTTGTGTCATTTCAAGAGCCCCCTTATACATGTCAACCTCGCCTTGTAAATCTCGAATTTTTGTTTTTAATTCAGAAACATAAGTTCCTTGTATTACCTCTCGAATACCAAAAGCTCGACCTTTTCCAAATTCAGTTCCGCTCGCTTCGCACTCGTTTGCTAAAGCGACGAGAAAATTATTTTGATTTTCCATTTTATACCTTTCTTTTTATATATTTGATTTTTGAATAAGATCATCTTTTGGATTAGTAACTGGTCTACCAAGCACATAAGCAAGTGCTTCTCGAAGAGCAGTATCTCCCCAAGTTTTTGTCATTTCAAGTCGTTCGCATTCTTCGATTAATTTCCATATTCCTGAATCACTTAATAAACACATCGCATCGCAAAATCCAATATGTCCAGTTTTATTCATTCTTTCGGCGAGATTTTCTTTGCCTTCTGGTTTACTGCTTGTATATGTTCCGCGAACAAATTGTCCATCATCTGTCATGCCAATAAATCGAACAATTTTACTTTCTTTTTCACTCATTGTTTTTCTTTCTTAATTCTGCATTTTCGAGTTCAAGACGATCAACTGTTTCTACAAGATCTGCCGCTACTTTGCTAAGTAATTCATATCGTTGTTCTGATTGTTTTAACTCTGCTCTAACAGAAATAATATCAGATTCAAGTTGCGCTATTTCTTTTTGATAAAAACATAAATCGCATTTTCTGGCGAGTGTTCCATGTTCGCAAACTTGTCCTAATTTATATTCACTCATCTTAATTATTTTCTTACTCTTGCCCCATCAAGGCCATAACGACATCCATCTTCTGCGCAATAGGCTTTGAAAGAATCGTTAGGAGATATTATTTCTTTTATTATTTTCCAGTATTGTTCACCATCTTGTTCGTAATAAAAAATTATATTATTTAATACTATATCTCTCGGAGTAGCTTCTCTGGTTTCTTGTATGTTAGGCATTTTGACTCGTTCTTGCAGAGCGAGAATTCTTTCAAGTTCCTGCATATAATGCTTTTCTACTCTGTCTTTTTCGTCTCTATAATATTCTGGTGTTATAGGTCTTTGTGGCATATCTTGCTCGCTTATTGATTCAGGTGCAATAAAAACATATCCTACGGTCTGATTTTTTAATTGTATATTGTTAAATCTGTTTTGAAGATTTTGTACCATATTTTGGTATCTTTTTTCTTTTTTTAATGCATTAACGCAAGATACAAAAGCAAAAGAAAGTATAAATATAAAAAGAGATATAGGAAAAAATCGTTTTATATAAAATAATATTTTTTCTTTATTTGGTTTTTTTATAGAATAATTCTCCTGATACAAAATAACATCTCCAAGATGAACATCATGTTTAAACATTTTTAATTGTCGAGCCTGATTGACCGCAAGTTCCACAAAAACCAAATGTAGCATAATGCGGAGTATTACAGTATGAACATTTTCCAATAGGTATTGGTTTTTGTTCTTCTTTTTCTAAAATATTTAAAAGATTTTCATGTTCTTCTTTAAGATTATTATATTTATCTTCAAGAATACAGTACCTGCAATCTAGAGCAGGTCCATCAACTGTCATTTCTCCACAATATGACAGTTCTCCATGACATTCTTCGCATCTTTTTTCGTTCATGTATAACTCAGAAAAAATAGGTGAATGATTATTATTGTTCTACTATTTTTATTTTACCGCGTAAAAATTTCACTTCTTTGCAATTTTGCTGTTTTTCTTCGAGTGTTTTTTAAGTTTTCTTTTTTTAATTGGCCAGGTATTTTTTACCTTGTCCTCTTTTAAGAGTTTTTCAACGCTTTCTTTTGATATTTTAATTTTCTCTATCATTCGAGGATTTATGTTGCGAAACTTATCTGTGTCTGAGATAGGGGTAAATAGGGAATTTTCGATTTCTGGAATAGCGTCCATTTGCGCATCTGGTTTAAGCTTTTTAACTAGCTCATTTTCATTTATGTGCCAGCCTAATTTCTCATTAAGTCCAAGACCTGCTGTTGATGGAGGATTTATTTTGTCGTCTATAAATTTTTTAACTGTTGCCTCCAATGATTGAGATTGAAGGGTCTGTAAATTTGTTACCATTTGAGTATCTTCTTTTTCTAGATCGTCATCTGCTGCAAAAATGCCGTTGACCGGAATATATTGGCCTTCTACATTAATATATAAATTTCTAGCTTTGACGAATTTGTTATTGATTTTTACATAAGTATTTAAAATGCGTTTTTTGACTTCCAATTTAATGTCTCCTTAAAAGGTTTCTGTATGCTTTATCGATAATTATAGTTATCGGCAATATAAAAGTGAGGATTCGAATGAACTGGTATAGGACTATAAAAATATCCGCTATTATAAAAAAATCTAGTGTAACTTTCTCATTGCATGGTTCACAGGATGTTCAGCAACCTGAAAATATATTAGATTTATGTCATGACTTTACTGATTTTTGCTCTAAAAATAGACTTTATACTGAAACATTCAATTCTTCTGCATATAACGGAGGGGTAGAACCAGACGGTTCAGATTACGACAAAATGACAGGAACAATAAACGTATATGTTCCTATCGACAGATCCATATCTCCAGAAAATAAATCATCTCATGATCAATTACAGGCAAAAATGGAGTCGTTGCATGATAAATACCAACATGCCGAATATGGAACTAAAGAACATCAAATGTATCTGAGTGAATATAATAATTTATATAAAAATATTAAAAATTTAGAGACAATAGTTCCAAGGGGGACTTTTAATAAAGAAGAATATATAAATGCTATTAATTTATGGATTTCAGAAAAGAAATCTTTAGGATTTAATATGTCTGTTCGTGAGGATGTATCGAACATGCGAGGGGGTCCCGTTTTTAGGATTCAAATAGCAAATAATCCGACAGAAAAACTAGAGCAATTGCCAGAAATTAACATGTCAAATGATAATGCTATTTCTATACTTAGATTATTAGGCTTCACAAGCGAAGATTATTCTGGTCAAATTACATTACAAGATTTGAAACAAAGAATTATAGCAATAAGTCAAGAAGAAATGCAAAGAGAAACTATAGAGCCAAGAGTTGTATTACCAGAAGATAATATCCAAGAATCTGATCCAGCCGATTTCTGGAAGGGCGAACAAGATTCCACGCAAAACCAAAAAGGACCAACCATTTTTATGGGCGGAAGAGACATAAACTATATAGATACTAGATTGCAAGATCTTTATCAATTAGTAGACTATGGCATAAGTAAAGGATTTAACAGCGTAGTATGGGGATGAATTGGTATAAAAAAATAGCTCAATATAATGAGTATGGTTATTGGTTGTCTCCTGATGGCAAATTAACGCCCGTAAGCGAGGATCCAGATGGGACGCATACTGCTACTGCTATTAATTTAGGACATGGACAAAAAGGACAAGGATCAGAGATCGTTCATCCAACAGCAATGAATGCTGGTCTGGTTAGAATTATATTGCCATCAAAAGATAAAAGATATATATATCCTCAGCTTTGGATTGAATACAATTTACCACTAACTTCAGATCAGAAATCTCAGTTAATTTCTATAATATCAAAAACAACAAGAGGCTATGTGGAACAGTGTAAAATAAACATATTTAACAAAATTATGCTATATGATGGATATAGTCAAATGGAGGCGATAAGTAGTTTAAGATGAATTGGTATGCCAAAAGAATTAAACGATCTTCTAATGTCTCCCTAAATATGGATAGATATTCCGCTGTTTTATGGAATTATATGTCTGAATTGACAAATTATATTTTAGAAAAGAACCAAAGCCTCTCTAATTTTCAATTTAATTACGCTCCTGTTAGAAATATATTTCAAAAATATAACTATCCTGGCATAGCAAGTCTTGATGCAGCTATTGATAGCAAAGATTCCAAATCTCTTCCTCAGATTATGTATAATATTTGGCAATGGAAAAATCAACAAGATAAAATAGCAAGAGAACAAGGCGGATGGAGATCTTCTTTTGATCAAAATAATGAATTATACAATGCTCAGAAGGCTCTGCGAGACTATAGCGATTATTTGGACCAGAGTCAACCTGATTATGATGCTCCAAGTATGGAGAAAACAAAACAAGAATATGATAGATTGATTATGTTAACTAAGAAAAATATGGAAAATATATATCAGTCAGTTATTTCTTCAATTTCAAGAATAAAAGGATGGAATGGTACTCCTATTATTGTAGAAGCATCTCCTCCTGATAAAGAAAATTTTTTAGAACCTGTTGATTATGCATCTGTAGAATTTAATTCAACAGATGAAGATTGGAGACCATCATTTTCTTATTTCATTATGGACGGGAAAATTGTTTTGGATGATGTATTAGAGGCAGGAGATACTGATTTTTTCACAGACAACAAGGTTCAAGCGGATTATTTCAATTTAGTAAAAGAAATAAGAAATCCAGGATCATCTGAAAAGGGTGGAAAAATAATTACATTATATACAGCTAGACCTGTTAGGGATAGAAAATTATATATGAATGCAACATCAATACCATCAAACTTATTCATGACAAATAGGTATGATTCTGCTGTTGGTTTAGCTAGAGATTTATCGGGTGGAGAAAAAGCCAGAGATGTTTGGCGAGTGAAAATTAATTCAATGTATTTAATAGAGACATTAAATTCTCCTGAAGAAAAACAATATCAAATAGTTGGCGATAACCAAGTTCCTATACACTCTATTAGCCTTGTCGAAAGCGGAGAATTGTAATCAATGACAAATCCTAATATAATTATAAAACCGCCTTATAATGGAGAAGGGCATATGACATCAGATGATCCCGCTCTTATTTTTGAGGCAGAAATAAATGGAGAAAATGCGGGTTATGCTTTAGTTGTTATGCCAAAAAATAAAAACTATTCATATGTTGGACAGATAACTGTTCGTCCCGAATATAGACTTATGGGAGTTGCTACATCTTTATATTCTAATATAGATTCATATCTTTCATTTAACAGAATTCCTCCGCTAAGACCATCTTCCGATCTTTCTCCAGGATCTAGAAAAATTTGGGACAAAAGATTATCAAACCCTCAATATGGAAAAACATCTATGAACTGGTACGGTAAGTTTAAATTTGCATCTAGAAAATCTAAAATAAACTTTAGGGGAATTTTAAAACAAAAATCTGATGGATTTTTATATCTGGATATAAATAACAATTTATTGAATGGTTTATATAAAATGATAGATGAGAATGGTGTAGAGAAACCAGATAGCAATGTTGGGGCACATATTAGCGTGATGTACGCCGATGAAATTGAAAAAATCAAAGATATTAAAGAGATAGGAGAGTCATTTGATTTTTCCATTCTAGGAGCAAGTAGCGTTGAACCGCATGGGTGGGAAGAAATGGATCGAGTTTGGTTTTTAGAAGTTGAATCTCCTGGTCTTGAAAAACTCAGAAAGAAGTACAAATTATCTCCTAAATTAAATGGACATAATTTTCATATAACATTTGCTGTAAGAAAAAAATAACACAAAAGACGCACCAAAGAAGGAATATAATGAGCAAATCATTTCCAATAAGAACGAGAAGTACGAAAAAACCAACATCTCAATTAACCGAATCTTTTGTTGCGGTTGCTTCACCTCAGCCCCCTCAATTTCCACCAAAAGATAAACTTTATTTTGATTTAATAAATAGTTCCTTTAATAATGAAAAAAACATAGTTAATTCCCATTGTGTTGGGGATATTTTAATAAAAGAAAATCTTGAAAAAATAAAAGAAATATTAAATACAAAAGAAATATTTATTGCCAGAGGCCCAATCAAGTATAGGAGCTCGGATATAAGTCTATCTTTTTACAGAGATATACTTATAAATAGTTATTCAATATCTGATTTTTCAGATACTTCTATTAAAAGAATAAAACAACAAAAGACAGCAATGTTTGGGTATTCATCATCTTTTGATGGAACAATAAATCATCTTAAAACTCAAATCGTTGATGGGTTAAATAAAAGGTCAATAGAATATTTATTTATTTCATATAGAAATATATTTTATAATGAAGTTTATCATATACTTATAGCAAAAAATTTTAAAGATTATGCTGATCTTATTAGATATTATAAAAAATTACTTAAATTTATAAGCACTGAAAAATCAGATATTAAAGTTGTACTGCCTGGAAATATGCTTCAAGAGATAATGTCTAGTAGTATTGATTTTATGAATAAAAAGTCAGCAATGGAAGATTTGGGTGGAAACATACAAACTGGTTTGATTTTTTCGGGCAAACCAGGAAACGGAAAATCTCTCACTTGTAAATTTTTAATGCAAGCCGCAGCAAGAAAAAATAAAGAAATATCACGATACACAAATGCAGATATATTATCTGCCGCCTCTACTGGAAGACTATCAGACTTAATGAATAGAGAAGGAATACAAATATACGACGATATTGATATATCTTTCTTTAATAGAAACAACGGCGGGAGAAGCGAAATAGCAACATCTATGCTTTCAGCAATGGATGGAGTCAATGATAAGTTCTCTTGCGTAAGAATATTTAGTACAAATGAAATGATTTCTGATATTGATCCTGCCTTTTTAAGACCAGGAAGAATAGATAGAATATTTAAATTTGAATTACCAAACAAAGAAATGAGAATGGCATATTTAGAATCTTGGCATAAAGACGTTTTAAGTAAAATTGATAATAAAGAAAGTGTTCTAGAAAAAACTGATGGTTTTTCATTCGCTGAAATGAATCTTATAAGACAAATGATAATAAGAAATATTATTTCAAAAACTGATTATTCTATGGATTATATTATGAATCAAATATCCCAAGAAAGACCATCTCTTCTCGGCAAGAAAAACGCAGTTGGTTTTAGACCTAATTAATGCGAGAAAAACATGAAAATGCTTGTTAAAGATTTAATAGAAGAACTTAGTAAAGTTGATCCATTAGCAGAGGTTTATATTTTATGGCGCAATTCTGATTATGCCATAGAATACAACTCATATGGAGATGAATTAAGAGAAAAAAAGACAACAATGGAAAAAACAAGATTGTCTTTGGTTAAAAACCCAAAATTACTTGAAGTTTATTTGGAGTAAATATGGCATATCATATATCAGATATTAAAAAAGGCGAATATGGCACATCTTCTAAAATCCAAGAAGAAATAGAAGAATTAATGGATGCAGAAAAGCAAAAGGCAAAAATAATGGCCATCATTGAGCTTTCTGATATAATAGGGTCTGTCCAAGGATATCTAGAAAAAAATTATCCATATCTAACTATTTTTGATTTAATAAAAATGTCAGATATAACTAGATCAGCATTTATGGACGGAACAAGAAAATGAATATAAAATATAATATTATTCAAAATGCTATTGATTTCTATAGAAGTAAAGGATATAAATATATAGAAGTTCCTTGGATGGTCTTAGGTCGAGATATAAACATAACTCTTCCTACTGAAATGGAATCTTTTCCAGCATTATCAAAATCTTTAGTTGGATCTGGCGAACAGTCTTTCTTAAGTCTTATTATGCAACAAAATCTATCAATGGGAAATTATGTTTGCGCAACTCCATGTTATAGACCATATGATGAAAAAAATGATGGATTACATTTCCCTCAATTTTATAAAGTAGAACTAATTTCTTATTTCAAAATCATCGCTAATTACGATTTTATAAGCATTTCATTGCGAAATATGTTGGATTGCGCTAAAAGTTTTATGGAAATAACAAGAAATGAAAGTCTTGAAATTATTAAAACAGAAGACGAAAAGAGAAAAGGATGCATAACTATTGAGAGTTATGATATTGTAACAAAAGACAATATAGAATTAGGGTCTTATGGAATTAGAATTGGTACTGATAAAAAAGATGATATTGGCTATTGGATATATGGCACCGGATGCGCATTACCAAGACTTATGTATGGACTTCAATAAAACTTTCCCATTCTGATTCTTCTTCTTTTGTTAGTTTAATACCTAAATCATTTTGTATATATTTTTTAACGAAGGCAACGCTTTCGCAATCTGTATCTAAATTAAAAATAGTCCAAGGATTCATATCTATTTCTATTTCATAAAATAGCACACGCTTATCTCTTCTTATTTCTTTAATAAAATTTTTAGAGGACTTTTCCTTAAAAAAATGAATTATTCAACTTATGAGCGAATCAGGTAGAATACTTCTAAAAAACACTCTTTTGCACAAAACTGGAATTAATAGCCCAACAGGCCATTGGAGCGATTATAACAGAGCATGGCAAGCGTGGAATAAACTGGTTTTGTTTAGCAAAGCATATCCTAATGCTGGTTTTTTAAAAAGCGATGAGGTTCCAGATGAACCTGATGTCGATAACTATTCAGATTTAGATTAAGGAATACAAATGAAAATAATTAAAACTTCTAGTGTTTTAACAGAACAAGATGTTAAAGATATGGCATCAGGTAAAAAAGATTTAAAATTAAACGCCACTGATCCCTCTGGCTCTAGTTTTAGTCTTAAGGATTGGCTATCTAAAAAATCTGGTTATGAAATTCTTCCTCCTTTAGACACTGAAAAGTTTCCTAATAGAGAAAGAGAGGGCCTTGAAGGTCCAATGCGTTTGCTTAGCGGAAAAGTTGTATATTATGACACAAGAGCAGGCAAATACTATGATCCACTATCTGACTTTTATTTAACAGAAGAAGATTATATGGCCCATATAACTCCAAGGAAACAATGATGAGCGTTTTTGATTTATCAAATTTTACCAAGATATCTCAAATAGTTAATCAAGTAAGCGGACCTGCTGTAGACGCTGTTATAAGAACAGTGAACGATATGTATGGCCGTGGGGCTCCGAGATCTTATGATGATTTCGGGTTCAATAAAATTCATTATAATGATCCAGATTTTACCAGAATGGCATCTATGCCTCTTGGGTCACAAGTTCCTGTGGACCTACTTATAAGGTCTGTTCAGAAGCTGCAATACTACAGCAAAAGACAGTTAGCAGGAACCTGGGAGCAATTAAGGCAAGGCGTTGATGAATTAGTCAGACAAAATATGCCTGCTCAAGAAAATCAAGGCAATAATGTTATTCAAATTATAAGAAAAGATCAATATGGTAATTTAAGGGTAACAATTCCGGGATTAGGACCAAAATCCGCTATTAAGAAAAATCTAGATTCCGCTGCTCTTCAATTTGCGAGCGATAAATCTAATTTTGACAGAAGATGGCTTTACAATGGTTCTCCAGCAGGATTTAAAGCTTTTTCAAAACCAAAAGACGTAAGTTCATTAGATGAATGGGCTATTAATGAAGAGGCGTTGCCAGCTTTATTGCCTATATTAGAAGGAGCAGGATACGATATTTCTTCCTTGCGACAAAACAATAATCCTCAGCAACAACAAGAAGAACCTGCTAATATAGAAAAAACGATTAAATATGAAGGGAAAAGCCCTTATGGAAGTCATATTTTTTCCATTACTGGACTTCCTCCTGATATGCTTAAAAGACTTCTTGCTACGGCAGAAATGTTCGCCCATAGCGAAATGAAGTCTAATTATAAAAAATGGAGCTATAATGGCAGAGCTGCCGGGTTTAAAGCTTTTAGTCCGCTTAAGGGAGAAAAAAATAAATATCAAATAGATGCTGAATTTATGTATTTTGCAAAAGGCATATTAGAAATAGCAGGATTCGATACGTCCGAAATGGCAGCTATTGAAGAAGAAGAAAAAAGAAATCACCAGCCAGATGATCAAGAAAATAATATTAATGAACACGGTTATGGAAATAAAGTTTTATCTGCGCGAAATATTTCTACTTCAACATCTTTTTTAGTTGGTTTAAGTTTTCCTAGAAAAACAAATCAAAAAGATGAACTTAAGGAGATTATTAAATTTTCATTTCCATCATTTGGAACGAATGATGACTCAATGAGATCTGTTGATACTGATGCCAAAAATTGGATTTATCAACTTCGTGGAGAGTATAACGATTTCGTAAACTTTGGCATGGTTTTAAAAGCCAGCGGATGGAATGTTGGTCCTGGTTCTGAATATAGACAAGTTATTTCCGAACTTATAAAAAGCGGTCATCTTAATTCTAAAGAATACGACGGTAAATTAGAAGGCTTCCAAAAGAAAGATGAAAATGGAAAATTAGTTAATGATAAAGAAGGCTTTGAAGCATCTGTTAATCAGAGAACTGTTCCTAATGGCAAACAATTATTTCCTAAGCAATTAGAAGATGTTGCATGGCTATATAGTAGAAAATCTGCTATATTAGGCGACGACACTGGCGTTGGAAAATGTCTAAGCAAAGATCAAACAATTATAATTAATGGAAATCCATTAACCTGTGAACAGCTGTGGAATAAATATAATTCTAATGCTATTATTAATATATCAGAAAAAGAGGAATGGTGTTTACCTAATTCGAATATTTTTATTGATTCATATAATGGCGAAAATATCAAAATCAAAGAAATTGGCGGATTATTTAGACAAAAATATAAGGGAAAATTAAGAAAAATAAAAACTTGGCGAGGCAAAAATATTACAACAACTTTTGAACATAAATTTTTGACTCCGAGTGGCTGGTCTAATGATCTCAAGGTCGGCGACTGCATCTTGTCCCCTAAAATTATAGATCATTCAAATTATGAATCTTTTTGTACAAATGATTTAGCTTATATTATGGGATGGCAAATATCCGAAGGGTGCGAAGTTATTGACGGTAACAGAATTATTATAACTCAAAATGATTTAAATGTTTTAAATAATATACACAAAACACTTAATAGAGTTTTAGAATATTATAAAATACAAAATAAATTAACAGGCGAATTATCTAAATCTTTTATAAATATTAAAGACAATAAATCTTCAAATGTAACATTAACATCTTGTGAATACGTTAAATTTTTACAATCTAATGGGTATTTATTTGGAAACAAATCAAAAGAAAAAGAAATTCCTGAATTTATTATGCAGAGTTCTAATGAGATAATTAAAATATTTCTACAAGCATATTTTGATGCAGAATCTCATTGCTATACAAAATCAAGAAGAATAGATTTAAGCTCAGCTAGTCGTAAAGTAATTCAACAATTATCTTACCTTCTTATGAGATTTGGTATTGAACATTCTTTTGGCCAGGGATTAAAATCTGCTACTAATGGAACTAAAATAAAAAGAATGTACTATAGGTTATATATAACAGGTTCTGGAGTTAAAAAATTTATAGAACAAATAGGATTTTCATATGATTATAAAAATAAAGCTTTTAATTCTCAATTTCAAATATCTAATCCGAACAGAGAAGGCAAACCATTAAATCATATTTTAATACCTTTTTTTGAAAAATACGATATACCATTTCGTCATGTAAATATTAAAGATAAGAATTATATTTACGGTAAAAAATGGGCATCTAATAATACTATAAGTCACATTATTGATGGTTTTAATTCTATTCTAAATGGTAATTCACTAAAAATATATTCTAATCTTAAAAAGTCTAAGTGGACAGATTCGACTTTAGCAACTTATGATTTAATAGACACAAAAGATGTAACAAAAGTTATATATGAACTTCAAAAATTAATGCATTGTAATCTAAATTATGAAAGGATAGAATCTATAGATGAAATATATTATAATGATTATATATACGATTTAACTATTCCAGATAATCAGAATTATATTGCGGAAGGATTAATTTGTCATAATACTTACCAGCTTATAGCTGCTGCTGATCAATTGTTAACTACAAATGAAAAATTACAAAAGTCTGGTAAAAGAGGACTTATAATAAGCCTTAAGTCTGTTGTTAATCAATTTGGAGCTGAAGTCAAAAATCTATTGGGAAAAGAAGAAGATATATCAGTAGACGATCCAACCAAAGGTAAATGGGTTATACTTAGATATCCTACTTTTTCTAGCAGATCAAATAGAGACGCTTTATTAAAGAAAAATCCTAATCTTACAGAAGAGCAGTTGATTCCTTTACTAAAATGGAATAAACCAAAAACAGATTTTATAATGAAAACTCTTTTGGCCCAAATAGCGGCGGGAGAATATGGTCTTATTATTCTTGACGAACTTCATACTGTTAAAAATGATAGCACAACTACAGAAAATATAGGAATGATTTCCAAAAATATACCAACTAAATGGGGTGCCTCTGCTACTGTTATAGCTAATAAACCAATTGACGCTCATAATCAATTAAAAGTCATAGGTCATAGACTTGGTAAATTCACTCGCGGACAATTTTTAAATGAATTCGGAGGAAGAGTTTTAGATAGGAATACGGGAAGATATACAGCAGGCAGCGAAGAAGATATATTAAAAGCTGCTGACAAACTTAGACAATGGCTTATTCTTTCGGGCGTATATACTAAAAAATCTAAGAAGGATGTAAATCCAAATATGCCTCCAATGAGCGTGAGCGATAACATTGTTGAAATAGATACAACTGGTTACGAAAAGGCCATGAAGAACAGGTGGAATCAATATAAAAATCCTGATCTAGCCATTTCTGAAATGAGCGCTCAAAGAATAGAATTGGCAAAAGCAAAAGTTCCCGCAACTCTAGACCACGCCAGATCGATATTACAGCAAGGAAAAAAGCTCTTTATATTCACGGACTACGTTGATACAGTTCCAGCTTTGCAGCAGGGTTTATCCGAAACTTTAAATGAACTTAAAGAAGAGGGATTAGGTGGGTCTGTTTTAACTCATGTCGGAATAGACAATCAAAAACAAAGAGATGCAGCTGTTGAAAAAATGAAAGACCCAAAAAGCGATGCCAAGGTTCTTATTATAAGTATTAAAACTGGCGGAACAGGCTTAAGTTTTACGGATGTTGTTCAAGATGTTATCGTAAATGATTTCTCTTGGACGCCTAAAGATATGACTCAAATTTTAGGCAGAGCATATAGAGTGAACAGTAAACTTGAAGTTGATGCTAAGATTATGATTGCTGGAAATACTGTTGACGAAGATTTTTATAATTGGGTCAAATTTAAGATTAAACTAGCAGATAAGATACAAATTTTAGATCAAAAAGAAAGACAAGCTGTACTTAATGGCGTTTATGATCCAAAGATCAAGGAAGAAAAAGCGGCTATAATAAGGCAAGAGGCCGAATTGAACAAGCAACTTATGGAAAACATTCGTCATCGCATGGGAGATATGCATGGCGATAAAACAGCGAAATCTTGGTATAAAAATATTAAATAGCAGAAACTAATTTATATAGTTTAGATGGGCTAATATAGTGATATTTTTCTGAGCTATTAAGGATATTAACAGATTGTAAAGCGGCAGCTATTACTTCTGAACAAAACCATTTTCTTTTAGGGCCTCTAAATACCCTGAAGAAAACTCCAAAACAACCAAGAAAGTCATAATTCTTTCCTACTTGTTCTTGACAAAATTTTTCCATTATAGACTGCTGTTCTCTATCAACCTCTATTAATACGCTATCCCATTTGCCTTTTTCATAAGATATATTTTTAAATCTAACTCCTCCATCTCTTGGAGATGATGAAAAAGATTTTCCAAAACCAAAATTCATTTCAACGTGGCTATATGGGCCAAACGTAAAAAGAGATATTAATTTATCATATAATTTACCGTGTTTTGATTTATAAAAATGTATACTTATTGTTTGCATTTATGCTCCGCCTATTATCTTTTTGTAAAAATCTAAATATAAATCTACAGATTTGCTCCAACTGTTATCATTAATATATTTTATACTTTTATCTATTATATCTTGTTTATACTTGTTATTACTAAATATTTCATCTATCTCTTTGGCCAGTTCAAGGTGATCTTTTGGGCGAGGAAGTATTCCTTCAAAATCATCAAAAAGGTGACTATCTGACGCTATTACTGGCTTATTATGACCCATAGCGACTCTAATAGCTCCGCTTGCCCCATAGACTGTATTTTCATCATTAACAAGATATGGGAAAACGACAAGCTTTGCTATTCTAAGATATCTGTTAAGAGATTTGTTTGTTTGATATTTTTGGACTATCGCTATATTATCAATTATATTAAGTTCTTTTGCAAGATCCATAAGATAATTAAAATAATCATTATTTGTTGTTGAGTTATGATTATTGGTAGAGCAGAGATAGAAATATAGAATGTCTTTAAACTTTGGATCAGTATTTTTAAGATGAGATATAGCCCTTAAAACTCTATCAACTCCCTTATATTGAAAACCGAATCCAAATTGCATTATAGTATATGGACTAACCATATTATTCCATATCTCTGACGTTTCGCTATAGGTTGAGCATCCGTGAGGAATTACAGTTATAGTAGATGAATTGCCATGTTCCCTTAAAAGAGCCATAGCTTCTTTAGAATGAACTCCTATATTATTTATTGTTTCTGCATATGTTATTTTATCTAAATGTTTATATACAGAATGCATCATTACCATATAGGGTATATGATTTATAGACTGCATGAATTGCATAAACCTAAACGCATTAGGAAAAATACCGTATTCATGTTGTACAATAATATAATCAGGTTTCCATGATAAGATATTTTTAGATAGTGGTAATAAATTTTGCCCTCTTGTCCAGCACTCTTCATGTTCTACATCTATTTTATTTTCTAAATACGGATCGCTAACAAACTCAGAGAATATTTTAATATTTCCAACCTTTGGGAGCATTGATCGAACAAGATTATTTGTATAAGTAGATATTCCGCATTTATCATTCCAATTGCAAACTATTGCGACTCGAATATCTTTTGTATCTTTAATTTGATTACTAATCATGTTTTGTGGTATCTTTTTACCTATAATATCCATCCAGTTTACATTATTGTTTACTTCAAAATACTTTAGAATTGATTTTTCTATTTTGCTAGAAGAAATTTGCCTAATTATATTCTCTTTATCATAGTAAACATACATTTTTAGACACCTCTTTAAGTTCTTGTTTATATTTACTATTTAAATATAAAAGCTCTTTTCTAATTGTGTCTTTATTTTCTAATGTTTTAACAATTTTTTCTTTTAGTACTTCTCCGCTTAATATTTTAATAGGCAATCCGTATTCTATTTTATTGATTGTATTAAGAAATGCTTTATTTTTATGGTTATGTATAAGATCAATAAACGGGGTCCCGGCAACGCAAGAGAATATAGAGGAATGCAATCTTGTACTTATTATCATATCACATGCGGAGATAACATCTAATGTTGATTGAGGGTCAAGATTTTCCAGTATAGATGTATTTTTGTTCCAAAATTTACAAACGCTCATAACTGACGAATTGGAATTTCTATCATCCCATGGCATTCTTTTTCCAAATGGTATAAAAAGAAAACTAGCATTTACTCTATCTATTGCCCAAGATATCTCTTGTTTAAGTTTTTCAAATTCTATAATAGATCTATAAGAAGAATCATGCTGATGATAAAGGTGGGAATTTATTATAACGCCTATAACGGTTGTATATTTCTCTATACCCTCGTCGCTAAAAGTCTTATTTAATATATTTATTCCATTTTCAAGATTCGGAGATAGAGCAAAAGCAAAATCTGGACACAAAATAGCTTGCAATCTTGCGTTATTTGCGTTATCCAAAGAATGAAAATCTCTGACTATTATATTATTAAATTTAGTTAATATTTCTGTATTAAGATTATTTCCAAGAGAAACGGACATAATATGTTTAGGTTTGTCTATTTGAGCAAACTCTTTAAGAAAAGACTCGCAAACGATATCGCCGCCGCCAAGAATATATGCATCGGCTTCTGTTATTTTTTCGCTGAATTCAAAAGTGTGTTCTGGAAAAACATTAGGAAATGAAATTTTATAACTTTCGTCTCCTGCATTGCGCTTATTATACCACCCAATAACACCAATTTTTGCCATTTGATTTCCTTCTTATAAAAAGGCAATCCAACGGACCAATCTTCCATTACTATTAATTTTAGCCTTTAATATAAACCCGCCCTTAACCGTCTTTACATCAAACCAGTCGCTATCAGCTCCACAGACAGGAGATGAGCAGCATTCTCCCAAATCAACCCATATCTTTGAAGGCGTCCATTTTGTGCAAAATTTCATTTCGTGATTACCTGAGGAAAGATAAGTAACTCCTCCTTTACTAATTCTAAATATATAACTCAATAAAATTCTTAATTTTTGCATACTATTTCTCCTTAAGTATCAATTTGTTTATTTCTAATCAATTAATTTGTTTTCCTTTGTATTCCATATCTCTTTCCACTGATGTCTTGAACTAGTGAAGAGAAATACCGATATACTGATGGCGCAATGATTAATTTTTTTGACAAACCTGACTTTCTTGCCGTAAGTGGATCTCATTTATACGGCTGCGCTACTCCAAAATCTGATACTGACTACAGGGGTTTCGTTATAGAGCCCCTAGAATATCTAATTGGTAGAAAAAGATTTGATCAGCATGAAATAAAAGAACCTGATCAGGTTGTTTGGGGAGCTCGAAAATTTATTGAATTACTCGAAAAAGGCGCACCAAACGCTTCTGAAATTCTTTTTGCACCAGAAAATTGCATAAAAATTTGTTCAGAAAAAGCTAGATTGCTAATAAATAACAAAGATCTTTTTGTTACTAAAAAATTAACATCTCAAATTCGCGGGTTTGCTTCCAGCGAATGGATGAAGACCCAATTAGTTTCCAAAGACAAAGAAACTGGAGAAATAAAAGATAATTCCGACAAGGTTGGGGATCGTAGAAGGAATGATTTAGAAAATTTTGGTTATAGCGTTAAAAACGGCTATCATTCTATAAGATTATTAGACCAGGGTGTTGAATTATTAAAAACTGGCACTTTGCTATTTCCTAGACACAATGTCCCTATTTTACAAAAAATAAGGAATGGAGAAATGTCTTTTGAAGAACTCTCTTCTATTAGAGAAAATTTAGCAAAAGAATTTGAAGAAATTGAATTAGTATCAAAAATACCTGAAAGAGTAGATTCTAAGAAAATTGATGATCTTTATCTATTAATGATAGAAGATTCTTTAAAATCTATTTTTAAACAAAGATAGGAAATTATAATGAAAAGAATTTTTATTTTAGACGACAACAAAAAAAGACATGAATCTTTTGTAAAATGCGCTATTGGATTTTCTTACGAACAAGCATATAATGCTCAAGAAGCTATATCTAAACTTGATAAATCTGAATTTGATCTTATTCTTTTAGATCACGATTTGGATGAATCTTTGCAAAATCAAATAATTGAAGGAATTGAGGATGGCAGATTTGTTGCTCGTTGGCTAGCTGGTCAAGATAAACATAGAGATACTCCTGTAATTATTCATTCTCTTAATTATGAAGCGGCAAAAGAAATGGTACAGATATTAAAAGACGCAAAATTTAATACTGTTCAAGCAATTCCTTTTGCTTGGCAAATGATTGAAAAATCAGAAGATGGAAGAATTATAGTTAATACATCTAAGAATAAACCGCATTATAGTCAATGGTGATATATTTCTGGTCGATAATACGACCGGAGATATATCGCATGAAATTAAAAAATATTAAACTTAAAAATTACGCAGGATATCGTTCAGCATTATTTGATTTTTCCAATAGACCTATTTCTGTTCTTTATGGACCTAATGGCTGTGGAAAGAGTACTCTATTAAATGCTATAAATCTTATTTCATCAGCTAAAAGATATGAGGGTAGAGAAAATGATTTATTATTTAGAAAAATAACATATCATCCGGATTACGACCCTTCTTTACCTCATTTTGCAAAATACCAAAACGAAATGGAAATTATAGCAGAATTTGATGATGGTAAAATAGTTGAAGTAAATAGCGACGGAGTAAAAAGAAATGACCTTACCGTATTCTCTGGATCAGTTTATATAGACGCTGATCATCCAATAAATATGAAAAAATTTCAGCTGTGCGAGGATAGATCAGATTTATTTATAGAATTAGCTAAAAGTGTATATGGATATCCCGCATCTCTGAGTAAAGAAGTAGTGACTTATGAAGAAAATTGGGACGGAAAAAAATCAACTTATGCAGAATTTGAAAAAGATAATAAAGATAATATAATGTTTTATCAAGACTTTATCATAGATAAAGGCGATTCAAAAGTTCATTTTAAAACAATGAGCGATGGGGAAAGAAAAATAGCAACATTATTAAGAAATTTATGCGATCCATCAGTTATGAGCAGGGGAGATATAATTCTTGTTGATAACATAGAAATGCATATTTATTGGAAAAGACACGCAAACTTAGTTGATAAATTATTAGAATGTTTTCCAGAAAAACAATTCATAGTCACAACTCACAGCGGAGTTCTTATAAATCATGTGAAAGAAAAATATGGAGATAATTGTCTTTTCGATGTATCAGAAATTAAAGGACAACCTCTTGTAGCTTAAAATGATTTCAGAAATAATTAAAAATGATTTAACAAATATAATAAATAAAAACGTACGTTCTTTAAATTCTTTTTTTACAAAGAATGTTGATTATATATTTACCTTAAATACAGACCCATTAAAAACTAATAAAATCTGGTTTATTGTAGCAGAAAATAAAAGTAATAAATCAAAAATATTTTTGATGTCTTTTATATGCGATGATATTGTTGCAAATAAGATTTTTAATGAAATATGTTCATTGTATGTACTTCTTGGTTTTAATATATTAAACAAAGACAATGAAGAAATAATTCACGACAGTTATAACAAAGATCTTATTAATTTGCTAAAAAATAATAATACATATCATATTTATGATGATGATATTTCTATAAAAATAGAATCAAAATCTGGATTAAATAGTGAAATACTAAAAATAGATTCAATAAATAAATCCAAGATTGCTATGATGTTAAGAATTTTACTTTCTGCTTTAAATAAAGAAATAGTATCAAAAGATCATTCTGCTATATTAAATAAATATGGATTAGTATCGAATAAGTCTCTAGAAGAGAATACTGTTGAGTGGATATCTGCATGCTGTTGCGGTTGTCAAGAAAACTGCATAAGCATACATAATATTGATGTTTTATCAGCAAAATATTTTCATATACCAAATTCAAAATTAATTTTTGGAATTAATAGCGACGAAGAATTTATAATTAAAAATATATTTGATGATTTTGATTCTGTTTTTAAAGATAGATTTAAATTCAAAATTAATCGTCTCACTGAAAAGGTCGTTCCAAGCAGTATAGAAAAGACATTTTATTCTAAATATGATATAAAACATTTTATAAATAAAAACCTAATTGATTTTATAGAAAAAACTGGAGTTTATGTTTGCTCTGTTAAATTACTAGAAAAAAAGATATCTTCTGGTAATTGTTCCATGTTGTGTATGTCAATTGAGGAGAACATTTTTGGATAATAAACACATGTATAACCTTTTTGCTGAATCCATTTTTACTCTTAAAGAAGATGCAGATGTGGATTTTGTTAAAAAAGCATTTAAACATCTATTTTTTATGTATGATCAAAAAGTTAGCACCCATTCTCTTGCTCAAAGAGCATATCATAATTTATTTCATATAAAATACGGATTATCTGCAATAGGTGATATTATTTCAAATAAAAATATTCTTACTAAAATAGATATTAGTTTACTAAATATAGCCTGGTTTTTTCATGATTGTGTTTATTATTCTGATCAACCTCTTATAGATAATGAAGTAGAAAGCGCAGAAAAAGCAAAGTATATTCTTAATATGCTTCAGATTAGACATGAAGATATATTAAAAATATATAACTTAATTATAAAAACCAAGCATACTCAACCCATTGATAACGACGGAAATAATATATATAATTTTATTGCTGATATTGATTTATTAGGCCTTGCTGAATCTTCAAAAGTATTTAGAATAAATTCTTATAAAATTAGAATGGAATACATTCATGTTCCAGAGATAGATTATTTAAATGGTAGACTTGCTATTTTTAAATCTTTTGTAAATAATAAAAATAGGTCTTCTATTTTTAGATCTGTTTTGTTTAAAAATATTTATGAATCTCGTGCGCAATTTAATATTAAACAAGAAATAGATAATATAAATATAAGCATTTTATCTAAAAATATTATTTTAGAGGAAAGGGAAATATTGAATAAATTAATGGAATCTATAGTGAATCTATAATATTACGTTGAGATAGTTTCGAAAAGCGCCTAGAAAAAGACTCGGAATCAAGACCCTTGAATCTGTTCCGATGATTATAAAAAGAATTTAAAGGTAGCCAATGAACCTTACTATGGCTTTGTCCATTCATGTAAATGGAATGCAATAAATTTGCAGTGATCAATAGATAATCAAGTATTCTATTGATTTTTCCTGTTTCCTATCATTTTATGGGAGAATAGGTTATCTCATTCTTTTGACAAATTTTCGATTGAGATAACACGAAAAGAAACGGTGACTGACGGAAGTTTAGATAAAACCGACTATAAAAAATCAATTCTAAAACTTCTTTTAATTAATCTTAAAAGAAGAGCAGTTCCTTTACATGTATTCACCATGCATGTGGAACTGAAAAGTTGTTCCACACAATATCTTAAAAAATAAAGAATGAAGACCTGAAGAATTTCATCATCGATCCTTCTGAGGATCGGTGATGTTCGGCGAAGCCGAACAGACTCTCAAAACTACTCAAAGATTCTTTCCCTCCACAATGCAAAAATACGTCTACACTTTTTATCAGGTGAAAGATGGAGCAACAACCACTGAATGAGACTCGTTCTAAGTGACTTAGGAGTAAGGTTTTAGAAGGAAAAACAATGAACAAAATTGATGACCTGGTTAATATTTTAAGACAATCTTCTCAAAAATATTATTCTGATGGAAAATCTTCGCTCTCTGATGCAGAATTTGATGAAAAAGTAAAAGAATTAGAAAATCTCGATCCTGATAATCCTTTTCTATCAGAAATAGGATCATCTGTTCTATCTAGTCCTCTTTCTAAAGTAACTCATGAAATACCAATGGGTTCTTTGAAAAAGATAACCTACGATGAAAGTAAAAAAGAATTTTCAACCTGGTTAAAATCTTTAGAAGATGTTGCTGGAAAAGATCCTAAATTTGCTGTACAATTGAAATACGATGGTTCAAGTATTGAATTGATTTATAGAAATGGTCAATTTACTCAAGCTATAACTCGTGGAGATGGAGATATAGGAGAAGACGTTACTCATAATATTAAAAATTCTATTGGTGTTCCAAAAACTATATCTAATACTAATAATTTATCTATTCGAGGAGAAGCTATATTAAAAATTGAAACTTGGAAACAAAAATTAGCTTCTGATGATCCTTCTAATCCAAGAAACTGCGCCTCAGGTATAGTTCGTCGTTTAGATTCTAAAGATTCTGAATTTTTAAACTTTATAGCTTTTGATGTGAAATCTTCAGACCCAATAATTGAATCTAGTTGGAATACAATTGAGGATAAAATTAATTGGCTAAAAGAAAATGGTTTTACAACAGTAGATACTAAATTTCTATATAAATCAGAAATACCAGATTATATAGAAAAATCCATAAAAGACAGAGAATCATTCGAGTATGAAATTGATGGAGCTGTTCTTAAATTAAATAATATATCAGATCAAATAAAACTTGGAGAACACAAGAAAATTCCCTATTGGGCTCGCGCATGGAAATTCCCATCAATGGGAGGTCATGCTATTCTTGAATCAGTTCATTTTGGAGTCGGAACTCGCGGGACAATAGATCCTGTTGCTATTATATCTCCTGTTCGCATCGGAGGAACTGTAATAAAAAATGTTTCTCTTCATAATATGGATGAGATAGATAGGCTTGGTGTAAATATTGGAGACACTGTTGAAGTAGTCAGAGCGGGAGACGTAATTCCTTATATTGTTAGAGTTGTTAATAAGTCTCCTAATGGAATACCTATAACTGTTTCTAAATGTCCTTCTTGTAGCGGTCCAGTTCATCGGGATGGACCAAAAATGATTTGCGATAATTTGGAAACATGTCCAGGTGTTAATTCTAAAAGAATAGCAAAATGGATAAGCAATAGAGAAATTATGTTTTTAGGAGATTCGGCTCTTGATATTCTTATTTCTTCTGGCGAAGTAAAGTCTATTAGAGATTTATACTTTTTGACAATGGAAAAAATGACTTCAGCCGGTCTTGGTGAAGTTATGTCTAGGAAAATACTTGTAGAAATACAAAAATCTCTTGACGTAACAATATATGATCTTTTAGGTTCTTTGTCTATTGACATGCTAGGTCGTTCTCAGGCTAAGAATGTCTGCGAAGCTGGATTTAATACAATTGACCAATGGCAGGATATTAAGACTTCAGACCTACTTAATGTTGAGGGGTTTGCTGATATCCGAGCAAAAAGAATTTATGAGGGAATCAAGCAGAACTGGAATATAATTAAAGATCTTGCAAGTTTTATGAATATAAAGCAAGGTCCATCTCTTTTTGCTCGCAAAGTATCTTCTGGCGATTCCAAGATTGCTAATAAATCATTTTGTTTTACAGGTAGTATGAATATTCCAAGGTCTGAATTGCAAAAAATGGTAGAATCAAAAGGCGGGATAAATAAGGATAGTGTTAGTAAAGACTTAGATTATCTTGTTATAGATGATCCAGCAAGTTCTTCTTCAAAAGCTGTAAAAGCCAGAAAATTAAACATTAAACTTCTAAGCGAGAATGAATTCCTGGAGATGACAAAGTGACAAATGAAGAGGTTGCGTTGAATCCTCATCTGGTTCATTTAAATGGTAAATTTTCTGCGATAGAAAGAACCTTCATTAAGTGGCTTGTTTGGAAGAATTATAAACCTAACAGAGCATTTAATGTAAAAGATTATTTAGATGCCTGCTCATACGAAGATTTAAAAGATAAATATAGAGAAATCTGTGATTACATAAAAGAACCTAAAAGTACATTTCGTAAAATTGCGATCGTTCGAAAATCTGTGTTAGACGAGTTATTTGATTACTTAATGGCGATACGAGTTGCGGCGGGGTTGTCAAATAATCAAGTTAGTGGAATATCTTTGATAAGGGCTCTTGAATTTTTAGATAAGGAAAGAATTAATATGAATAAAACTTTTAATTTGTCAAGTATATCTCACTCGAAAATCGATTCATTTCTCCATAATAGAGGATGGATAAAATTATCAGATAGTTGGGACGGAGCGAGAATGGATTTATGGAAGCTCTCTCATGATGAAGAGCAATATTTTATACATGTTCCTAAGAATTTAGAAGACAAAGATATAGAGTTTTACAATGATAGATTAATACATTTTATAAATTTTGTATCCGAGATTCATGACATGTCTCGCGATGATTTACTAAATATGTTAATAGATTAATATTTTCTTTATAGACGTAACAATATTTGTTTGTTTATCTATTTCTGCTATACAAAAATTTTGTTCATCAATTTCAGCGTTTTTTACTATTTGCAATAATAGTAATCCTCTAATTATAACTTCTTCGGGAGAGTCCTCATAATATCTGCAAAGATTATTAAGAGATTCTATATCATTATTTTCTAATTTTAGAATAATATCTTTATATGAAGATGTTGCATCTTTTTTGTTTTTCTTTTTTGTTTTAAAGAAAGATATTATTTTCATATAGTAATAGAATAACATTATATTACTATCGTCTAAAAATAAGGAGTGCATCGCTTCAAGGCTACTTTTTATTTTGCCGATACTTCTTATATTTTCTATTAAGGAGTACAAATGAAAAAAATAGAGGCAGAAAAATTGTCTATTTTTCTTCTTTTATCTTTGAAAGATAAGATAGAATCAAGTATAGATCAAGGTATTTTAGAAAGAGATGCATATTGCGGGATATATGCTGTATATGTTGAAAATCTTATTTGGGCATTTTTTGATAATGAGAGGGAAGAGGTTTGTATATCTAGGCCTTCGTCTTTAATGAAGATATCTAACCTTATATCTTTTATAGATGATGTTGTTTTAGAATCTTTTAATAAAAAGAGATCAGATGTAATTTATAGGGACTGGCAAAATAGGTGGACATTTTCTGAGGAAGAAGCATGAGCGAGAAACAGTATCTTGATCTTTTAAGAGAAATATTAAGAGATGGAAACGAGCAAGAAGATAGGACAGGGACTGGCACAATTGGTATTTTTGGAGCCCAAATTAAATTTAATCTCCAAAATGGTTTCCCTCTTCTTACAACAAAAAAAGTACATCTTAAGTCTATAATCCATGAATTGCTTTGGTTTCTTAGCGGAGATACTAATTTAAAATATTTGAATGACAATGGAGTTAAAATATGGAACGAGTGGGCTAAACCAGACGGTGAGTTAACCAATTGCTATGGAAAGCAATGGCGACGTTTCGGTTCAAATAAAGAAAATCCCCAAGGGTTTGACCAAATCTCATTTCTTATAAATGAGATAAAAAACAAGCCAACTTCTCGTAGAATGATTTTAACGGCATGGAATCCTAATGATATGGCAGAAGCCTCTTTGCCTTGGTGCCACGCTTTGTGTCAATTTAAGGTTAGAAAAGTAAAAGAAGTTAGCCCAAAATATACTGTTAAATTAAATAAACATCCGTCTTATAGCGATTCAATTCATAGCGGAGACATTCTTCCTAAAGTCGCATATATTGAAAAGAACTTTTTAGATTGTCATTTGTATCAAAGAAGTGCAGATATGTTTTTAGGGGTTCCATTTAATATTGCTTCTTATTCTTTATTAACAATGATGTTTGCTCAGGTCTGTAATCTTGAACCAGGAAATTTTATACATTCGTTTGGAGATGCTCATATATATCTTAATCATATTGAGCAGGTTAAAGAGCAGTTACTTAGAGAACCAAAGAAATTGCCAAGAATGATAATAAACACAAAAGTAAAAGATATATTTTCTTTTAAATATGATGATTTTAAATTAGAAAATTATGATCCTTGGCCAACAATAAAGGCTCCAATATCTGTATGAGTGATATATCATTAATAGTCGCAGTTTCTGATAATAACGTTATAGGGCATAATGGTTCTATGCCGTGGAAAATGCCATCTGATCTTAAGCGATTTAAAAATTTGACTTCAGGAAATTGCGTTATAATGGGGAGAAAAACATTTGACTCCATAGGTAAGCCTTTGCCTAATAGAACCAATGTAGTAATTAGTAGAAGTTTACCTTTAAATATATTAGGGTCGCCTTTGATTTTTAATGATTTAGATTTCGTTATTGATTTATATAAGATTGCAGATAAAGAAGTTTTTATTATTGGAGGAGCTGATATTTATAAGCAATCCATGAAGTATATAAATAAAATATATTTAACAAAAGTTCATGCTAATCTTGAGGGAGATACTTTCTTTGAAATACCTTTGGATGATTCTTGGAAGTTAGAGGTTAAAGAAGAAATTTATTGTAAAGATAATAAAGATCAATATAATAGTACTTTCTTTATATATAAAAAATATGCCACAAACCAATAATTCCAGAGACATGTCCCCCGCAATTGACACTAGACCAATTGCTTTTATACAGCTATATAATGGTATAGAAGATATTGAATGTTGCGAAGATGAATCTTATCAAAAAACAGAATGCTGGTGGCGATGCGATTCGGCAATAGATAATTTATTAGAAATAATAGATAATTGGTATTATGCCGGATTCAGAAGGTTCGTTCTTGATAAACCTATTGGGTTATCAAATAATGGCATGACTCCAAGTTCTACTTGGTTTGATTTAAGTGATTCAAAAAAAGAAAATATAACAAACAGCCTATTAAATTATGTAAAATCCAAAGAAGATTTTAGATTAGGAATTTACAGTGGTTATAAAATATATAAATCAAATTCATCTGATATGGATGAAACAAAGACTAGAAATTTAACTATTTCAAATAAAAATAATTCTTCTTGGTTTAAAGATAATTATAATAATTGGATTAATTCAGGAATAAGTTTTTTAGCTTTTGAATCTTCTTCAGGCGTCTCTTCTTATTCTGATTTTTTGAAATTATCTTCATCATTATGGCTTAAGGGAATTGCCTCTATAGGAGAACCTTTACCTCTAATTGAATCTGAAGGAAAGGCATATATAAATAATAGTTTAATCAACAAATCACCATGGATGTTTTATGAAAGTTTTATATACGATAACGATATAAATAATATATCGTATACAGATTGGAAAGTTGATTCCGATTCAGAGTGTCATATTGTTTTTGAGGGCAAGGATGGGCAAAAATCAGCTTTAATTGGAGGTACTGGAGAATCTTATATAGATAACTGGGTTCAGCGAGGTTTTATTCCTTCTGTTATTTTAAAAAGGGAACCTCAGTGGTTTGTTTCTTATATTGCTAACAAGTATAGAAATGGAGATGGTCGTCATGGGCTTGATTCTTCTAATGATATATTTGTATTTAGCGAAGGACAGAGAACATTAGAGCCAGAAATAGCAATTCCAACCATTTCTATAGATTTAGGTCCTATTAGTTCCAATAATGTCGAAGATATAGTATCTGTAATTAAATTACCGTCTACTGCCTAATTAGGTTAACAAGATTTTTAGATCTTCGTCCAACTTGATTATACCATTTAGATTGTATCATTTCTTGGGAAGCTAAATTATAATCTCTATTATTTATAGCCTGTTTTAGTTTTACAAAATTAAGTAGTCTGTTTCCAAGATTAAAAGCCATATCTATAATAACTTTTTGAACGTTCTTAGGGTGAGAACTTAAGTCAGGAATAAAGGTAGTGGCTGTTTGTAGCGCGTTTTTATAACTCAATTCAAATAAATATTCTATTTGATCGTTTGTTAAAGTTATTTGTCCAGAGTATAATCTATCAAAATCTACACCCATATTTGATATTATATCTCTGGCTCCGTTTTGATCTAAGTTAAAACCAATACCAATAGTCATATATCCTAAACTATCTTTGTATGCTTTATTTCTCATCCCCTCGTGGTCAGCTAATTGATCTTTAATTTCTTCAAAAGATATTATTCCGGAAGATTTCTGTTGCTGCGGTATATTCTTTTGAATGTTCTGGCTGGGCTGTTGTACTGTATTTTGCGTTGGTTTAACTTTATCTTGTAATATAATAGGTAAAGCAGATGGCTTAAAGGAATTTGTGTTCTGAGGAGTAGCTTCCTCTGGGTGTTCCATATAAAATCTATCTATAACTGGCTGAACAGATTTAGGATTATTTTGTAGTAATGTTTCTGCTTTTTGTTGATTTATACCTAAATATAGGGCGACCATCATAACAAGGGCCATAGGGGGAACGACTTTGACTATATCTCTTCCGATCTGCCTAAAGTCTAGCATATCGTCGGCTGTTTTTGTTCTTTGATACCAGTTGGTCATTTTTTAATGTTTTGTAACAAAAGTATGAAAATCCTTTAATATTTCATGCTTCGTATTTCTTATTTTGTCGAAATAAATATATCATCGATGATATTATCGACGAGAAAGGAATTAAAAATGGCATTTGAATTTGATTCAGAGATACATGTCGAGGCAATGGAGAAAGCTGATGAAATTTTAAGGCAGATTAATTTAGCTATTAACAATCCTTTAAAATCAATAAACGGAGAGGCATTAAGAACTTACGAAGAATTGGACGCCTGGGGTCTATTCGAAAGTTTTCCTTTAAAAGATAATATTAAACTGTATAAGATGTTTATATCCATGACCCAATATAGACACCTAAAGTGGGCTAAAGATCATCCTACAGAGCCGAAAAACAAGAAGTCCAAATGGGAGTATGTCATGGGCAAATCTGCTCCCATTAAGAAGAAAACTGCAAAACAATGATTTTAAGTTATTTTTTAATAAGTTTAATATCATCAATAGGATTATCTATATTATTAGTAGAAAAGGGTCAGGAATGGCCTCTTTTTTTGATTGTTAGTCCTATAAGAAGATTGATATCTTTCATATATAGTAAGGCAGGAGAGGTTTTTGATTGTACTGTTTGTTGTTCTTTTTGGTGCGCCTTAATTATTGATTTATTTATGCTTTATATATCTTCGGGTTCTTACTTTTTGTGGCCAATTACAGGATTTGCGGCTAGCGGAATATCTTGGTTTATTTTGGAATTCTTAGCCATATTAGAGAAATAATCTTTATTAAATAGGTCTTTACTTGATTTCAATTGAATTAGTAAATATCTAGGAGATATTGATGAATAAGTCTAAAAAATGGATGTTGCTATTACTTGTATCTTGTTTTTTCTTTTTATGTTCATGCAAATACCCTGAAGGTGTTGATTATACTAAAATTCCAGATAAACCTGATGTAACTCCAACTACCTCTATCATAAAGAGTGTTGTTGATTTGTTTAATTCTTCATATGACAAATTAAATAAAAGTACAAAAAATATACTTCAGCATATTTCTAGCATAGAGCAGAAAACGCCTGCGGATGTAAAATCTAATATACAGAACGACATAGACGGTATTAAAAATGAAACAGCATCTATAGATGAAGTTAAAAACGATTTAAAAATAAGTCAAGGGCGTTTGAACGATGCTAACAAACAACTATCCGTTCAACAGTCTAAAATTGATCAATGGACAAAATTTGCTCAGAATGCGCAGCAAGAAAACAAAAAACTAGAAGAAGAGAATAATAGGCTAAAAAGCGAGTCTACAGCCAGATTAAATACGATTTTATCTGTAATAGGCGGCATATGTACCGCTGGCATCGGAGCTTGCGTTTTTATTATTTTCTTAACTCGCAATAAGATTGCTGTTTATGTTGCTATCTCTTGCTCTGTTACGCTTGCTATTTGTATTGCTGTTACTTTTTATATAAAAGCAATAGCTACTATGACTTTATATATAGCGACCCCCATTGTTATAGGTTCTATAATTTATATAGTTTATATATCATTTAAATCCAAAAAGGCAGAAGAAGAGCTGGTTCATACAAATGAAATTGTAAAACAGAATCTATCGCTTGAATCTCGTAGGGAGATATTCGGATATGGGGCTGAAGTTGGTAAGGTTGACTTAATACAAAGTCCATCCACGAAGAAAATAGTAAAACAAATCAGAAGTAGGGATAACTCGACTTCTAAAGTCAAGTTAGCACCAAGTTTGCCAGAATTTTGGACATCTAAAGAAGATCAAATAAGTGAAAAGATAATATCTCCTAAAATGGCAACATATAAGAGCGTCCCGCTGAATAAGAGCGGTGACTATATAGAGAAGTTTGATGATGAAACTATAATATGAAAGGTTAATATGAGAAAAAATGATGAATCAAAACCATTATGGGAAAAATATTTTAATATAAAGAATAGATATATTAAAAATCCATCTGAATTATTAGGTAAAGAATTAGAATCAGCAAAAAATGAACTTATAGTTTATTATCTTCCTATGGTTCATGAAATTGGTAACAGAATGGCCGGAAAGCTTAAAGAAATAACAGCGGAAGAGTGTTCTTCTTATGGGTTAGATGGTCTTTATGAGGCTATAGATAAGTTTGATCCGGAAAGAGAAATACAATTTAAGACTTTTGCCACTTATAGAATTAAAGGTTCTATACTTGATAACATACGTCAAACAGACTGGGTTCCTCGTCTTTCTAGGCAAAGAAATAATGCTATAGAAAAAGTTAGAAATTCTTATTACAAAGAGAAGGGTTTTTATCCAAGCGATCAAGAGGTTGCTGAGATATTGAATTATTCTGAAGAAGACTTTGAATACATTTTAAAGAAGAGCGTTCCTGTAAGCATGTTGAGTATATCTTCTAAGAGTAAATCTGTTTCAGCAGAAGAGCCTTCTGATAATTTTGAAAACGTAACCATTAAAGACGAAAACAAAGAACCCATTAATAATGTTCTTAGAGAAGAGATGTTTAAAAAGCTTCTTGGATCTAATTTTACGAGACAAGAGAGACAGATAATTTACTTCCATTACTATGAAAATTTTTCCATTAAAGAGATAGCAAAGAAAATGAATTTTTCAGAATCCAGAGTTACTCAAATACATGCAGCAACTATTAATAAGTTAAAGCAAAAAATACAAAGAAATCCCAATTACGCTTCTGGTCTACAGGACCTTTTTAAACCCTAAGGAGATTTTATGACTCTCTACATTGGAACAGGAGACATAACGAAGGTGAAAAACATCGACGTTATAATTAATCCAGCGAATGGTATCGGCGTGATGGGTGCAGGCTTAGCTGGAGCCATAACTCGATCTGGCGGAGATGAAATTCAAAAAGAAGCAAGAGAAATTTGCAAGGCACATGGTCCTTACGAAGCAGGGAATTTGTATGTCACTGATTCCGGCTTGCTTAAAAAGCGTGGGGTAAAGCACATTTATCACGCGGTTACAATGAAATTTCCAGGTCAAAATTCTAATCTAGATTTAGTTTTATTGGCTCTTAAAAAGAGTCTTACCCGATGTGCTATTGAAGAATTGCAATCCATCGCTATTCCGGGTTTAGGAACAGGAATAGGCAGGTTGGATTGTTCTCAGGTAGCCCAAAGAATGAGTTTGGTTATATCTCTTTTTGTTGGGCAAATACCAAAAATTTTAGTTATGGATCGAAACGAAGAGTTTATAGAGTCTTTCAAAAAATCTGTTAAAACGGAATATGAAATATGGCAAGCACTTTAAACAGTCCAGTTTTAGTTCTTAATAAGATGTGGATACCTATAACTGTTACTTCTGCTAGAAAAGCTATAGTAAAAGTTATGACTGGTTCTGCTTTCTTTCTTGAAGAAGATAGCGATACTCTTTTAAGTATGGAAGAGTGGATGCTTTTATCTCCTCGCGAAATAATTAAAAATAATGGAGAAAAAGTTTCAGAGAATTATATATCTTTGCCTCATAATGAAAAAATGAGAATTCCTCAGGTCATAGTTGTTAGCTACAATAAATTCTTAAAAAGAGAAGTAAAGCTAACTAGGCACAATCTTTTGATAAGAGATGGTTTTTCTTGTCAATATACTGGTAAGAAAATAAAGGCAGCAGAAGCAACTATTGACCACGTTGTTCCTCAGAGTAGAGGAGGAAAAAGCACTTGGGAAAATCTTGTTATAGCTTCAATTGAGGCTAATAGAAAGAAAGCTGATAAAACTCCTCAGGAAGCGGGTATGACTCTTCTTAAACAGCCCAAGAAACCTGAGTGGCATCCTTTGTATTCAAAATTTATCAGAGTTGTTTTGTCTGGAAAAATGCCAGGTTCTTGGACTAAATACATAGACAAAAATTGGATAGATGACATTGTAAAATAATAGGTGTTTTAAATGATTAGACGACATGTTAGATTTTCTTCAGTTAAACAACGAGGAACAACAAAAAACTGGACCAACAAACTTGAAGGGTCTCCTTGTTTTATAATAGGAAATGCGCCTTCATTGAATGATGAAGATATTTCTCCATTGGCTGACTATTTTACTATTGGAATAAATAGAGCCTTCATTAAAATTGATCCAACTATTTTGATGTGGCAAGATATAGAACTGTGGTATACTGAAAGAAAAAATATAACTAAATTATCTTCAATAAAAGTTTGCAGAGATGTTGCTGATCCTCAGAATAGATTTCATCATTTTAGATTAGAACATGGCGATTTTAAAATACCTAATAATTTAAACGTGCTTCATGGGACCGGAGCTACTGGTCCCTTAGCTGTTCAGTACGCATATATTTTAGGGTGTAATCCTATTGTTCTAGTTGGAATGGACTGCAAATATAGAGATAAACAGACTAATTTTTATGGTAAAAATAGATATCATAGGCCTCATACTTTAATAAATTGTAATAAGGGTTTGAAATGGATTAAAAAAACGATATCAGATAGAACTATAATTAATTGTTCTGATAATAATATTTGGAAAGAAAGACAAGAATTAAGCGACGTATTAAAAAACATAGATAAAAAATGGAAGAAAAATAGATCTTATTATTCTTCTTTTTTTACTTAAAATAAGGATTTCACGAGCAAAAAACAACAGTGCTAGGTTGTTTCTTTTTTCGCTCTTTTCTCGATAAACAAAGATTATGACTGAGCAACAAACAATTTCAAAAACAAGAGAATATAGCGAAGAAACCGCTATAATAAAAAATATCTTTTCAAATGAAAAAAAGAAACATATAGCCATTATATGTCATGACCAACCTGATCCTGACTGCATATCATCTGCGCTTTGCGTGCAAGCTATATCTAATTATTTTGATATGCCATCAACTATATTTTATGGTGGAGAAATAGGACATACGCAAAATAGAGTTCTAATAAACAAGCTTAATATTCATATGAATCTTCTTAATTCAGAAGAAGAGGAAGAAGAATCAACAAAACATATAATTCAAACTCTTAAAGAAAGTATAATAATAGTTGTTGATACTTCTTCTTTTGGTAAATCTCCATGCGAGTCTATTGCTGGATATTTATCAGAAGATATTAAACCTGATCTTTTTATAGACCATCATGATTTCAATTCTAAAATAAGTTGCGATTATATACATAAATCTACTGGGGCGTGCGTAACTATAGTTTATAAAATAATAAAAGAACTTGGTATAGAGGTTAATAAAACTCTTGCTACAGCGATATATTTTGGAATATCAACAGATACGGCAAATTTAAAATCAGAGTCAACATCAGAGGATGATAAAAAAGCCTTCGATGAAATAAAAACTTTAGTTGACACAGAAGCTTATGAGAAAATATTAAATTATCCAAGGTCTTCTTGCCTTTTGGATATGAGAAGAAAAACATATAATAGCTTAGTTATATCTAATAATCTTGCAATAGCTGATGTTGGCGTTATCTCCAAAAATCAGAGATCTCTTATTGGAGAGATATGCGAAGAGTTGCTTCAGGTCGAGTCTATAGAAACCGCTGTTGTTATGGGCATAGTAGACGAGGGCCTGCAAAGTGATAAGCATTTAGTTGCTTCATTTAGAACTCAGTTATTGGCTATGAATATACAAGATTTTATAACAAAAACTTTTGGTAAAAAATATGGCGGAGGAAGAAAAGGGGCTGGAGCAATTAAGATAACTCTTGATCCTCCTTTGAAATCTTCTATAGATTTTATAAAAAATTTAGATGGAGATAACGGTAAATTGAATAATTTTTTAAGACCTATTTTTGATTCTTATGCATCTAAACTTAAGAACGAAAATAGCAATTTATAATTGCGACTACATACATAATATAAATCAAAATTCCTTCATTTTTTTGATTTAAAATAATTATAGTGAAGCAGAAGGTTATTCTATTCAATGGGTCGAAAAGTGTTTCTACAAAACCAAACAAAATATACAATAAGGAAAAATAAATGCAAGTAAGCGAAATGTTAGTAAAAAAGAGGAATGGTCGTCTTGAGCCTCTTAATTTGGATAAAATTAATAAGTGTGCAGATAGGGCTTGTAAGGGTTTAGATTTTGTTTCCGCAAGCGAAATAGTTTTAGATGCCCATGTACAGCTATTTAATAAGGTTTCCACATCAGACATTGATAAGGCTCTTATTATGTCTGCTAAATCTAAAATTGAAAAAGAACCGAATTATTCTTATGCGGCTTCGAGACTATTAGCTAATACAATATACAAAGAAGTTTTTGGCGAAGGCGTAGATGCCGAAGGTTTTGAGTTGCAATATAAAAAATCATTTATTGTTAATATTAAGAAAATGGTTAAGGCCGAAAGATTGCATCCAAAACTTCTTGCTTATGATCTTAAAAGACTTGCAGATGCTTTGATTATAGAAAATGATAGGAAATTTAAATATCTTGGATTGCAGACTCTTTATGACAGATATTTTATACATATAGATGGTATTAAAATGGAGGCTCCTCAGTCATTCTGGATGAGAATAGCTATGGGGTTAGCTATTAATGAGAAAAACAAAGAAGAAAAAGCCATAGAGTTTTATAATATAATTTCCAATTTCTTTTATTGCCCAAGTACTCCGACTCTTTTTAACAGTGGAACAATGCATCCTCAATTGTCTTCCTGTTATTTATCAACTTTAGAAGATTCAATTGATGGAATATTTGGAACGATCCATTCTCAAGCTAGATTGTCAAAGTATGCTGGTGGCCTTGGAATTGACGTAACTCCATTGCGTGGCACTTCGTCATATATTAAAGGAACAAACGGCAAGAGCCAAGGGTTGATTCCTTGGCTTAAGATTATTAATGATATGTTAGTTTCTGTAAATCAAGGTGGGAAAAGACCTGGTTCTGGATGTGTTTATTTAGAGAATTGGCATATAGATGTAGATGATTTTTTAGAGATTAGAAAAAATACAGGAGATGAAAGAAGGCGTTGCCATGACATGAATACCGCATTATGGATTTCAGATTTGTTTATGAAACAAGTTAAAGCGGATTCAGATTGGTACTTATTTACTCCATCTGATGTCCCAGATTTGCATGATCTTTATGGAAATGAATTTGAAAAAAGATATCGGCATTATGTGGAAAAAGCTAATAATGGGGAAATTAAGAACTATAAGAAGATGTCAGCTAAATCTCTGTGGAAAAAAATGTTGACAATGCTTATTGAAACAGGCCATCCATGGATAACATTTAAAGACCCCAGCAATATAAGATATAGTAACAAGCATGTTGGATCTGTTCATAGCAGTAACTTGTGTACAGAAATTCTTTTACATACAATTGCTACAGAGTACAAAGATGGACAAGTAACAAAATCTGGAGAAACAGCTGTTTGCAATTTAGGTTCTTTGAATCTTATACAGATATTATTAAGTGCGGCTAAGGAAGTAGAAAATTCTAAGAAAGATGTATTAACAACATTTTATAAAAAGATACAAGATATAACAAAAATAGCAATTAGAATGCTTGATAATGTTATAGATGAAAATTTTTATCCAACAGAAGAAGCGAAAAATGCAAATAAAAATAATCGCCCTGTTGGATTGGGAATTATGGGATTCCATGATGTTTTGCATTACTTCGGTTTAAGTTATGAGGATCAAAAGGCTAAGCAATTATCCAGTGATATTCATGAGAATATATCCTATCAGGCCATTTTGTCATCTTCTGAATTGGCAAAAGAATATGGAACCTATCCTAATTATAAGGGATCGCTTTGGGATCAGAATATATTCCCAATAGATAGTTACAATAGTTTTATTGCAGAATATAGGCCCAACGCCTCTCCAGCTATTCCTACATTAAATTGGTCTGAAGTTAGAGATCATGTTTCTCAATACGGAATGAGGAATTCTAATACTATGGCTATAGCCCCTACTGCTACAATCAGTTATATACAAGGGTGTTCTCAGTCTATTGAACCAGATTATTCAGTTATTCATGTTTATTCTACTTTATCAGGAGAGTTTACAATGATTAACGAGGCTTTTGTTAAAAGGGCTAAAGAAGAAGATCTGTGGTGTAATGATCTTATTGTTGCTCTTAAGAGTGTCGATGGAGATGTTTCTGCATTAAATCTTCCAGATAGTTTTAAACAAGAGTTCAAGACCTGTTTTAATATAAGCCAACAGAAACTTATAGATTGCGCAGCAGCAAGGCAAGTTTGGATAGATATGGGACAATCTTTGAATATGTATTCTAATTTGACAAGCCTCAAGTATTTAAATGACATTTATATGCATGCTTGGGAAACAGGCCTAAAAACAACATATTATTTAAGATCTCAATCTGCTTCTAGGATTGAGAAAGCAACAGCCCCATCTAAAGAATCTTCTCCTTCAGAAGAGGCAAAGGCCTGTTCAATCGAAGCTGCTCGTAATGGAACTATATGCGAATCTTGCCAATAAGGAATTAATACTATGACAAAAAGTCAAAAAGACGGGCTTATATTAAGCGATAATATTGCAGGCGTTAATCAGATTCTTCCATCAAAAAACCCATGGGCCTGGTCTCTTTTTATTAAGGGATGCGCCAATAATTGGATGCCAACTGAGGTATCTATGGGAAAAGACATAGAACAATGGAAGTCAAAAGATTTTTTTACATCCGATGAAAGACTTGTAATTAAAAGACAATTAGGTTTTTTCGCCGGAAGCGAAAGTCTTGTTGCTAACAATCTATTGTTAAATGCTTTTAAATATGTTACAGATCCAGAATGTAGGCAATATATACTTAGACAAGCATATGAAGAGTCTCTTCATAATCTTACAATAGTTTATGTGTGCGATTCTTTGAGTTTAGACATTAATGAAGTTTATGAGGCTTATAATTCTGTTCCAAGCATTAAAGCAAAAGATGATTTTCTTATGGAAATCACTACAGATATCAGTCGTCAGGGCTTTACTACGAATACAATTGAGGGGAAAAGAGAATTTCTTAGAAATCTTATAACTTATTATATCGTTTGCGAAGGAATATTCTTTTTCAGTGGATTTGCTATGTTGCTTAGTTTTGGTAGGCAAAATAAAATGCCAGGCATATCCGAGCAAATACAATATACCTTAAGAGATGAATCTTTGCATATTGAGTTTGGAGTTAACTTAATCAATAAGATAAGAGAACAGAATCCAAAAGTTTGGACTAAGGATTTTGAAAATGAGACTATACAGCATATAGTTAGAGCTGTTGAATTGGAAGTTAAATACGCAAAAGATGTATTACCAAATGGTATATTAGGATTAAATTCTTCTATGTTTGTTGATTATATGCATTATATAGCAAACAGAAGACTAGATCAATTAAATATTAATTATAGTTTTGGTGATAAAATGAATCCATTTGGTTGGATGTCAGAAATTGTAGAACTTGAGAAGAATAAAAACTTTTTTGAAACAAGAGTTACAAACTATCAGGTTGGTCAAGTTGTAGATGATTTATAAATAAGGAAAGAATAATGGAAGTAAGATTTAAAAAAGAACATCCAGAAGCGGTTATTCCAAAATATCAATCCGAAGGTTCAGCTGGATTTGATTTTCATTGTATAGATAGCTTTTTTATTAATCCTAGATCACAGATTATTGTAGATACAGGATTATCAGTTGAAATTCCTAAGGGATATGAGATGCAAATAAGGCCAAGGAGTGGAATTGCTGCCAAATATAGCATTACCGTTACTAATTCTCCAGGCACTATAGATTCTGATTATCGAGGAATAATTAAGATAATGTTGTTTAATCTTTCTGATTTGGGAGTTCAGTTTAATAGGGGAGACAGAGTTGCTCAGGGAGTTATCTGCGCTGCTCCTCAATTTAATCTAGTTGAAACCTCTTCTCTATCTGAAACAGAAAGAGGAACAGGAGGATTTGGAAGCACTGGCAGGTAAGATAAAATAACAAGGAAATTCGATAGATCTCTTACTAATTCTTTAGTAGGAGATTTTTATTTTGGCAAACATAACTTCCTTAAACGTCGCCGTTATTTATAGGCTAGATGATTCTGAGAGCTATGAATTTGCTCAAAGGTATGCTGAAATGCATTCTTTGTCAGATGATCAAATTATTCCTGTATCTTGTTCTGCTATAGAAATATTAGATGATTATGCGACTTTCCAATCTGAGGTAGAAGATCAGATATTATCATCTTTATCTTCTTCTCCGTTAAATAATTATAATATTCAAGCTTTAGTTTTAATGCCAAAAGTTCCAGGCGGATTTCGTCATGAACAGGATATTATATCTTCAACATCGAGATTATCTAGAATAAACTTTGATTTTTCAAAAAAGACTTTTAATCCCCTATATAATAGGCAGTCTTTTAAAAGATATGATCAATCAGATTCAGAATTCGCCCTCATATGCTCTAGGTTTGATTCTCCTTTATCAACCATAACATCTCAATGGTTTGATAATACTGAAAGAGCAATGAAACAGATGTTTGTAAATGGTCAGTTTTATTTTGATGCTTATTCTAATTATCAATATGATGGTTCTAGCAACTATGAAAATGAACTATTATTTTTCTCAGAAAATCTTTTAACAAGATTGGGATTAAATTATAGCACGAGTTTTCAAGTTGATCCTTATGTTGATCCTGTAATTCCTTTTGTTGAAAACGACTCTTTTGCTTGGACATGGGGAGCCGAAAGAGGCTCTTTGACTTATTTTAAAGATTCTGCAAATTTAAGAGGATTTTTTTATAACGCCGATTTTGATGGTGCTTTCTCTATGAGGGATGTTGACGAGAGGAATTGGCCTCTTTTGTCTATTAGACAAGGATATGTCGCTTCTGCTGGCGCAATGTCTGATCCAACGGTTGATGGCTTTTTAAGGCCAACTCCTTTTTTTGATGCTCTTTTAAGAGGAGCGACATTAGGCGAGGCTATGCTATTCAGCGTTCCTCATTTAGATTGGACAATGAGTTTTTTTGGAGATCCTTTATTAGTTTTTTCTTTTCCTGAACCAATAGAAGATAAGTTAACTTTAGATATAGATAAATCTTGGCAACTTATGGAAGACTATACCTCTCAGTCTATTGTTAATATATATAGAAAATGTAATATAATAAAAAATCTAAGAGATTACATATTAGCCGGAAATGATGTTGATGTTGCCTTAGATCTTTATGATCCAATAGAATTATTAAAAGATAATTTTAATCAAAAGTCATGGAAAAATGAATATAATTCTTTAGTTACTGCCATATGCAATTTGGGAACAGCTAGAAATCAAGTAAAGTATTCAAGATTTTATCCTAAATTACCAGATTATCTTAGAGAATCTAATAATAAAGTTACTGATATATTTTTGGATGCATTTAAGAACGAAAAAATTAGATCAATTATACCATCTAATTATATTGAAGTTGAAGGTAGTTGGGAAATAGAATTTAATTTAGAACATGAAGAGGGAACTTTTGCTTTTTATCATTTTGTATTAGAAGTTTCTGAAACAGAAAATTTTGACGATATATTATTAGTAAAAGATAGCGAAAATAATACTTCTGGATGGTATTACGAAGATAGCGAGGGAGATTTTCAACCTCTTAAATCAAATGGTTTAACTTCTAATTATTTAGATAAAAAAGTTAAATATATAAATCAGAGTGGAGAGTTGTTAAATAGGGGATTTTATTACTATTTTAGAATTAAACAAAAAGATCAATTAACAATTTTTCCTCCAAGAGTTTTTAGGAAGGTTATATATAAGTGATAGGAACATCTAACTATAGATTTATAACAGAAGTTATTGCTGAGTCGCATGATCTTGGCAGGGAATCTTTGCCGTTTTTCATAGATATAAGAAATTCTTTGTTTAATGCTGATATAAATACTAATGAAAGATTTAGAAGAGAAATTTTTGCTCAAATAAATAATACATATTCTTTTATATTTTTAAAACATGTTGTAGCAGATTCTCCGATGAGAAACTTTGTAAAATCTTTAAATCAACATGTTTTGAAATATTATGGGGAAGAATATGGTTATGAAACTATGGATGAATTTTTAGAAGATCAGTTTTTGGAAGTTCCTCAGACGTTTGCTTCTATTTCTAAATTGGTTGGTTTTAATATAACTAAAATAGGAGATAAGTCAGCCTCTTGGGAAGATATGAATAGTAATTGGGAAGATATTGATTTAAATTGGGAATACATAGGCTGGGAGAATATCTAGTGGCAAACGAACTCGAAGGTAAAAAAGCTTCTTCTACTTTTAAAGATTTATTTCATATTAATAATGATAATAATGGAGTAGATGAAACATTAAGATCAATATATTCTGGAAATGGAATTGAAACTCCAATAAAAATATCAGAAGATAAGGTTGAAATTAATGCCGGAGATGGAATATTTAGTAATATAGTATTACAAGACTCAAAAAATATATTCTATGATTATGGCGATGTTTCTGGTTCTTGGCAAATAGCCTTAAATGTTGGTAATTATCAGAAAATAACAAAAATTGGCAACATAACGTCTATAACATTTTTAAATGTTCCCGAAGATGATGGGAATAACAAACTATATGAATTAACTTTATTTATAGAATCATCTGGTTCTCATTCTATAAATTGGCCATCAGGGGTTAAGTGGCCAACAGGCGCTCCTCCATTACTTTCCGCTTCTTCAGGTAACTATGATATTATTAAGATGATTTCCATGGACCTGGGCAGTACTTGGCTCTCTTATCTTGTGGCAGGCGATATATCTTAAGGTAAAATATGGCAAAGAAAAAACAAGAAAAAACTACAGATTTTTCTAATTTAATAAAAGATATTAAAAAATCAATCAATATAGATCAAGACTCAAAACCTAATATTCCAAGCATAATTGATTTTATATATAAAAAAGAGTGGCTAGGTTTTGCTCATTATGATAATCCTCTTAAACTATTTCCAATGCAGGAAATAATGCTTAAGACATTCTATAGAGGATCACCAGGAAATGAAAATTTAGAACTTACAGAAGAGGAAATTAAACTTATAAAATCATTAGGTTTTGTAAACGAAGATAATGGGGATATATTATCAAAGTGGGATTCTCAAGAGATATTTAGAGAATTAGTTTTAGTTTGGGGAAGACGATGTTTATCAGAAGATACTAAAATAGTTAATGCTCAAGATGGCAATACATATAGATTAGGGGACTTGTGGAATAACGGTCAAACAACCGTTTCGACATGGACTTATGATCAAGACGCTAAAAAAATGAGAATAATATCAGATTGTGATTTAATATATAACGGAATAAAGCAAGTATATTTAATAACAACAACCTCTGGCCACTCTATAGAAGTCACAAGCGATCATCCTTTTTTAACTCCTAGTGGATGGAGGATGATCAAGGACATTAAAAAAGGTGAAAAAATAGCATTAGCTAGATCTGTTCCTTTATTTGGCAATGATAAATCAATAAGCGAGTCAGAGGCTTCTTTACTTGGATATCTTTCAAGTAGTAAATTTGTTGTATCTAAAAATTCTATAGAAATAAATAATTTACATAATACTGTTTTTAATGACTTTTGTGAAAAATTAAAAGAAAGTACAGAATACAATATAGAACACATTAAGTCCATAAATAATTATCAATATATTATATCTTATAATTCTGGAAAACACAAAACATCAATATCAGTTTCAAATGCAATTAATTTTAGTAATAAAAAATATGTTCCAACTAAGATTGTAAGGTCTGAAAAAAATATATTAGTTAAATATTTAAAATCTTTGTTTTCGTCAGATGGGTATATATCAAAATTAAAAAATAAATATAGTATTAATATAGTATTTTCAGTTAATAATTTAGCAAAAGAAATTCAAGATTTGCTTAGAAAATTTGGCATATTTTCTACAATAAATTCAATAAACTTAAATAATGAAATAAAATATAAATTATCTATATCTGATACTTATGATATTAAAACATATATAAACGAGATAGGATTTGTTTATTCTTCCAATGAGATATGGACAATGTGTAAGGATATTTCAACATATAGAGATAAGGAAAGAAAAGATTTAGTATTTGCAAATTTAAATTCATGTATAAAAATAGGAATTAAGAGATGCTTTGATATAAGTGTTTCTAAAAAACCTCATTTGCAAAATTTTACAGCTGATGGATTTATTGTTCATAATTGTGGAAAAGGATTTACAACATCAATAATACCTCTATATGAAACTATGAAACTTTTGGAAGCTCCAAATGGAAATCCATATGCATTATATGGGCTTTCTACAGCTGCTCCCTTTACTATAATAACGATTGCAAATGCAGCTGAACAGGCTCAGCACTTATTTAGAGAAATTAAAGATAAAGTAATGTCAAGCCAGTATTTTAGAGATAAATTAGATACTAATAATCAATCTGCTGATACTATGTTATTTTTGACGCCTATGGATAAAAGTAGAAATATAGAATTAGCGTCTAGAGGATTGCAGCCTTTGCCAGGTTCGATCAAAATATATTCAGGTCACTCAAATTCGGATTCTTTGGCAGGTATGAGCTGTTTTTGTCTATTGTTAGACGAAATCGGATTGTATAAAAATACAGCAGGATCAAGTTCTGGCGATGCTATTTACAATACACTAGCGCCTGCTGTAAAAACATATATGAGAAAAGTCCCTCAGATTGATACTGTTACTAAAAAACAATTAATGGACGAGAATGGTAATCTTTTATACAAGAGCATTTTTGATGGTAAGATTATATGTATTTCTTCTCCTAGAGCTAAAGAGGGTATATTCTTTGACTTATATAGTAAGTCAGCTGAGGTTAAGCATAGATTTATGCTTAGGGCAGCTACATGGGTTGTAAATCCAAGATTTACAGAACAAATGTTAAGAGATGAATTCTCAAGCACTCCGGATGAAAAATTTAGGATGGAATGGGGAGCTGAATTTTCTGGAACAGGCGGAGAAAGTTTCTTTCCTCGTGACGCTGTAGAAAAATGTTTTTCAAACAAGAACGTTAAAGAAATTAACGCAGGTCTTCCTGGAGTAGTTTATTTTGTTCACTTAGATCCTGCCTCTTCAAGTCATAATTATGCCCTTATTGTATGTCATAAGGAAAATTTTTATGATGTTAAGAGACAAGTGAGGGATTTTAGAATAATAGTAGATCATATAAGATATTGGTCTCCTCAACCTAATAAGTTAATTTCAGTCAGCGAAGTAGATAATTATGTTATTTCATTAAATGCTAGATTTCATTTTGGTCTTGTTACTTATGATCAGTGGAGTTCTGCTGAAAGTATTTTAAAATTAAGAAAAATTGGCATTCCGGCAATGGAAACAAAATTCAATAGAAATTATAAAATGGCCATATATGATAATTTATATCAATTGGTTATTTCTGGAAAATTACATATACCTCAACATAATATGTTAAAAAATGAAATGATAAATTTACAAAGAAAATGGACTTCTGGCTCTAATGGGTATAAAGTATTGCCTAAAAGCGATGCCGATGTAAATACAGATGATTTAGTCGATGCATTAGCAGGAGCCTGTTATAATGCTATAGATTCTTCTGTTAGCAAACTCCCACAAGGAAAATTGATTAATTTACCCGTATCACCTGGCTGGAATACGAATAGAGCTTGGAATGGTCCGTCTGGGCCGCAAACTTATGGTTCGCCTGGACAGGCAGCAAAGCAAATATCGTATTGGAATGAAAGATTAAGGAATGGTCCAACCCACTGGAGATAATTATGTATAATAGAAAGAAAATGCTGAATAAAATAGCTCAAGCCAAGTCGTCGGAGGATACTCCAGAGATTACGCAATCTAAATTAGTAGAACAAAATGATAAAAATTCTTTTACTATCGATGGGGATTCTATTCCAAATTACAATGGTTTACTTGAAGACTCTAGAGGAGAAGGTCAGTCTAAGGTTGATGTAACAACCGAAGGCCAAATGAATAAGAATGCAGACAGAGAATCAAAAGATACAACAACTGAAGGTCAAATAAATGATAGAAAGTCTTGGTTCCCGCACAGGCAAAATACAGATGATACTAATATGCCTATGACTCCTATTGCTGCTCTACATACAGCTCTAGATGAAAAAAATAGAAAAATGTATTCTGATGCAGAAAGTAAGCAAAAGAAAACAAAAAGAATAGTTGATAAAGATATAGGCAAGCAAAGTATATCAGAATTTAAAAAGATACCAAATAACGTGCCGCCATCAGGATCTCAGTTGTCGAATAATAGCGAAAGATATAAGTCATTATCTGCTTCTAAGAAAGAAGAGTATATGATTAAATTGCAGGACGCTGATGCTATGTTATTCTTCATGTATCATAAAGCTCAACTAGAAAATAGAGGCTTAAATCCATTTGAACAATCAGTTGAGCAAGATATATCAAAGGTGAAAGAGCAAATTCTTAACGAAATGGGAGGAGAGAGTATAGGAGATGGTCATAATCCTGGCGATATTAATGATATAAATCATCCTCAAAATCCGCAAGGCCATCCAAATAGTGAATTTTATGATATGGAACAAGAAATTGATGAGCCTTTTATTCCCGTTGATCCATCGACTGTTAATGACATGAATCAAGATCCTGCTGGTGGTATTGGCGGAGAAGATTTAAATAATCCTCATTATCGCAATATTCACATGCAGGAACAGCAAGAGTTAGATAATACGATGCCATCGAATCCTAATCCAACGGTTTAAATGATTTTTAATTATAAGAAATATAAAGAATCTCAAAATAAAGGTAGATTTCCCCCAGAAACTATGCCAGATCCTTCTTTACGCGGATTTCGCTTTAAAGAAGATCCTTACAGACTTGATAATTCTCCGGGTGATGGCAATGGATATAAAATGACGACTCCTGGTAGCGAAGGCATGATTGGAGATGCTCCTGATATGGGTTCATCTATATTAGGAACTAACGATAGAAGCGGATATCCAGATAATATTAGCCAAGTCTCAAAAGATGTTAATAAAAGCGATATTCCACATGATTCAGATCCAGATTCTTTATATAATGAGAATAGCAGAGAAGAGGGTGAAACTCACTACAATACAGGCCCTTCATCAGATAATGGGCTTTTGTTAGCAGATGATTTAGAACCTTCTCCTTCTGATTCTCCTCTTGGTACTGCGAATACTGTTTTAAGACAGCAAAACGGAAATAGGGATAGAAAAACCGATATAAATATTATGAATGGTACGGTAAAGTATAATCCGTTTGAAGAAAAAATAAAAAGAAATGGTCCAATGAATTTTATAAAAGAAAGAAGGAGAAACAATTGAAAGTTAAAGTATCTAAAAATATCAAGGGCAGACTTTCTATACCAGTGCTGAAAAAATCACTTCCACCAGAAACTGAAATATTTATGAATGAAGAAGAGTTTTTCGACAGTAGCACTCAGCATGCTATTAGAGCTGGGCACCTTATTGTAACAGAACCTTGCGCAAAGCCAAATTTTGGCAAAGAATTTAAAAGCATTTATAAAAACAGAATAAATATAAAAACAATATCCAGAGGAATTGATCCAGGTGAAATATTCTTTGTTCCTCAATCAAAAGTTGACAATCAAGAGATAGCGACTTTGTTAACTAATAAATGGATAACAGAAGATGTTGAGCCTCTTCCAAGCGGCTCAGTTTCTAAAGAAGAGTTACAAAATAGATTAGAAAATCTTAATAAAAATACTTCTAAGGGCAAAGACGAAAAAACTAAAAAAGAAAACAAAAGAAAAGTAAAATCGGAAGAAAAAGAAGAATCTCCAACGGTTGATCCAAGTAAAGATATATTTATTCCGGAGAATGCTATTCCTAGTAAGCTTCCTAAATTTATAGATAATGCGCCAAAGCCAAATGCTCCTGAGGAAGAAACCGAAGATGAAGATGATGATATGTTTGTTGATAAGAGACAAGAAAAAGAAAAAATGCTCGAAAGACCTCGTAAGATAAAAATTAATTTATCAGAAGATAATGGGGAAGTTATTTAATTGATAGATATCTTATTAAAAGAATTAATATCAAAGAACATCAGATTCGAAAGGTCTGATGTTTGTATTATTGACAATAAAAAAATGTCTGTAGATAATGCTATAAAACTAAAGAAAAGAACAGTTAAATCTGATCAAAAATTACTTAAAAGTTTATGGGCTCAAGTTTCAAAAGTACTTAAAGAATATTCGCCAGAGCAAGATAAATACAATAGCGATTTAAATAATCTGTTTGTTTATTCAATAAATTCTTTATATACAGATTCATTAAAACATGAATTTCTTAAAACTGAGAATATAAGCGATTCTTTGTTTGAATTTTTGCAAAAAGATATTTTATGCTATTCTGAGCAAATAATGGAAAGAGTTATAGAGTATAAAATATCTATAGATTGGGTTGAACATTTGATTAGATCTAATTTGTATGTTATAGCACTATTAAATAAATATAAATTACATATTAAAAATAATGTTGTTACAGCTAGGGGAGTATCTGGCCCTTGGTCTAACCTTGATCTTCCTATGGAGGAGAGGGTTTTTAAATGGGATGATATAGCTGAAGAAACAGCTGGTAGAGAAAGAGATAAGAAAAGACAATCTAGGTATACTATGGGGTTAGAAAATTATGGCGATGGTGACTTTTCTCCTAATGAAGGATTCTTTTGGAGAGAACTTAGAAATGAGCCTTATTTATTCGAGGACTCTGATGAGGAATCTTCGTATCCTCATAGAAACCAATTGTGGGTGTAAGGAGATATGATTTGAAAAAAACAGCTCAATCGCTTTTAGATGTACTTATCCATTTAATGCCAGAATTAAAAGATAATAATTTTGCTACTCTTATTAAGAATAGACCTAGTAACCGTAATGGAGAGATGCTTTATAATATATGGAAAGATAAAGAAAATAAAATATCTAATTTTAAATTTAAAAGACCACCAACCATTAGCGAAAAAGATATTAATCAATTAGTTTCGGCTGGAATGATAGAAATACAAGGCAAAAATCTTAAAGTTACAAATAGCGGAACTTTAGCTTTAAGAAAAATGATATTAGAAAATGATTCATTCTCCTTAAATGAAGATAGCAATTTAAAAACAGCTTCAAAAAATAATAAAAATAATTGGTATACAAGGTTTAAAAATGGCTGAGGTTTCTTTATTTTTAAATTATACTTTTAATAAATCAATTGAAAAAAATAAATTCAATAGTACTATACTTTGGTATGATGTAAAAAATAAAGTAATGAATAAATTTTCTGGCGGAAAACTTAATTTTAAATACGATGTTAATAATAGCGAAATAAAAGTAATACCAGAAGATATAACTATTAATACGATAAAATCTGTATCTAATAAAAATATAATCGATCATTGGATATCGAAAGTTGGTTCTTTACTGGGTGTTCAGGCAGAAAATGAAGCAGACTCTTTTTATGGAATATCTATAGTTTTTGATGATTGTTTTATGGATACAATAAAGTATTCTTTAGATAGGTACAATATATCATATGAGTAAAAGAAAATTATACATAAGAGTAGCAAGCAAAAGACAGGACCTGGAAAGAGGTCTTATGTTTGTTAAAAATATGGATAATGATGAAGGTATGCTTTTTGTTTTTCCAAAACAACAGGAATTAAGATTTTGGGGAGAAAACACTTATATCCCATTAGATATAGCTTTTGTTGATGAAAATAAGGTAATTAAACAAATAAGCAATATATTACCTTTTTCTAAAAATGTTATAAAAAGCAGTAGTGCTTGTAAATATGCAATTGAGGCTAATTCTGGATATTTTAAACATATGGACATAAATGTTGGGGACGTTATAGATATAGGCAGAGATAACGATGGCAATTATGTCGTTTTTGAATCTAAAAAAAGGTCCACCAACCTAAAAGAAAGTAAAACAATCCTGTCGCAGTATCAAGATGAAATGCCCCTACAATATCAACAGGTCGCTAATCAAGAAGACCCTATGGGTATGATCGATGAAAAAACAGAGCCTAATGTTCCTACAATTAATAAAGATGACTTATATAAATATTTAGAAGATGATTTAGAAAAGGAGCCATTAGAAGTTGAACCACCTAAGGACGAAATGGAAGGTATGCCAGGCGAACCTCCGGAAGTGGAACAACCATTAGTTGATTATCCGCAATTTACAAACGCTTTTGACGCATCAGAATGGGCAGAACAAAATAACGAAGTAATAAGAATGCAGTATGTTACAAAAAAAGGGACTTCAATAGTACGAGATGTTGAGCCTCACGGACAATTTCATGCAGATAGTACTGGACACCAAATATTAGTAACATTTGATGAGACTGTTGGAGATATTAGGGCATTTATAATGCAAAATATAAGAGGTTTTTCTTTTTTAGGACAAAAATTCGAACCAAAATTTAAGTTATCATAAATGGAGATTATAGATTATGACATTTGACTTGTTCTCTAAACAAATTGAAAATATTGTAAAAATAGCAGAAAAATTAGACGCTAATGGAAATGAGAAACTAGCATCCAAGATTGATGGTATAGTCAATAATTTTCTTGATATAAAAACTTCTCAATATGTCGGTGGCCAAGGATATTGGATCAGGAATGTTAGATGCTGGTCCAACTGCTATAGACACAAGAGAGCTCAATCTCCTAATTCTCCAACTCAAGAAGTAATATCAGATTGTCATAAAGAGTATGTTCAATCTATATCTGATCCAAAATCAGATTGGCAAAAATATGCGCAATCGAGCAGTGGAATAAAAACCTCTAATCAAGCCGACAAATATCTTGATCAAGAAATTTCATATTCTATACAAAACAGATTAAATGCAGGAATGGAGCCTAACGAAGCCGTATATTCAGGCATTAATGACTTTATTGATAAGAAAATATCAAATATAATTACAGCAAGCGCTGACTTAAGTGAAATTTCTAATGAATTATTAGATTCTGATTTTGATTCATCTAAGACTTTGGCTTTAGCTTCTGGTGATCTACTTAAGCAAGCTCAGTTTTGGGATAAAGCTAAAGATTATGCTAGAAATTTAGGTAATTCTTTTACAGGAAAAAATTTATCGCCTAATAATAGCGGTATGGGTGCTTCTGTTTCTAATTTTGGAAAGACGGATTTTTCCGGAGAAGGGTCTCAGAAACATCTTTACAGAATGATCGGCCAATTAGAAGCAACTCTTGCTAATTATAGGGCTCAAAGATATAATCTAGATTATGCTCTTTTACAGGCGGAGCAAGGTGGAGGATCTTTTGCAAATGTAGCAAAAGAAATTAGGCCTTTACTAAAGAATTTGAATTCTACAAGCTTAGCAAAAATGAGATCTATAGTAAATAATTTAAATCAAACTAGCAATCCGGATGCACCTATAGGTGAGCCTCCTTTATCTGACGCGGCTATGTCATCTAGCCAAACTGATGGAATTTCAGGACCAGGAATGAATGATCCAAATGGATCTTTCTATAAAGAGCCTCCAGCCAAAAAGAATCCAATATCAATACCTTCAGGCGGAATTTCAGGACCAGGTATAGGAGATGCC
>JACCDG010151320.1_pt1 | contig 51750 bp, 51 predicted proteins | sample 7442471 | NCBI WGS metagenome assembly JACCDG01 (sample SAMN15323444, study PRJNA562643) | freshwater metagenome | isolation source: river surface water | place: USA:Blue River Watershed | collected 2017-08-17 | reverse complement strand
GAGTCGGGAGTGCCCGAAGTGCCAGTTTATCTGGTCCTACGGTAAGCTCGATGACAGGGAGTAAGTCGTAACAAGGCACGGCTAGCGGAAGCTGGTCGTGGATTAATTCCAATTGGACACGTCGTTGGATTCTGGTAACAGAATTCCGCATAACGGCTAATTGGTCGATATTGTGTCGCTCAATTGACGACACAATGAGTAGACGATACAGAACACTCTGAAGTGGTATCGGACTTTTAGGAAAGACTAAAGCCAAAGGATAAGACAAAAGAGCTCGCGAGTACGCGATTGTCTTTTTGTTTACATACCGTACGTACTGATATTCTTTTTATTTGTGAAATACAAAACACCTTCGGCTAGCCAAAGGTGTTTTGTATTGTGGTGTACTAGATGGCGATTGGTTCGGTGATTGGTGGGAGCGGTGCGTTTTGTGGCTGGCTTGGAAGTGGCGGGAGCGGGGTGACTTCAATTGGATCGTTATTGACCGGACTACGTGGCACGAGATTATCAGGGCGTGGCTGTGGTCGTGGTGAGGTACATGGTGCGTAGCTCGTGTATTCGTCACTCAAATAGTCTGGGACTAATTGGTTGTTACAGTTGTCGAGATTAAGGCCGTTAACGAGGATGTTCACGAGGCCCCAGAATGAGAGAATAAAGATAAACGCGGCGATACTGTAGAGCGCGAGATTCTTCGCGTTTTCTTTACCTTCGTCGGTGGCGCCACCAATGACGAAGAAGCGGACCGCATTCCAGACAAAGATGAGAAAGGCAAGTCCAAGGAGGAAGGGGATAAGGTAATTATCAATGAAGCTCAAAAGCGCCGGAATCACCTGCTGGAGGCCATTTTCTCCCACCGACATACTAAGGCCGATGACAATCGCTAGGACGAGGATAATGGCGAGACCGCTACTCATAGTGTCTCTACTATAGCGTATTTCCGTGGTATTTTCACCTTCTCGTGGGGATATATTGACAAAATACTATATTTATGTATAATATTACTTAAGTACTGGCAATGATGTCGGTACAAAACCGCACCTATCCATAAGAGGTAGGGCAACATGAGGAATGAGCAGATGACCTTTGAGAATCATAGTGACGAATCCAACGAGCCTGCATTTGGCCGTCACTACCCGCCGTCGCGGGATGAGGGTACGCCGCTGTGGGGTATCTTCTGGAAGGGTGCCGGCATCATTTTGGCGCTGATTGTCGGAATTTCGCTCTTTGATCACTTCGTGTGGTTCTAGAATGCGACACACTGTACAAATCATCACGGTGGTGCTCCTTGTGGGCACTGCCATCAACATCACCGTTCCGGGGATGCGGGACGGTGGGGTGTGGCTTGGGGTCGGCATCGCCGTCTCCGCCTACTTGGTTCTCCAGTTCTTGAGGAGAATTGCGAAATAACCGCGAGCGCACAATCTGGTGCGCTCACCACCGCCTGACAATTTGGTCATGGCGGTTTTTGTATGCCACCGCTTTCGCTTCACTCAATCTGTGCCGTGGAGAGGACTTGAATCTTACAGATTCGGTACAGGTTGTCGACTCTTTGTATCGTTGTCACTCACAAAGATTCAGTCAACCTTTTCAAGTCTTCGCAACGCTTTTTATGCAAAAAGCTGCGACTCCACGTCACAGCTTTCGCTTCACTCAATCTGTGCCGTGGAGAGGACTTGAACCTCCATGTCTTGCGACATGCGCACCTGAAGCGCACGTGTATACCAATTTCACCACCACGGCAGTCGGACTATTATACTGATTTTCAGACACAGTAAAACCCTCAGTGCGCGTTCTAGGATTCGAACCTAGGACCTTTCGAGTATCAGTCGAATGCTCTAGCCAACTGAGCTAAACGCGCACTGAGGGTACTACCCCTTTGTGCCCGGTACTATAGCAGATAATAAGAAAAAATGTAAGACCCCTCATGTCGCTCTGGGGTCGGGGCAGAAATGTTAAAAAAAGTAGTGGTAGAGGTTCTGAAAGCCGTACGCGTAGATTGCCTGGTTAATGAGATTGCCGAGGAAGAGCGGAATGACGAGAAGGCGCCAGCGGATACCGAGGAAGGCGAGCGGAATGACGAGAGCTTCGTTTGGAATTGGGACAAATGACGCATAGAGGAAGACGACCGGCAGGAGCCACGTACGCCTATGTTCGTAGAGGTGTTCGAGCTTCGCGACGAGGCCTGGATACTTGGTTGCGACAGTCTCGCGACTGAGCTTTCCAAACGCATAGCCGATAAAGTCCGCGAGGAGGGTACCAATCGTGAGAGAGAGGACAATGAGTGGTAAGGCCAGACCTGCGGCAGTAAAGACGGGGGTAAAGGTAGCGGCCGGAATGGGTACGATAACATTGAGGCCGGCCACCATTGCAAGGAACGTAATTCCGAGGTACCCAAAGGAGGCAATCTGATTCTGGAAGCTCTCGTGGGTGAGAGTGTACTCAGCAATAAAAAAGGCACCACTTGCGACTGCAGTTAAGATAAGGAGGAGGACAATCCCCGAGAGGACTTCTTTTTTGCGGCGCGCCATTACTCGTAGTGTAGCACGCATTTCAGGTCGAGGGCTGTTTGGTAACCTTTTACCAACTCGCGGAGTAGTAGTTATCTGTCCAGTTAAAAGGGGGATAGAAACAATGAATAGACAGCTTCTACATGAGTACTTGCGGCCAGCTGGTCTCTCAGACCTGTATGATATCGGAAAACTGGTCATGTCCAGTTTGGCTGATGACGTGAAGCATTACTTCCCAAAGGAGTGTGTTGCTCCTGATGTGTCATGGCAAGTTGAGTCTCTCATCTCTGGTCATGAGAAGGAACAGCTCCTTCGTCACCAGCATCAGCTAGCTCTGGCCTGGTTGAAGCAGTGTGGTGTAACCACACAATGAGTTAAGAGGGGTGTCGGGCTATATGCTCGACACCCTTCATTTTTTTGAGTACTCTAGAGTAAATTCTATGGCAAACTATCAAGATTATTTCAAAGGTAAGCGAGTCACCGTGATGGGACTCGGACTCCTCGGGCGGGGGATTGGTGATGCGGCGTATTTGGCTGAAGCGGGGGCAGATGTCATTGTGACTGATATGAAGTCCGAGGTTGAGCTAGCGTCATCAGTCGCACAGCTCGAAACGTATCAGAACATCACCTTCGTGCTCGGACAGCATCGTGAGGAGGATTTTAAAAATCGTGACATGATACTCGTCGCGGCCGGGGTACCAATGGATTCGCCCTATCTCGCGGTAGCACGTGAGGCCGGGGTACGTCTTGTTCAGAGTGCGGCTTTATTTGCTGAGCTCTCTGGTGTGCCGATTATTGGTGTGACCGGTACCCGTGGCAAGAGTACGGTGACGATGATGATTCACCATGTGCTCTCGTATATTACGGGCGAGAAGATTCTCCTTGGGGGGAATATCCGTGGTTTGTCTAATCTTCAGCTCTTACATGAGGTGATGGAGGATTCACTCTGTGTCATGGAGCTCGACTCGTGGCAGCTCCAGGGATGGGGCTGGGCTGGTATCAGTCCTCAGGTTTCGGTCTTTACCTCATTTATGGAAGATCACCTCAACTACTACACGCGGGGTGGCAAATCGCACGATGAGGCGATGGCTGCATACTTCACCGATAAAGCGCAGATATTCCTCCATCAAGAGGAGAGTGGTACTTTAGTGACCACGCCAGCGGTCTTCGATTGGCTGAAGCGGGTGTTGCCGGGCCAGACCCTCGGACAAGAGCTCGTCCTCGCGGACACCTCGGTCCTCCCTGAGGACATGCTCCTCTCGATGCCGGGTGAACACAATCGCCTGAATGCCGCGCTCGCGTACGAGGCACTGAAGGCGATTGGCCTTGATGATGAGGCAATCTTCGAAGGGCTCGCGACCTTTCCGGGTGTCGAGGGGCGGCTTCAACTCATCGCCACTAAGGACAATGTCCGCATCTACAACGACAACAACGCAACCACGCCCCAGGCCACGACCGCAGCGCTCGAAGCGCTCGATCTCGGGAATAAGAACATCATCCTCATCGCCGGTGGTGCTGACAAAAACATCGACGTAACTTCGCTCGCCTATGCCATCACGACGCACTGCAAAAACGTTCTCCTCATTCCAGGCTCAGGCACTGACAACCTCCTTGGCTACCTCCATGGTGGCACCGTGGGTGTCTCAGTCATGAGTGACCTCAAGCTCGCGTTTGCCGAGGCGACACGCCTCGCCCAAAACGGTGACATCATCCTTTTCAGTCCAGCCTTTGCCTCCTTCTCGCAATATAAGAATGAATACGAACGAAACGATGAGTTTGTGGAGTTGGTCGATCGCTGGGTAGCCACAGACAGTGAATAGTATGGAACAGTTTAATCTCCCCAAACTTGGACGGGTGGCAGAGTTGAGTCCTGTCGAGATTGAGGATATGTCATTTCATATTGAGCTTTTTAAGGATCCATTTTCGCGATTGCGAGCAATGCGTGAACGACTCATAGAGACTGGTGTGCCGGCTAAAGAGGCAGATATCTCGATGGCGAAAATTATGCCAATTATTATTGAAGCCCTTGAGAAAAATCCATACAACGTAGACTCAAGTACTATCCCGCAGGCATTCCGTGTATTGATGGGGGCTGCGCCAGTGGAGCAGCTCGAGGTGACTCGAGCGATGGTTACCGTACTACGTGAGATTGGCATAGCGCAATCATCAGCAAAAGCCTGGCAGATAGAAGATTTTAATAGTGGGGAAGATACCGAAGAACGACGTCAGCTTTTTATGAACCGTATGCGTATAATTGAAGAAGTCTATGGTGCACACTAGTGGTTGCTAGGCTAGTATCGATCGGAAACAATGCTGTAATCATTAATGAACATCACCTCTCACACATGACAGTCATTATAAAAATGAGTAAGCGTGTACTGATTGCAACAGCTCATCGCCTGCGTACACTGTGGTGGTTTTTTCGACGGCCGCATACGCGCGGTGCGAAGTGTGTAATTTTGTATGACACCGATGTACTCCTCGTGCGTCCAGCCTATGGTCACGGACTTTGGATGATACCGGGTGGAGGGGTCCACAAGCATGAATCGTTCCTTGAAGGGGCGTTGCGTGAGCTTAAGGAAGAGACGGGGATTGAAACCGGTCTGACATACTTTTATGCATACCAGCAGTCGCGAGAATTTAAGCACGATATAGTGCAATGCTTTTATGGTCATGTTAATGACACGACGGTTGTCGTTGATAATTTCGAGATTATTGGCTACCAATGGTTCCCACTAGCGGCGCTGCCAGATGATCGCTCGCCAAGTGTAGCAAAGATCCTCGCAGCCTTACCTCGTGCGTGATATAGCGTAGATGCTATAATGAAATTATGGACAGGTTTTATCAACATAGCGACACTCAGCATTTTCATATATCTGTTGGAGCTGTAGTTTTTAATGAAAAATCTGAAATCTGTGTTCACCATATAAAACTTGAACAGGTACCAGAAAGTTCGAAATTTTTGTGTGATTATCTTTCTGATGTATGGTACCTCATGCGCGAGTCTCTTGAGGATGGTGAGACACTGTCTGCTGCTGTTCATCGCGGGTGTAAAGAAGAATTTGGAGCTGAAGTTTCGATAGAAAAATATTTGGGAGCAAAAATAGATGCGATTATTACTCCCAATCAACCATCTTTTGAAAAGTTGACAATCTACCACGCAGTGCGGCTGAATGGTCTTGGCGAAAGAACTGATATTGAAGGCGAACGCGACACTATTATGGAATGGTATACAGCCTCAGAACTTTTAGCATTACTTAATACACAGTGCGCAAAGACCAAACGGCCCGAATTGGATGAACGGATTATCATCGAACGATTCATGAAAGCGTATGACCTCAACTAAACACATCCATTTTATTGGTATTGGTGGGATTGGCATGAGTGCCTTAGCGCGATTTTGGCACCATGAGGGCGCACTGGTAACGGGAAGTGATCGTGACCGCAGTCTCGTGACGGAAGGGCTCGAGGCGCTCGGTATCGTAATCAATTATGATCAAAATAATACTACGATATATAGTAGTAATTCAGTGAGTGAGCACCCAATTAATTTGGTGGTATACACCGAAGCGATGGCGCACGACCACCCGGAGATGGTCGCAGCCCGCGCGCTTGGGGTGCCAATGGTTAATTACTTTGAGGCACTTGGTCAGGTAGCAAACGAGTACTATCTCATTGCGGTAGCGGGGAGTCATGGGAAAACGACCACCACTGCCATGATTACCGATATTCTCGAAGAAGCAGGACTTGATCCAACCGCCATAATCGGGTCACTGCGGAGTAAGACGAAGAGTAACTTTAGAGCCGGGAAGAGTAAGTATGCGGTCGTCGAAGCGTGTGAGTACAAGCGAGACTTTCTCCACCTGAAGCCTGACGTGCTCATTATCACCAATATTGAGTGGGAGCATGTCGACTACTACAAAGACCTTGTTGATGTCCAGTCGGCATTTCGTACCCTCGCCGAGTCGGTCCCCGAAGACGGAGCGGTTATTGCAAATGTCACCGATAAGAATGTAGCGCCAGTGATTGCTGGGCTTCAGGCTAACGTGATTGATTATCGGCCATTCATCGACATCTCACTCAGGCTCCGACACCCGGGCATGCATAATCGTATGAATGCCGCAGCAGCGCGCGGCGCGGCAGAATTCCTCGGGGTTGAGACAGCCAAAGTAAACGAGGCACTGGAGTGGTTTGCGGGGACGTGGCGCCGGTTTGAATACAAAGGGGAGGTGATGGGTGCACCGGTGTACGATGATTATGGACACCACCCAACCGAGCTTCGAGCAACATTTGCTGGCATGCGAGAGCTCTACCCAGACCATCGTCTCAAGGTTGTCTTTCAATCACATACGTATACACGTACCCATGAGCTCTTTGCTGATTTTGTAGACGTGCTTGCGACGGCTGACGAGGTCGTCCTCCTACCTATCTATGCAGCACGGGAAGAGAATCATTCGGGAGTATCAAGCGATAAGCTAGCTACCGCCATTAATGCGCTCGGTACACTCGCGACCGGCTATGAGACGATACCAGCCGCTGCGCAGGCGGTAAAAGACTCACTCTCGTACGATGAGAAAACCGTCGTCCTCGTGATTGGTGCCGGTCCCGTTACTGAGGTAGCGACACTGTTGACACAATAGTTTTTAAGTTGTATTGTTCAAACCGGAAACATCACAATAAAATGCTAAGGAGGCAGAGATGTCTTGGACCGGTGACAATAGAGTGGCGATTGCGTCTGCTCTGCGTGCGTATCGCAAGAAACAGACAACCGAAACTGCCGTACAGGTGCTGAGTGTCTACTATAGCGCGCTTGGCACCACCTTTAAGCGGTGGCGTCAGTCACCGTGGTTCTTACACCTACTCCCACAGATGTTGTGGTATCGCCATCGGATTATCTATTATCTGGATAATTTTATTGATTGCATACCACCGGGTCATATTGGAACTGTTCTCTCCCCAGATATGCTTGATGTGGTAGCAACGGTTGTATGGCGGCTGAGGTTGGTTGAGTATCATAATATGGTCTGGTTCATGCTTATGCGGATGTCGACCCGAACTGACATGGACACGCACACAAAAGCATTCCTTTGGATGCATCGGGTGCGATACGAGATCGAGAAAAATGACGATGACTTTCGGTCAGGTGTATGGGGGTTGGGTGAAGCTGTGGCATCCGAGGCCTCTGCGCTCTTGGGTGCTGATGCACAAGCACGCTTTGGACAAGCCAGTCGTATCTTTCGACAACTCGCCGAGTTCGCGAAGTCCGATAACTCGCTCTACACTGCTGCGATCACTCGGGCACGTCAGTGTGCTGAGACAGGCGGAGTCACCGATCAGCTCCTCAAGCTCACATGAAGCAAAAGCCGGGCGGCAACGTCCGGCTTTTTACATTGACAAATTATATAAAAGTGTTATTGTTTTACCGGAAGAAAATGCTAATTGCAGTGAGGGAAACATGAGCACACTCAGAGACGCGCTTGAGCTGAAAAATCAGGCGCAAAATATGTTGCAAAAAGTCCAAGCGCGCTGGGCAGCCGATGTGGCAGTGAGGCAGGCAATCAGGGAGTTCTACCGGGAGGGGATTGACGACCAGCACCTCTGCCAGCTCGTCCGGCTGGCACACCGCACCCGACACGAGGGCGAGGTCAGGCGAATACTTCAGGTCGCGCTCGTCCGGCGCGAGCGGCGCTTCATGTTTACGGACACGGTGCGTGTCCCTGAGCATGAGGTCTATGTTCTCTGCGCCATGGTCGACTACGGTCTTCGTGCCGCTGACGAAACTTTCTACCATGAAGCCTCCGGTTGGGCACTCAAGCACTGCAATGTGTTTGAGGTCACCGAGTTTCCGACGGATCAAGCTCGGCACGATTACGCAGAGCAGCTCCAGCGGGCGGCGCGAATGTGGTCGGCTATCGCCGAGCGAATGCCGCTCCATAGTCTCCTTCGTCAGAAGGCGAAGCAGCAAAGTGAGGCAAGAATCCTCGAAGGTTTCCATCTCACGCGCCATTTGCGTGAGGCGGCCTGAAAACAGAGGGCGCGGTCAACGTTCGACCGCGCCTTTTTCCTTGCCAGAACGGGTGCTTCGTACTAGGCTAGGCGATATGAAACAAGAAACCCCAGTCGGTCGACTCTCGGTGGTTGCGACACCAATTGGCAATATGGAGGATATAACCCTCCGGGCCATTCGCGTGCTTAAAGAAGCGACCTACGTGCTCGCGGAAGATACCAGGGTAACGGGGAACCTCCTGAAGCATCATGGGATTGAGGCGACGCTCCGTCGTTATGATGCGCATGCGAGTGATTCTACCCATGAGCGTATTATCGCAGACCTCGAAGCCGGGCAGCATATTGCGCTCGTCTCAGACGCGGGGACACCAGGGGTGAGCGACCCAGGTGTCCTTCTTATTACGATGGCACGCGAAGCCGGTATCGTTATTGATGCGATTCCTGGACCATCAGCAGTGACCGCTGCTATCTCAATTGCGGGACTGAGTGGCAATCAATTTTCGTTCCTTGGGTTTGTTCCGCAGAAGAAGGGGAGAGAGACCTTCTTCCGTGAGCTCGATGACTACACCCACCCCACAGTATTTTTTGAATCAACGCACCGGATTATAAAGACACTCGCGAGTCTTAATGAACTCTATCCCGAGGCGACCGTCTACGTTGGTCGTGAGCTCACTAAGTTTCATGAAGAGATGCTCGTCGGGACACCAGGCGAGGTACTGACTATTCTCACTGATACTCCGGTGAAGCAAAAAGGGGAGTTCGTGATTATTTTGTCGTTGACAACGAGCTAATCTCTCCGTCCGTTTCTCTACGCACAGGGGAGATTTTTGTCACTGGTACGAGAGTGCGGTATACTCTCCCGTAATGACTAAAGGTACATTGATCTTCCTGCTTGGCATCTTCCTCATTATTGTCCCTTCCTTAGGTATACCGCTCTGGTGGAAGCAGATCACGTACGTGGCCTTTGGTGTCCTCCTTATCGGTATTGGGTATAGTCTCCGTCGCACCCAGTATCTCGCTGCACTTGATCAAGACGGGTCTATTCGTACCGCCGAAACCTTTGTGGAGACAACTGAGCCTTTATTTGATGAGACGCGGTAAACTAGAGGTATGGTTATTCGGTATCTCGCCGTAGCCGCCCTCTGTATCGCTTTTACAACTGCGTGGCTTTTGTACGGGCCGACTTTAACCGCGGTGACGTACGACGCTGCCGCTCCCATCGTAGTTGCTGATGAAATTCATGAAAAAACTGAGGTGGCAAAAGTAGCGACACCTCCGGACACGAGACCGGTGGTGACCCATGTGCCGTTACCATCTGCGGTGAAGGCGATTTATATGAGTGCGTGTGTGGCTGGTACACCGACGTTTCGTAATGAGTTAGTTACGCTTATTAAAGAAACTGAGGTGAATGCCGTTGTCATTGATATTAAAGACTACTCTGGCACCATTGCTTTTCCGCCCACCAACCCAATCTGGCAGCCTGCATGGCAGGCGGCAAAGTGCGGTGCTCGTGATATGAAGGAGTTTATCGCGACTCTCCATGAAGCAAATATTTTTGTCATCGGACGTATTACGGTCTTTCAAGATCCGTTTGCCGCTGAGCGTTCGCCACATCTGGCAGTGAAGCGGTTAGATGGCGTCACCAATTGGCACGATGGCAAGGGATTGTCGTTTATTGATGTGGCGGCCAAAGAACACTGGGACAATATTATCGCGCTCGCGGTCGATTCGTATAACATTGGCTTTGACGAACTCAACTTTGACTACGTTCGGTATCCAAGCGATGGCAACATGCAAGACATCTCATTCCCGCACTCACGTGTGAGCGAATGGCCAAATGATAAACAAGTCAACCTCGAAGCCTTTTTCCGGTACCTCAATGCTGAGCTCGATAAGCCAGAGCGCTTTGCCGCTGTCCGACATGAGAATACCGGTCGGGAGACGGCGACGCCGTGGACCTCTGCCGATCTCTTTGGAATGACCACCACGAACTACGACGATTTATCAATTGGGCAGATTCAAGAGCGGGCCGTGCCTTACTTTGATTTTGTGGCGCCGATGGTCTATCCATCTCACTACCCGAAGAACTATCTCGACCTCGGTAATCCAAACGATTACCCATACAAGATTGTCTACCACGCAATGAAGTCAGGTGTCGATCGCTTGATGGCCTCGACGACACCACTGCCTGGCTTTACTCATACGAGAATCGGCACTTCAACGCCACCGGTGTATCAAAAGTCAACCTACACCGGAGACAAACTTCGTACCTGGATACAAGATTTTGATTATGGCGGCGATTATGACGAGGCTGATGTACGGGCGCAGATACAAGCGAGCTATGATGCCGGTGTCGACAGCTGGATGATTTGGGCGCCGAGTAACCGGTACACCAGAGCCGCACTTATCCCAGCAGAATAGTACCCGCAAAACTTTTACGAGTCTCATTCAGTACTACAGGTATATGCATATATTGGTTACTGGGGCAGCAGGGTTTATTGGGAGTGCGGTGGCGGCGGCACTGACACGAGCTGGTCATACGGTCGTTGGGATTGATAATTTTTCACCATATTACGATCTGGCACTCAAAGAAGCGCGCGTGGAGACACTGCTACCCACGATTCCGTGCAAGCGCATTTCGATTACTGACAGCGTAGCCCTTGAGCAGCTGTTTATGCATGAACACTTTGACGTGGTGTGTCACCTCGCTGCCCAAGCGGGCGTGCGGTACTCGGTGACGCATCCAGAGACATACATTGAGACTAATATTGTGGGCACACAGACACTCCTTTCGCTTATGGCAAAGCATGGGGTAACAAAGCTCGTCCAGGCGAGTACTTCATCAGTGTACGGTATTGATACACCGACACCGTTTGCTGAGACCACTCCGGCTGATAGACCGGTTTCGGTATACGCCGCTACAAAGCGGAGTGCTGAGCTGTTGGCGCATGCGGCTCACGCCACGTGGGGACTTTCGGTCGTGAACCTCCGCTTCTTTACGGTCTATGGACCATGGTCTCGGCCTGATATGGCGCTATGGAAATTTACCGAGGCTATCCTTGATGGTAAGCCGATAGAACTTTACAACCACGGTAACCTCTCGCGAGACTTCACGCATATAGATGATATTGTGGCGGGGTTTGTGGCGGCAGTCTCCTCGGTATCTGGTTATAGGGTTTGTAACCTGGGGAGCGGTCGACCCGTACCAGTAAAAGATTACGTCGCCGCTATCGAGCGCTCAGTCGGGAGGTCGGCCACAGTGCACTACCTTCCGATGCAGGTGGGCGATGTCTATGAGACGTACGCTGATATTACGGTAGCAAAAGAATTACTGAATTATGACCCTAAGGTAGACCTAGAGACCGGGATACGCTCCTTTGTTGATTGGTTTACGCACTACCGACAGAGTCGGGGATAGTCGTGTCCGCGGGGTAGGGGAGAGACGGTACAATAGAATGTATGTACAACGATGAGCGGTCAACGCGGCGCTTTTACGCGATTTCATTTGCTGATGACGAACCGACCGTCGTTGATGGTCAGCTCATACCTCGTAAAACGCTCTCCTTTACCCCGAAGCGTCTGGCGCTACCACCACGGCGGAAGCGGGTTCTCATTGCACCGAAGGCGGTCGCGATGCTCGCGAGTCTTGTCTTGCTGGCGGTGAGTTCACTCGGTATCGTGTCACTCCTAGAGTCGCGAGGTGTCAATTTGCTCGCCAACACCATTGGCGCTGGCGCGACGGCGCCCGTAGTCGTCGTGCATCCGTATACCAATGAAGCAACGCCGCTTTCGTATGGTGTTGAGGTGGCGCTCAGTGAACCGAACTTCTTCATCACGACTAGAGATGCTTTTATCGAGGCTGGTCGAACCTTTATCGAGGCTGACCTGGCGACGATGCGTCTCCGTTACTTCGAGAGTGGGGTGCTTCGCAAAGAGTATCCGATTGTCAAAAAAGGTGAGTCCGGCACCTTCTGGGAGACACCGGCTGGCCTCTATGAAGTTGAACACAAAAAGCGTGAACACTTCTCTAACTTTGGCCAAGTTTATCTCCCATACAGCGTCTCCTTCCAAGGCAATTTTTACATCCACGGTATCCCGCGCTATGAGACCGGTGAGGAGGCTACCTCAACGAGACAGGGTGGTATCGAGCTCGCTGATACTGACGCAGCTGAACTCTATGAACTGGTAGCACTGAAGACCCCGGTCCTTGTGTATGAGCGTCGCGCTGACCCTGATGAGTTTCTCTACGAACCTAAAGTGCCTGAGCTCGCCACTCCGCACTACCTTATTGCTGATGTGAAGAGTAGTACGGTACTCGCCAGTAGCGACCTCGATGAAGCGGTACCAATTGCCTCACTCACGAAGCTCATGACCGCGGTCGTAGCGGCCGAGTACATTAACCTTGATAGTCGGGTGCAGATCGGTACGCCGACGTTTGTCCAGTCACTTATTCCGCGTCTTGGTGAGCGGAGTTCGGTGTCGATGTACTCACTCCTTGAACTCCTCCTCCTTGAGTCATCAAACGAGGCGGCTGAAGTGATTGCGCAAGAGGTGGGACGGCAGAAGTTTATCGAATATATGAATGAGCGAGCCAAGACACTCGGTATGGAACATACCGTCTTTACTGATCCGTCTGGTCTTGATAATGGTAATGTCTCGAGTGTAGGTGACCTCCTCCGCCTCATTCAGTATATCTATGAAAAGCGTCGCTTTATAGTAGATATTAGTGCCGGGAAGAAGTTGCCTGAGATGTACGTGAGTGGCGAATTTGCCGGCCTCTCAAACTTCAATGATGTCGAGGGACTCGACAACTTTATCGGTGGCAAAATCGGTGAGACCACTGCTGCCGGGCAGACCTCAGTGACGCTCCATACCCTCAATGTGAAAGGGACTGAGCGAGTAGTGGCGATAATAATTCTCGGGTCAGAAGGACGTAATGCGGATGTCACGGCGTTGATGCAGTATGCGACTGAGCGCTTCGGCAACTAACGATTGCCATATAACACTCAGCTACTTTGTTGTCCCTGGTCGCGCAAACGTTCACCGTATAGCAAATACGGCTCACATTTGCCCTCCCGGGACGCCTCGTAGCAGTGCGTTATCTGACAATCGGTCCATGAGTCCGCTTCGATGGTATAGTATACTAACAATCATATGACGCAGTTTGATCCCGAGAAAATTACCTTTTTTGCTAAGACCGACGCCCGCGGGAAAGAAATGCCCTTTGGTATTAAAGCGAAGGACCGGCAACGACACATGTACGTTATCGGGAAGACCGGTATGGGTAAGTCGACGTTGCTCGAAAACATGGCCGTCCAGGATATCCAAAATGGCGAGGGCATGGCCTTTATCGACCCGCATGGGTCAGCGGCTGAGACGCTCCTCAAGTACGTGCCAGAGCATCGGGTTAATGATGTCGTATACTTCGCGCCATTTGACCTTGATAACCCAGTCTCATTTAACGTCATGGAAGATGTTGGTCCCGATAAGCGTCACTTGGTCGTGTCTGGGCTCATGTCCACCTTCAAGAAGATTTGGGTTGATGCCTGGAGTGCTCGTATGGAGTATATTCTCACGAACGCCCTTCTCGCGCTCATTGAGTATCCAGATACGACCCTTCTCTCGGTCAATCGTCTCTTCTCTGACAAAAACTTCCGTAACCGGGTGGTCGAGTATGTGAAGGATCCAGCCGTTAAAGCCTTTTGGACTGAAGAGTTTGCGAGCTATACCGATCGCTTTGCTGCTGAAGCACTCCCCGCGATTCAAAACAAGATTGGACAATTTACCGGCAATCCGCTCATCCGCAATATCATCGGCCAGCCACATTCGAGTTTTGATATTCGTAAAATTATGGATGAGAAGAAAATTCTTATCATGAATCTCTCGAAAGGGCTCGTGGGGGAGAGTAATGCGAACTTGCTCGGGTCGATGCTCACCACTCGCATCTACCTCGCGGCGATGAGTCGTGCTGACTTACCAGTCGAGCAGATGAAGCAGATGCCAAACTTCTATTTTTATGTTGACGAGTTTCAGAGTTTTGCGAACTCAACGTTCGCGAATATTCTCTCAGAGGCACGTAAGTACCATCTCAACCTTATCATCGCGCACCAGTATATTGAGCAAATGGAAGAGGATGTGCGCAATGCCGTCTTTGGAAACGTCGGTACGACGATTGCGTTCCGGGTAGGGCCATTTGATGCGGAGGTGCTCGAGACTATTTTTACCCCTCGCTTCTTGGCAGCTGATCTCGTGAATCTTGGGTTTGCGCAGATTTACCTCACCCTCATGATTGATGGCATTGGTTCGCAGCCATTTTCAGCAGTGACACTGCCACCGATTGCGCCACCACGAGTTTCGTGCCGAGATATGGTTGTAGCGGCGAGTCGCCAGAATTATGCGAAGCCACGAGTTGAGGTAGAGAAGATTATTACTGACCTCCATACACCAGTAGCGCCACCACCAAAACCAGCATCCGTACCAAGTGCAGTGACCAATGGTGACAAAAAACCAGACAGTATTAAAAAGCCAAGTGCCCTAGCGGGAGCACCAGAGCGACGACCGGTATCAAAAGAGCAGGGTACTCGCCCAACTGATGCGAGTAGACCGCGACCAAAACCCGACAGCGCCCCTCGCTTACATGATAAGAAGCCAGCGATGAGTACAGATGCACCACGTCCACAGAGTGCGTTGGCTCCGGAGATGAAGAAACCCGCCCCAACAGCAGCTGACCTCCGGGCCGTCCTCGCCAAAATTGCGCAGAGTGCCGCACCTGAGACGCCAGCCCCGCGACCAAGTGCACCAGGAACGTCAAAAGACGTTCGGCCGACACCACCAAAGTCTCATGATGCTCCGGTCGAGCAGACAGCCCCTGATCATAAGTCAGCTCTGCGCGCCGCTCTGGGCAATGTACTTGGTGCGACACCTGCCGAAACGCGAGCCATGCCAGAAGCACCGTTGGCACCAAAGATACCGATTATCTCAGAGCCACCACCACGACAGCCACAGGTCGTTGATGATGGTCCTGATATTAAAACGCTTGAAAAACTCCTGGCACAAGAGGCGAAGGTAAAGACACCGTTTGAGTAATCTTCTATGCGCTCACTCCTTCTCATCGTATGCTGTCTCTGCGGATGGTTGCCGGGAGTGGCTTATGGAGTGAGTATTTCCGAAGTGGCCTGGATGGGTGATAGCACCTCTGCCAACAACGAGTGGATTGAACTCTATAATGATGGTGGGGCAGTGGCGGTAGACGGGTGGCAGCTGACTGATGGGATGAATCTGACCATTAATTTGGCCGGTACTATCCCCGCTAACACCTATGTGCTCCTTGAGCGCAATCGATCAAGTGGCGCGTACCTCACGGTACCGCCATTTGTCATATATACGGGAGCACTCGTGAATAGTGGCGCGGTGCTCACCCTGAAGCGGGGTGATGGGTCTATTGTCGATCAGGTGGCTGGGGGAGAGGGGTGGGTTACAATTGGTGGCGATAATGTCACCAAGGAAACAGCGCAGTATACTTCGGCCGGGTGGCGCACCGGGACCCCGACACCTGGTCGGGTGAATACCGCCACTGGTCCAGTGACGCCGCCACCCGCTACTCCAGCGACCACGACCACCGGGTCTGGTGGCGCGACGACTACCATACCAACAACCTTGTCGCCAACTCCGGGTAGCAACACCACGTCGCCAAAATCATCAAGTGGTGGCGCACGGTCCGAGACCGTGAAACTCGTCATTCCAAACGTGGCGCTCAGGCTCGCGCTTGATGTGCAGGGGACCGCCTATGTCAATCAGCCGATTGTTATGCGGGTGACACCAAGCGGGCTTGGTCCATCATGGCTCGCGTCACTCAATTACGAATGGAACTTTGGGGACTTAGGGACGAGTAGTCTCGCGGCGCCAATTCATCGCTATGCGCACCCGGGGACATACATGGTCACGGTCCGGGTGAGCTATGGTCGCCATGAACAGGTGGCAATGGGGCAGGTGACCGTCTTACCGGTCCCAATATCGCTCGCGTATACGGCTGGTGGTATTCAGCTTCAGAACAACGCGCCGTACGAAGTAGATGTCTCGCGGTATCGACTCAGTACGGAGTCGTCATCGGTCTTATTCCCGCCACGTACTATTGTTGCGGCGCGAAGTACTATCACTATACCGCTCGGGCGTGTCGCAGGCGCCTACGGTACCGCCCTTGCGCTCCGAGACCGAGCAGGTGAGGTTGTAGCGTTGTGGCCGACTGTGGTGGATACACCAGTGTCACCAGCTGAGGTGGTGGCGGTTTCATCACCAGTACCGCAGGTGGCTGGTGTGACAATGCTCAATGAGGTGGAGGAGTTAGTGTCAACCGACCTGGTGGTAGAATCTGACGCTGGTCCGCTTGTATTGCTACCACCAATAGAAAATTCGCTGATGCCAGCGTACGTGCTTAAAGCGCTGTCTGAAGTAGATAGTTCACCTCGTACGAGTGAGTCTCCAACCCACACATTTCCCTGGACGTACGTGGCACTAGCGCTTCTCCTCGTGACTGCCATCGGTGCAGTACTTGCCACATCGAAAAAAATGAGTCTTACTCAACCAGAAATCATGACCTTCCGCTAGCTATACACAGTGTGACTCGTGAGACTCGTGCTTGGTCTCGATACAATACTGGTATATGGCACAGGGCAACAATCAAGATCAGTCATTTGACTTCGACTTACCAGCAGTAACGAGTAGTACTCCGTCGGCACCGCGGGTGCATATTGGGGGGTCTGTCTGTGTTTCTTGCGAGGGCTAATTCAACCACATAAGTCGCATAGACTTTGTTGCGTCGCCTTCGGCCTCACTCACCGTACAACAAGTACGGCTCGTGATACCTCAGTTACGCGCCTCGTCTCTGCATCCTTATTTGGCTGAATTAATACGTAGCAAAGCGCCTTTTGAAAGGCGCTTTATCCGTTTTCGGGTATTGCTATAGATTGCCACGCTTTTCGCTCGGTCGCTCAAAGCTCGCAATGACGAACAAAACCCGATATCAGTCGTATACCATCCACGGCCATACCTGGTAACGTTTACTCATTATTTCTGGTACTATACCGATATATGCAAAAACTCATGGTCGTTACCGGTGGTGCCGGTTTTGTCGGCTCACATCTTTGTGAACGACTGGTCAGTCTTGGTCATCGTGTGATTTCGCTCGATAACTACTTTACGGGGAGTGAAGAGAATCACGTTGCGGGCGTCGAGTACCGTCGCGGTCACACGAGGGATATCGCCACGCTTATTCCAGAGACACCCGATGTCCTCTTTCACTTAGGTGAATACTCGCGCATTGCCCCGAGTCTCAAAGAACCAGCGGTCGTTTGGGATTTAAATATTAGTGGTACACACGCGGTTCTCGAGTACTGGCGTGAGAAGGGGTGTGTTCTTGTATATGCCGGATCTTCGACCAAGTTTGTGACCGGCAGTAGTGACGGAGAGGTCGACGGTCGTCACCGGGCGCCATACAACTTTGCCAAGGCGATGAATTCAGAACTCGTCCATAATTACGGACGTTGGTATAACATGCCGTATCGCATCGCGTATTTTTATAATGTGTATGGTCCCCGTGAGCGAGCGGGGCAATTTACCGGCGGGTACGGGACCGTCGTTGAGACCTTCCGTCAGTGCGCGCTTCAGGGCACGCCCGCGACTATCAATGGCGATGGTACGCAGACCCGAGCTTTTACCCATGTGTACGATACGGTAAATGCACTCATTGTAATCGCTGAAGCGGGGCAGTGCGACGAGTACGCCATCTCAGCCAAAGAGGTCTATTCTCTGAATGAACTCGCCGATATGTTTGGTATTGAAAAGACGTACGCTCCGGCGACCGCCTCATCACGTTCATCTGGAGCGGATGATACCTCAAACCTCGAAGCCCTCGGTTGGCGCCAGCAACACCAGCTCGAGGACTATGTGCGAGAAAGTTTGAATAAAAGTAGTATTTGAAATGGTCATGTCCCAAAAAATTCTTATCTTTTCGCTCGCGTATTATCCAAGTTTTGTCTCCGGGGCCGAAGCGGCGGTCAAAGAAATCACCGACCGCATTCCATCGAGCGATATTGCCTTCCATATGATCACACTTCGTTTTGATACGGGAGCACCGGCGCGTGAACAGATTGGAAATATCACTGTGCACCGTGTTGGTGGCGGTGGTGGCAAGCTCGCCAAGATACTCTTTTTATTTCAGGCGGCTCTCGTAGCACGCCGGCTCCATCGTACTGAGCACTTCACTGGTATGTGGGGGCTCATGTCGTATATGAGTATTCCGATTGCGCTCGTGCGTCTCTTTGGCATGCGTCTCCCGTATGTGATGACACTCCAAGATGGTGATCCGTACGATAAGGTCTTTAATCGCACCGCGATTAAGCCATTTGTGCCATTTATCAATAAAGGTTTTCGCGAGGCGACTATCTTTCAGGTCATCTCAGATCATCTTGCCAAGTGGCCAGCGTTACGTGGGTACGCGGGGGAGGTCGTTAAGATTTATAATGGTGCCAATCCTGCCGCGATTAAGGAAGACTCGTATACCAAAGCGGAGGTAGATTCACTCAAGGCTGAGCTTGGAAAGCGTGATGGTGACGTGTGGCTCGTGAACACCGCGCGCCTGGTGCACCAAAAAGCGTTTGATGTCGTGATTCGCGCCCTCACACATCTACCGTCACACGTGAAGTTTATGGTGGTGGGGCAGGGGGAAGATGAAGCGATGCTCAAGACGCTCGCTACAGAGCTTGGACTCCATGACCGCGTGATTTTTACCGGACAGGTCGACCGCAGTGTCGTGACGAAGTATCGCCTGGCGTCAGATATCTTTGTGATGCCGAGTCGCTCAGAAGGGCTTGGGAACGCCGGACTCTCCGCGCTCGCGTCGCGATTACCGTTTATTACGACTGCTGTTGATGGGCTCGCGGAATACTCCTTTGGTTCTGATAGCGAGAGTCCATTTGGTCGAACGGCCTGGATAGTGCCGGTTGATAATCCTGAAGCGATTGCAGCGGCCGTGACCGATATTATGGCGCACCCTGAGGAGGCAAAGCGTGTCGCAGAGAATGCACGAGCCATGGTAGTGTCTGTCTATAACTGGGACACGATAGCAAGCCGGATGCAAACTGAGATATTTTCAAAATTAACCACCTAAGATTATGACCAGAACTGAACAAGCGCTTCGTCTCGCCTTGTCTGCCCATAGTGGGCAGACGAGAAAGACCGATAACTCACCGTACATCATTCATCCGATTATGGTGGCGTCGATGCTCACGACGGCCGGGGCGAGTGAGGAGGTGGTTGTGGCGGCACTTCTCCATGATGTCCTTGAGGATACTGACACTGATGAAGCGCTCGTTCTGCAGGTGGCAGGGAGTGAGGCGATGCGTATCATACGAGCTGTCTCAGAGGATAAATCACTCCCGTGGGAAGAGCGGAAGGCAGCGTACGCTGAGGCGGTGGTTGCTGGCGGTGAGTCGGTGTGGCTCGTCTCGGTCGCAGATAAGATTCATAACGCGGAGAGTCTCCTTGATCATATCAATACGGTCGGGCCTGATGCGTGGCTTGCGTTCAATCGCGGCAAAGACACGAAGCTTGCCTTTGAGCGACTCCTCTATACGAAGCTAGCTGCCGTTTGGAAGCATCCACTCCTTGAACGGTACGGTCAGCTGATTGCTACCCTTGAAGCGAGCTAGTGGAGGCCTATTTGTCGCTTTTTTTCATCCTCACTCCGGAGACTGTCTCTTGTTGTTTGGTACTTTGTGCGAACTGCTTCACTGAGTGGTTCGTGTGCGAGCATCGCGCTGAGGACCTCGCCCCAAAAGACAATACGAGCTTCGTTTAAGGTTTTGAGATTGCCGCTCGATCTGGGGAGTGTCTTCCGGTAATACGTCATAATCTCGGTGAGACGGAAGAGACGCATGAGGTAGAGTGATTCCTGCTCTTCAGTCGCACGGTTGTCTTTAAAGTACGTCACAAAGGCGGCTTCAAGCGCCGGGTTATGAAGCGTCATAAAATTGAGGAAGCGAGCCCAGCTCTCGTGCTTGTTTCCAAAACGAATCGCCGAAAAATCGAGGAGGTAGAGCTTCCCATTATGAATACGAAAATTATGCGGGACGAAGTCAGTATGGGTAAGGAAGTGTCCGTACTGAGTAAGCCTGGTTTGTCTTCGTTCAAGTTCCTGATACGCCCGAGTGATAAGCTCACGTGCAATCGTGTCGCCGGTGTGCTCCGTCAAGAATCCTTGGCAGAGGGTGAGGTACGTCGCAGGCATCGCGATACCGAAGGTGTGTTCAATTTGCTTCACGTGCTTCCCGGTCGTCGCACGTGAGTGCTCTTGGGCGGTGAAGGCTTCGAGCGCGTAATCAAATTGTTCAAGGAGCGGTCGCTCGAGGAATGGTCGCTCCTGGGGGATATAGGCCTGGACACTGATGAGGTAGCCTTCACGCTTGGTGTGGAGGAGTTCTTCGGGGACGGCAAAGACGTTGTATGCAAACGCGAGGTTATTAATTTGTTGCCGACAGGTGCGTTCGTGTTCGATCTCTTGCTGGCCCGCGAGGTGCTTCGTGGCTTTGATGATGACCTGGCGACCGGCAGTGTCTGTCGCATTGAGGATGTACTTCTGGCCACCAACTGTCGTAATTGCCTGCATGAGAAAACGCTCACCACTGATGTGTGGTTGATCTGGTGCGAGCGTGTAGCCGAGCGCACCAACGATTCTCGTGATGTCTGTCAGTTCAGCAGTTGGCATAGGTAGTGATAGTAGTGATGTGGTCGGTGACGGCAGCTTCATGCGCGCGGCGGCCATCATTTGATTCAGGTCGCAGTGGGTGGAGGATTGGTTTATCAAGGACCGAGAGTGGTGGGGTGATGGTCGTCACGGCAATACGGCGCATGTTTTCGCGGAGTGATTCGAGGATAAAGCCGGGACGCGAAAGGGCCTCCTGGTCATTTTGAATAAAGAGACAAGGCTTTTTCATAAGTGACGAGACAAGGAGAAATGGCAGCTCAACTGATGGTCCGTTGAGGATAATAAAGAGGTTGCTCCTCCGTGCCCGCCAGATGGCTATGAGGCAGGAGAGTATGCGCAGTGGGAGGAGGGTTCGCCCCGGTACACTGACCATCTCGACACCTGGCACAGCCTCGGGCAATTCGCCGTAGTGAATGAGGCGGATGGTAACGCCAGGCCTTGTCGCCAGTCGCTCAGTAAGCGTCTTCGCGTAGACTGCCGGTGTTGAGACATCAGGCGGGAAGAGGGGGGTGATAATGGTTATCTCCATAGTGATACTGCCAGTATAGCAAAGGATAGAGCAAAGCTCTAAGGAGTGATATACTGCGCCTATTATGAAGATTTTACTCGCAGCCGGTCTCTATCCACCTGATATTGGTGGACCCGCCACCTACGCGCAAATGCTTGTGAGTGAACTCCCGGCTCACGGCATCACAGTGAGTGTACTCCCATATGGGACAGTGAGGAGTCTCCCCAAGTGGCGACGACACCTGACCTACACCTATCGTCTCTGGCAGCAGGCCGCGACCGCTGATGCCATCTACGCGCTCGATCCGATGAGTGTCGGGGTGCCAGCGCGGATTGTGGCGAGTCTCCGTCGGAAGCCGTTTATTATCCGTCTTGGCGGTGATTATGTGTGGGAGCAGGCGGTACAGCGCTTTGGCGTGACTGATACACTTGATGCATACACTGCATACGCGCACTCTCGGCCATTCATCGTCCGTCTTTTGGCTCGCCTCCAGACCTGGGTGGTGCGTGGTGCCAAGCGAGTCATCCTCCCGAGTCAGTATCTCGCCTCGATAGTATCGACGTGGGGTATTCCATCCGAGCGTATTACGGTTATCTATAGTGCGCACTCCATGCACGTACCTGCTCTTGATAGAGCAGTGTTACGTGAGGACTTTAATTTTATTGGACTCACACTCCTCAGTATCGCGAGACTGACTCCCTGGAAGGGAATGCAGACACTCATTGAGCTCGTGGCCCACAGACGCGCCCGGGATGAGGCGGTGACGCTCGTGATTGCGGGCGATGGTCCAGAGCGTGAGCGTCTCGAGTCGCTCGCCCGCGAGCATGAGGTAGTGGACGCGGTCCGGTTTGTGGGGACACTTACAAGTGACGCGGTTGCGGCAGTGGTGACAGCCGCTGACATCTTTCTCCTTGATACAGCATACGAGGGCCTCTCGCATCAGCTCATCGAGGTGATGGCGCTCGGGACACCAATCGTCACTACACCGGTCGGTGGCAATCCTGAGCTCATTGCCGATGGTGTTGAAGGGCTCTTTGTTCCGGTAGGGGATGTGGCCGCGTATGACGCCGCCGTGTCTCGACTCACGAGTGATGAGGCACTTCGTACCCGATTGGTCACAGCGGCTAAAGCGCGTGCCACACAATTTGCCGCCCGTGACGCTGTGGCAGAGTTGGCAACTTGTTTACAAACTACCCTACGATAATTTTTATTTATGGAAAAAACTGTTCTCACAATCGGTCGCGATCGTACCGGACTCACTCCAGGGAGTCAGCTTTACGAGCGACTGAAGCTCTACGACACCAAGATTAAAATGGTGCACATCATTATGGGGGTTGGTGATGCTGCCGAGATTGCCGTCGGGCGAAGTCGGGTAATTGCACCAGGTGGAAAGAACTTCGTCAGCGCATTTCTGAAAGCGCTCGTCATGGCGTGTCGTGAGGTCAAAGAAACGTCAGTGACGGTCGTGAGTACACAAGATGTGCTCTATGCTGGGTTAGTTGGCTATATAGCAACACGAGTGCGTCGGGTCCCTTTATATGTACAGGTGCATGGTGATTATCTCGATAATCCAAAGTGGTATCAGAGTAAAGTGGGCTTTGGTAATCGTATTATGAATCCAGTTGGAAAATGGATACTCCGTCAGGCAGACGGGGTGCGGTCGGTGAGTCGGCGCTTGAGTGAACAACTGACAAATCAGTTTGGTATAGATGCTGAGCGGATCATATCTATTCCGATTGGTACAGACCTGACATTATTTGGTGAACTGCCAACCTACGCTCGCGAGCGAAGACTCCTGTTTGTCGGTCGCTTGATTCCCGAGAAGGAACCGATGTTGTTTTGTGAGGTGGCCGCAGCGGTAGCGTTGAAAGACAAAACGGTGACTATCGGTATCGCCGGGGATGGTTTTATGAGGGAAGAGATGGAGGCGTATTTTGCTGAACGAGGCCTCGCTAGCCGTGTCACTTTTTATGGCAACCTCACTCAAGCCACGCTTGCGCCAATTTATGCACAGTCGTATGCCTACATTCATACGGCCGGTTGGGAGGGGTGGGGTATGCCGATGATTGAGTCGATTGCTGCAGGGTGTCCGGTGGTGACCACTGACTCAGGCTGTGCTGGTGAAGCGATACGACACAACGAGACCGGACTTGTTGTGCCAGTTGGTGATGTGTCTGGTCTTATCAGAGAAACCGAACGACTGCTCGCTGATGCTGAGTTGTGGCAGGAGCTCATGCTTCGTGGTAAAACGGAGTCAGCGCTTTGGTCGCTCCATGGATTAACCGATAAATTGATTGCTTGGTATGAACGTGCCTAAAAAAATTATTCTTGTTACTGGTGTCGGTGGACCGGCTGGTATTAATACCGCTCGACTCCTTCGTGAGCGGAGTGATGTACATGTGATTGGGTGTGATATTGATGTGCTGGCGGCAGGACAGAGTTTTGTTGATGAATTTCTTATTTGTCCTCGCGTCTCTGATGTTGAGGCGTACATGGCGTGGCTTCATACGACTACCGCTGAAAAGAATGTGACCTTGGTTATCCCTACCGTGCATGAGGAATTGCCAGTGCTCTCTACTCACCAGTTACCAACTGACGTCCATGTTGTATTGTCTGGACCATTCTCGATAGAAGTGGGGAGTGACAAGACTAAGCTTTATGCGTGGGCGGATGAGCATCTCAGTAATAATGCTATTCCATGGATTTTGGCCAAAGACTGGACCGTTGATTGGCGTGAAGACGATATCCAGTTTATTAAACCGCGCGCGGGACGTGGGGCGCGTGGGTGTCGCACTATCGCCAAGGCCGAGTTGGTGCGTGAACAAGCCTTTCTCAGTGACGACCTAATTGTGATGGCGTTTATGCCTGGTACCGAGTGGACCGTTGATGCATATGTGAGTCAGGCTGGTGAACTTATCTATGCCGTACCGCGAGAGCGTATCGGTCTCGCTGGAGGAATCTCTATTAAGGGGAAGACGGTACGTCATCCGGTGCTTGAGTCCCTCACAAAAACAGTCGCAGAGGCACTTCAGTGTCGTGGTCCGGTTTGTATTCAGTGGCGCGCTGATAACGAGGGTACGCCTCGACTGATCGAAATCAATCCACGACTTTCTGGCGGTCTCCCAATCACAGTTGCGGCCGGTGTTAACCCTATCTCACTTATCATGGCAGAAGCAGCTGGCGAGCAGGTGTCACCACAATCATTTGAAGAAGTAACCGTTGTTGGTCATTTTGAGTATATAAAGCTATAATCTTTTAACATTATGAAAGTTTTAGCGATTGGTTCACACCCTGATGATATTGAAATCGGCTGTGGCGGGAGTCTTATTAAACATCGTAAATCCGGTGATGATGTATTAGCGATTGTGCTTACTGGCGGCGGTCGTGGGGGAGACCATATTGATGGTAGCTTGTCTGCCACTCGCTGTCTTGAGGCACATACTGCAGGCAAGATTATGGATATCGAAGTTGAGTGCTGGGATTATCAGGACACCGAAATTCCTGAGACCTACGAACTCGTTCAGCGTATTGAAAAACTCGTCGAAGCATACAAGCCAGACCGGGTCTATATTCCATATGGACAAGATACTCACCAGGATCACCGTGTGACATCAAATGTAGCAAAGTCCGCTTGTCGTAAAGTGAAGCAAATTCTTGAGTATGAAGAGCCGTCGAGCTATAACTCGTTCAATGCAACCTACTGGATTGATATTACATCACATATAGAGCAAAAGCTCGAAGCCATCAAAGCACATACGAGTCAAGGTCATAAGCAAATTCTCAAGATTAAGTCGATTGAGGGACTTAACCTCTACCGTGGCTATCAGTCACATGTCGAGTATGCCGAGGGCTTTGCTACCTTCCGCTTTCTTGAGGCGTAATCATGACACCACCTAAACCACCACTCGTTATCTTTGACATTGACGGTACCCTTATTGAAGAATCGTCACGGTTGCGGGCACAGGCTGAGGCAGTGGCTGAACATTTTGGTGGCGCACCAGAGCGATTGCAAGCTGTCGTATATGCTTTTTTTGCAGTGCATGACCATATGGTACAGAGTGGTTCGACGCTGCAGAATAACATACCCGAATACCTCTACCAAATGGGAGAGCGACTCGGGTGTCCGCTCACGCACAATGAGGCAGAGGTACTTGCAGAGCAGTGGACAAAGGCCTACGAAGCATCTCACAATGAGCCGGTGTTGTTTCCCGATGTGGTCCCCTGCCTCAGGGCATTACAGGAGCATGGGTGTCGGCTTATCATCGCGAGTGGTAACACGGTCGCCACTCGGGTCGCTCTCCTCGAGCGCACAGGTATCAGAGATTACTTTAGTACTATTTATGCTGCACAAGATGTAGGCTTTCAAAAGCAAGATAAACAGTTCTGGTCTTATCTACTCAAAGCAGAGGGGTATACGAGTGACGATACGGTGATGGTGGTCGGCAACCAGCCGAATGATGATATTTTACAACCGATAAACCTCGGTCTTAAAGCCTTTCTTATCACCCGACCAACCGAGTTAAAGAAGTTTTCTCAGGATTATCATGTCGCACCCACTGCCATTTATGATGATTTACACTATTTGATAACACAGATTGGTGGTGTGATTTAGTGTTGTGAGTGGTACGATTATAGTAATGAAAATAAATGTTTGTAACGCAAGCTTTCTTTTACTGATAATTTTAGTTGGAACTTTTTATCTTTCTGGAGGGGTTGTGCAAGCGGCGGTTTTTACTGCGTATGAAAATAATCCAGTGCTTTCGTATTCGGATGTGCCCGGTTCATTTGATGAACGTCGCGCGTATACACCTCGAGTAATAAAAGTTGGCAGTGAATACAAAATGTATTTTACGGGCCTGAATAGTGGTAATAGTACTCAAATCGGACTCGCTATTTCACCAGATGGCGTTACGTGGCAGAAATATGCTCAAAATCCGGTCTATGCCTGTGGTGAAAACACGCTCACACAATGCCAAGATGGCGTAAATTGGTCTAGTCACGGTGTTAATGTCGCTGGAGTAATATTTGAAAACGGCGTATACAAGATGTGGTACTTCGGTGATCCGCAAAACGGTGTATCGTTGAACGGTCTCGGTTATGCAACTTCACTAGATGGAATCAATTGGACACCATATATCAATAATCCAATTTTTCCAAACTACAATTCAAACCCTTTAGATTTACTACTCGGCGAAAATGGATTTTATCCAATTGCAGTTGTTAAACATGGTCCTGTTTATAAATTATATTTTCAGGCAGGTTCCCCATATAAAAGTTATGTAGCAGAGTCTTTTGATGGTCTAGCCTGGGAGATTGTGAATGGTAGGCAGCCAGTGTTTGATGGACTTGTCAGTGCGGTGACTTATTACAACAATTCATTTGTGATGTTAGATTTTGCGGGAAGGCTACATACATCGGCTGATGGGTATAGTTTTATGCGGGTGAGTGATGAACAGATGCCAGGGTATGAATTTAATGATGATGTTGGGAATGCGCTCCTGATAGAAGATAGTCTCGTAAAAATTTGGAAACAACGTTCAATTGCGTTTGGCATCAATCAGGTGATCGATTATGTGACAGCACCAGTGAGTGTACTCGATCTTGACAAGGTGATTTCTTCTCGAGAGCTGCTACTTAATCTCATTCAATTGATTGAAGATTCTTCTTTGAGTAGTAAGCTAAAAAAGGATTACAGTAAAGATGCAGAAAAAAGTCTTAAGTCCCTCGATAAAGATAAATCAGATCAAGCCATCCGCAGTCTAGAAAAACTACGAGAAGAAATTGAAAAAGATTATACGAAAGGCCGGATAAGCGAATCTGATAAAGAATTACTCACTGAGGCAATCACTAAAGTGATACAAAGTTTTTAACAAAAGGCCCTGCTCGGGGCCTTTTGTAACTTCTAAGTATCTCTTGTAGTATTAGAATCTGAATTATTGCATGAACGTGTCTCACCGTACTCAAAAAATATTATTCGTGATGCAGCACGTCACTCCTGGTACACATATGGACTATGTCTATGAGATGGCTCGTACACTCAAGGAGGAGCGCGGGCTATCACTCGAGCTCCTCATTGAAAAACCAACCAAAACTCATCTACCAGACTGGGTACTCGTACAGTCATATGCTAATCCTGTCCTACGGTCTCTCGAAAATCTATGGTTCATGATTCGGGCTCGTATGCGGGGGGTGAAGGTCTTCTATATCCACTACTCATTTTTAAGTGCTATCACTGCTGGTGTTGTCGCTCGTCTCACTGGTGCGCACGTGTTCTACTGGAATGCTGGTATGCCGTGGCAGTATAAGCGTTATTGGCGTGAGGAGTGGTACCAGCGTCTTGCGTACAAATGTATCCATACGCTCGTCACAGGCGCTGAGGCACTACGACAACCATACGCTACGATGTACGGCTTAGATTCAGCGAGTATCCGCGTGATCCCAAATTGGATTGATAGAGCGTCTATCCATAAAGACGACTCGGTTCGCAATGAGACACGGGCGCGACTCGGAATACCTCTAGAGGCACCACTCCTTCTCTTCGTTCATAAGTTATCAAAACGCAAAGGAGCCCATTTTCTTCCAGAGTTGATGGATGTACTAAAAGACGAAACGGTGCATTTGGTAATAGCGGGGGATGGTCCCTTAGCTGATAATTTAAGGACTGAGTTTAAAGCTCGGGGTATGGATACTCGAGTGCATCTGCTTGGTGTGGTACCACGGGAAGAAGTAAAGGCACTCTACCAGGCTGCAGATGTCTTTATTATGCCGTCTGAAGAAGAAGGCTCACCACACTCTTTAATTGAGGCTATGGCACACGGTTTACCGTTTGTGACGTTTGATGTTGGTGGAGTGACGGAGACTGCCACCGCGGAACTTGCTTGTTTTGTTGTGCCGTTTGGTGATATTCAGGCTATGGCTCGAAGAGTGGCAGAAATATCTGCAGGGAAATACACCGATACACAAGCACGCTTCGAGCGAGTACTTCCTCGTTACGAGAAGTCGGTTGTCGTTGATGCCTTTTTACGTCTCCTCACTACCGGTACGACTGATGATTTGGTATAGTACTGCAATATTTATGAATTTGCTTTTTAAAATCATTCCAGCGATTGCGTCTGCAGTTACTCTAAACCTACTATCACGATGGTTTCTTACCATAAAGCTGTGGTACTTTGTCCTCTCGAGGAAGTTCTTTGACTTTGGTAATGATTTTCCTATAAACATTACCTACAATGGTAAACAAATCACTTATTACCTCCGTCATGTTATGGACGTTGCTGTTTTACGTGAAGTGTATGTCAATAAGGAGTATGAGTGGTTTCCGGTTTCTGAACCTAAAGTAATTGTGGACCTTGGAGCTCACTTTGGCGACACAACACTTTACTATCATGCTCATTTTCCAAATGCGACCATCATCGCAGTTGAACCCGCACCAGATAATTTTGCTCGTCTCCAAAAGCACGTCGCGGGTATTAAAAATATAGTTTGTGTTAATGCTGCTGTCGGCTCTGTCGATGGAACTATTACTCTTAATCTTGGAGCGAGTAGTCTCGGGCATTCTGTGATTAAACGCCATGAATCTGATATTGCGGTAGAAGTATCACTCCTCACGCTTTCGTCGGTGCTTGGACGAGCTGGGGTAGAGAAGGCAGATTTAATTAAATTTGATATTGAAGGTGCGGAGTTTGATCTGTTTACTAATGAATCTTTGGTTGTTCATCATACAAAGGCTTTAATTGGCGAAGTGCATCTTGATTTGTCTGCAGGGAAAAATCTCAATGATTTTTTGGAGAAATTCAGTACGTTCAATAGTAAAGTGTCTGAAATAAGCCACGATAAGCGCTACGTTGTACGATTAGTAAATAATAGTAAATAAATATGACTGCCTGGGAATCATTTTTTCAAGAGTGTGTACGAACTATCTTCCACGATTCAAAGACAATCATTGACTTTGGTGGAGGTTTAAGATTATCGCGTAATAAGAGTGACCGTGAAGATTTTCGAAATGCTTGGATTAAGCCACTGACTCAAAATGTAGATTATAAGATTTTTGATACAAGTACGACTTACAATCCCGATATAATTGGTGATATTCATAAGTTACAGTTCGAAAACAACTCTATTGATGCATTCATCTGTTTAGCTGTGCTTGAACATGTTGAGAATCCAATTCTCGCAATGAGCGAGATGTATCGCTGTCTAAAACCTGGAGGTAAAATATTGATCTACGTCCCGTTCTTATTTTATTACCACAATCATCCTGGTGAACATGAATACGGTGATTATTGGCGTTTTACATCTGACACATTAAAAATGTTTGCTCGACCATTTAGTTCTTACTCACTCCAGTCAGTAAAACAACCAATTGAGACCTTAGTGGCATTAACACCACTTGTACGTTTTTCGGTTATGACAAAGCTCGCTCGCTGTTTTGATGGAGTCTTCTACAGGAAAAATAGTGAACAGGTCTCTGGCTACTATTTATATTTAGTAAAGTAATTATATGAAAAAACTTACTCGAATGCACCTACGACCATTTTTGATGCGACATGCAACTAGTGAAGAGATTCTTGAAATTGGTGGTGGTAGAGCTACTACAAATCATTCGTACGAAGATCTGTTTCCTAAAAGACAGACTTTTGATATTGACCCTGAGCGATTACCAGACGTCATTGGGGACGCTCACAGTCTTCCGTTTGTTGATGCAAGTATCAAGAATATTTTATGCACTGAAGTACTTGAGCATTTACATACCCCGCAGCAAGCAGTAAACGAAATGCACAGAGTACTTGTACCAGGTGGCACTTTAATTTTGACTACAAGATTTGTTTTTCCAATTCATGATCAACCAATTGATTATTTTCGTTTTACAAAATACGCACTCCAGCAACTTTTTAAAGAATGGGAGATAGTTGAAATAGTTCCCGAAACTCAAACATTCTCTGCAATTGGTGCACTCATTCAGCGGGTTGGATTTCAGACAAATCTTCGTGGAGGTAAGCTTACAAAGTTGTTCTTGTATTCACTTGCGTACCTATTTGATAACTTGAATTGGTTGATTATTAGTGAGTATGGAAACATTAAGAAAGATAAACCAGAAACAAACATTATGACGACGGGTTATTATTTGGTGGCTAAGAAGAAATAAGTATGAAACAAATCGACTCAGGTCATTATGATTATGCTCGCTATATGCATATGTCGAGATGGTCATGTTACTACATTCAGGTCAAGAAAACCTTAGCACTAAAACCGCAGTCAGTTCTTGAGATTGGACCTGGCGATGGACTGTTTGGATGGTATATGCAAAAAAATGGAGTAGACTACACAAGTGCAGATCATGCGGATGACATTAGTTCGAATGTTAAAGTAAATCTAGGCTTCGAAAAATTACCCTTCGAAGATGATTCTTTTGATGTGGTTTGTGCTTTCCAAGTTTTGGAACATATTCCATTTGATAAGGTACCTTTTGCTCTTTCAGAAATATCGCGTGTCACAAAAAAGTATGCTTACTTTGATATTCCTCAGTATGGTAAACATATTCAGTTTTTATTAAAAATCCCACTCCTCAAGCGACTTTCATACCATGCTGTTTTACCCTGGCCAGTTAAACATGAGTTCGATGGGTTTCATTATTGGGAAGTAGGAAAAAAAGATTACTCGAGAAGTATAGTCCGAAGCAAAATACAAAGTTATTTTTCCATCGTTGAAGAATTTACTATTTTAGAAAACCCTAAAGAACGTTTCTATCTTTTAGAGAAGAAAATTAACTAAGTGTAATTCTTTTATTATTCTCAATAGCTTTGCCTAATGTAATCAGTACTAATATATACTGAGGGCAATTTTCTACATACCAATCAAAGGATTTTACATTGAGCTTAACATCGTTTAACAATGTTATTTTTACCGCCTCAAAGTCTTGTTGTATGTATTTAGATTTTTGAGCGATTTTTTTGTAGTTGATTCCAAAGCCACTCTTATCTCGATAAACTAAATTTTTCGGCAGGTATTTAAGTAAAATCTGTTTTAGAAATATCTTCGGGTCATTTACTTTAAAACTTTCCAAAGCTTTAAGACGAGAGTTTGTGTACAGGTACCATGAGGTGAGTGGGACGCGTCCCTCAAGAGCATTAAACGACGTTGCGAGGTCGCTCTTGTGAAGTAGGTCGTTTGGTAAGTAAAGGAGTCTATCGAATTCTGTCGGTTCTATATTGAGTGCGCAGATATGTCTTTTGGTGTTTATCCAGTTCGCATAAGTAAGTTCGCTTCTTCCGACAGACATGCTCAGTATGTAATAGCTGGCTGACAACTTTAATTTTTTATATATGTATAGAAACAGAGCATTTTTTCCTTTAAATTGAGGCAGTCTAAAATAGAGTTTCTCAAAAAATGAGCCATCATTAGTTTTTTGAGTTGAACAATCTTTTAAGTCAAACATTCTTTTGTAGCCATAGTATAATTCGTCCCCACCGTCACCCATTAGGGCCACTTTAACAACAGCAACAGCTTTTTCTGACAAGTATTCTGTTTGGAATATACTGGTGCTACCGGCAGGATGATCTATATGATTAATTAATCTACGATATGCTTTATCAAATTCTGCGACGTCAAATGTGTAGCTAGTATTTGAAATATTTAATGTTTCAGCAATTTTTTCACTAAACTTTTTATCCTCGGTACGATTTTCAACATGAAGTGAAAATGTGTCAAGATTGGTAGTTTGTTTCGCTGTCATTGCAGCAATCACACTTGAATCAATACCCCCAGAGAAGAAAAGACCAACCGGCACATCAGCAACTAAGTTATCGTCAATTATTGTATTAAGTGCATCACATGCAGTTACTTTTTGGGTGTCCCCTTTACTTTCTTGAATAGTCAAGGTTTTTTTTGAAATATCAAATTCAAGATTAGATTTCGGGTTAAGTATTTTAATCTCGTTGTATAGGGTGTTTGGAGCAATCGTATATCCGAGCGTTAAATACTCAGAGATTGCATTTATATCAATTGTTGGTGTTGTTTGGTGAGAAGATAAAATTGATATAATCGTTTTCAACTCCGAAGCAAAGCACAACCCAAAATCACCAACGGAGTAGAAAAGTGGCTTAATCCCAAATTCATCTCTAAAGAGAAAAAGTTTCTTATCTGCTACGTCATAAATCGCAAAGGCGTACATTCCACGAATGTACTGCGTGAGGTCAGTGCCATATTTTTCAAAAAGTCCAAGTAATACCTCAGTGTCAGACTCGGTTTGGAATTGATAGTCTTGAAGGTGATCAGCTTTAATTTCTTTGTAATTATAAATTTCTCCATTAAAGACGATGCTGTAACGTCGGGTAGTGTCCCACATTGGTTGAGCTGCTCGAGGATTAAGATCAATTATTGCGAGTCGATTGTGTCCCAGTGAAACATTATCATCTGAGTAAAAACCATCGCCGTCAGGACCACGATGTTTTTGGAGTGCATGTGCGCGTTTAATAATGTCTAAGTTTGATCCTGTATAGCCTAAAATACCGCACATATGATATATCCTTTATCATTTGTTATACTAGCACGGTGTCAAAAAAGTTGTACTACATCTCACGTTTACGAGTACCGAGTGAAAAAGCTCATTCGTTTCAGGTTGTCAAGATGTGTCAAGCTTATGCTGGAGAGGGTTTTGAGGTTACTCTGGTTGTACCAAATCGTGTTAATGCAATCGTACAAGATATCTACGCTTACTATGATGTCCCTCAAAACTTCAAATGTATTTTTGTGCCAGTTCCAAATCTGATAAAAAATGCATGGTGGGGCAGAATAGGATTTTGGATTGAAGGCCTTCTCTTTCTGTGGTATAGCCGATCTTTTATGATAGAACGTGACTCAATTATAGTTAGTCGTTCGGTAGAAGTAAGTCTGTTTTTTAGTTTACGTAATTACCCTTACGCTGTGTATGAAATGCATGACTGGCCTAAGTCATGTGTAGGTCTGTATGTTTCTTTACTCAGAAAAATAAAGAGTATTGTTGTGACGTCACAGGGTCTTTATGATGTCTGCAAGGAGCATAACTTAAAATGTATTATTGCTCACAATGGGGTGGACGATACTTTTTTCGGGAAGACTGATATCTATAGTCGTAATGATTATAGTATTCCCGTAGATAAAAAAATTGTCATGTACATTGGTTCTCTTCAGGGATGGAAGGGGGTGGATACATTACTGAAAGCCTCGAAGAATTTTTCAAAAAATATTCAGGCCGTAATCATTGGTGGCAGTCTTGGTGAAGTCGATATGCTTAAAAAGGAATATCCAAATGTAATTTTTTTAGGCCAACATCCGACAAAAGATTTAGCTTATATTCAACAATTGGCAGATATACTTGTCGTGCCGAACTCAACAACAGAAGCTGTCTCCACACGCTTTACATCGCCAATTAAGTTATTTGCTCATCTTACGTCACGGAAACCTATAATAGTTTCTCGAATACCAAGTATTGAATCACTAGTAACTGATAGTGAGGTTTTCTTTTTTGATGGTTCAGTCCAAGATCTTATTGAGAAAGTTAACCTAGTTGCAAATATGTCACCATGTGAATATGAAGATAAGACCGATATTGCATTTATTTTAAGTAAGAACTTTACATGGCAAAGTCGAGCTAAAAAAATTGTTGAGTATGTTACCCGTTAGTATGACGGTATAGCGAATAGATTGAGACACCTAGTTGCGTGTATTGCGATAGTATACGCGCTACTATGGCACCAATAATTCCAAAGAAAAAAACACCTATCGCAGTAATTACAATTTGTAACACTGCTGAGTAAATGTGAAAACTATATAGTGCCTTTTCAGTTGTATGAGCCTGCATCATTGCAAATGGTATTTGATACACCGAGGCTGGGAATGATAGCGCAAGTAGTTGCGCGTACACAATTGCTTCACTGTACTTTGGAAAGAGTGTATTAATGATGATTGGCGTTACGAGTATGGTCATAACGGTAAGGCCTATGAGAATTAAACCAACCTGCATACTTCGATATGGGAGTTGTCTGCGCAGTGTTGTAATTGATTCGTGTTGAGAAAATTTCGGAATGAGTAAGGTGACTAAATTTTTGAGACTACCTTTAATTTGGTCGGGGAGAAGTGTTGCGATGGTAAAAATTGCAAGGCTATTGGCACCTAACTGCTGGAAGATTAATATAGTATCTATTCTTCCGGAAAGCCCCACAAGAATGTTCCTTAAGCTTGTATGTTTTGCAAATTGTAGGTATTTACCTGATTCGGTTATCGGTAATTCTTCGTTAGTTTTAGGTTTCAGTAAAAAGTGAAAAAATACTCCGGCTATTGCTTGGCTAAGAAAGTATATCCCCACTAAAAATAGTACATTTGTAGTAAATAGTAGAGTTACAACTGTACTTAGCGCAACAAAAAATGATTTTGCAATTTGAATTTTTGTAGCTTGGGCAAAAGCCTGTTTTCCTATAAGAAATGCATGAATATTGGTAAACAAAAATGACCAGGGAGTGATGAACGCAATCAGAAGACATCCTATTGAAAGGACGGTGTTATCGTTTAGGTAGTAGTAAACAGATCCAATAATACAGGCGCTTACGAATAGACTACTGTATTGGAGTGTTGCAGACGTTGCCTTTTTATAAAAGCTAAACACCCCTTTTGTGGTTGCTTGGAAAATGGCTTGTCCAATTCCAGTTAGTGAAAAAGTGGTAAGAAGCAAGCTAACACTTATCACATATCTATAGATACCGAAGTCATGCTCATTGAGATAGTGGGCAAGAGCAACGGTGGATAGTAGCGAGGCTACTATAGTGGCGCCTTGAGCGAAGACTAGCCAAAAGCCACCACGGAGAAAATAGTCTCCATCAATCTTCATTCGCTCTGTTAAGATTTTTTTAGCGTATGGATACATGTGCTCCAATTACTATCCCATGATTGCAAGTAGTTCTTTAAACGCCTCGTCGTGCTCCCACTCGTGAAGTTTTTTGGGTGGATATTTGTAAGAAGCATTATTCTCTGCAATGAGGTAGAGGTGTGGCATAAGGTTATTTACAGACTCGTCGAGAATTTTGTTAGAAAATAGGAATGGTCGTGTTGACTCAACTGACCAGCCAGCAAATTCTGCAGTCAGTCTGTAAGTCTTTTTTGTAAAAAAATTTATATGTGGTGAAGCGAGCGCCCCACTCATTTTTGGAAGATTCATTAATTGAGGCACGTAGGGAACCATCGGTGTGCCTATGATGAGCTTAGTATTCGAATCTGCAAATCTTTTTAGCTTTACTAAGAATGCGTGGGGTGACAGAAGATGTTCTAAAATATTGTTACACCAGATAAAGTCGAATTTTTCGGTAGTACTCAAATGGTCAGCGAGGTGCTCGATATTACCTAGTCGAATGTCTCGATTAATTCTTTTGCCGTACTCTACTTCTTCAGGGGTTGTCGTAATGCCGATGCTGTTTTGGCCGAAGCGCTGCATGTATTCACCATAGCCACAACCAAGGTCAAGTACTCGCTTGTTTTGGAGCTGATAATAATCAGCAATTCTTTTAAAAGTTTTTGATTGCAAAACTGCTTTTTCTCTTTCTGGAACTTTTTCAAACATAATTGAGTATTAATTACCTACGAGTTTATCACAATTTCAGGTTACAGTATTGTAACCTTATACGTTGGAATTTGGTTACTATCAATAAATAAGTAAATTTATGAAAATCGGATTTATTGGACAGGGATTTATTGGGAAGCACATGGCGGACGATTTTGCTGAGCGGGGGTATAGTATTGTCCGCTACGCACTGGAGCCTCTGTATGTTCAGAATAAAGGCGAGATTGCGACCTGCGACATCGTCTTTATTGCGGTCCCGACACCGACGACACCAGATGGGTTTGATGATAGTGCGCTCCGGGCTGTCTTGCCACTCGTGGGGGTAGGGAAGATAGCGGTCATTAAATCTACCGTCCTTCCGGGGCGGACGCGTGCACTTCAGGCGGCGTTTCCCGATAGGATTATTCTTCATAGTCCTGAGTTTCTCCGCGAGAAGTCGGCTAAGGAGGATACGAAGTCTCCAGCACGAACGATTGTGGGGATACCAGAAGAGAGTGATGTCTATCGTAATGCGGCTGCGATGGTGGTCTCGGTCTTGCCGGAGAGTCCGTATACGACCATTGTGACGAGTGATGAAGCTGAACTCATCAAATACGCTGGTAACTGCTTCCTCGCGATGAAGGTGATTTTTATGAATGTCATCTACGATGCGGCTGCTGCAGTGGGGGCAGACTATCAAGCTATTATCGAAGCGATGCAAGCGGATCCACGGATTGGCTCGAGTCATATGCAGGTAATTGATACGAGTGGGCATCCGGGGAGTGTGCCAGGGCGCGGGGCTGGTGGTCACTGTTTTCCGAAGGACCTTGAAGCCTTCAAGTCGTGGTATGACGCGACAAGTAATGACGCGGTCGGTACGACACTCCTTGCAGCACTGCTTGATAAAAACAACAGCCTGTTACGTATGAGTGGAAAGGATCTCGAGTTACTGCGTGGTATCTACGGACACTAGGTATGTCAGCTAAACAGCGTGTCGTGGTGATTGGTGGTGGAACCGGGACGTACACGCTCCTTCGTGGCCTGCGGGCGTACGAAGAGACGCTCCATATCACAGCGGTCGTGACCATGGCGGACTCGGGTGGCTCTACCGGGCGCCTGCGGGACGAGTTTGGACAACTTCCAGTTGGAGATGTGCGGCAAGCACTCGCGGCCCTGGCGCCAGGACATGATGAGTATGGTGAGCTCCTCCGCACGCTCTTTCTCTATCGTTTTGAAAAAGGAGAGGGATTGTCTGGGCACAATTTTGGTAACCTTTTTCTCACGGCGCTCACTGATATCCTCGGGAGTGAAGCGCTCGCGATTGAGGCAGCGGGTCGACTCCTGCGGATTGCGGGGGAGGTGGTACCGGTGACGACTGATAATGTGCACTTAGTAGCACGATACAACACTGGCGATGAAGTGGTGGGGGAACATGCGATTGATGAGGCGAGTGGAGTGTCTCCAGATGCGCGAATAACGACACTCTCGCTCTCAGGCGGCGCCCAGGTGACCGAGCGAGTATGTAGCGCGATTGTGTCTGCCGATCTCATTGTCTACGGACCTGGTGATTTGTATACGAGTATTCTGCCGAATTTGATTGTTGGCGGTATGCGTGAGTGTTTGGCTGACTCGATGGCGACGACTGTCTTTGTTGCTAATCTCATGTCGCGCCGTGGTCAGACACAAGGAATGCACCTCACTGAGTATCTCTTAGAACTCGAGCGGTACAGTGGGAGACTCCCGCACACAGTTATCGTACCTGATGCATCGCTACCGGCTGCGCTTGTCGCTCACTACGGGACAACTGAAGGTGTGCATCCATTGTCATATGAAACGACACTGCCAGTACAGCTATGGCGGGAGCCGATAGTCGATTCACGGGTCGTCTTGCCAGTGGCGGGAGACACAGTGCAGCGAAGCTTTCTGCGTCACGATAGTGTTGCGCTTGCAGCAGCTGTATACCGCGTGCTCCACAGTAGCGTGTCATAAGTATCAAGGGAGAGGGTATACTTACGTCAGTATGGGCAACGGCCTTAATGATTTTAGTAAAACAGAAAAAAATGCTCAGCGGGCGCTCAACTCAATTCTCCAATCTGGTGATGGTAGTACAGGTGGTGCTACCACACCAAAGGTGAGTGTCGCGGAAGCGCGGCAAGAGCCAGTGTATGTCCCGCAAACAGGGCGTGAAGCGGTGCGGGTACTGTTTATTACAACTGATACATCCCTGTTAACACAAGCGACTACCTCACTTGATGGCTTTACGGCTATATCGGATGTGTTTGATGAGGTCCATGTGCTCGTGTTGCGGACGGGGTTGCCTCCGAAAAATCCCGTGTTACGTGTTGCATATAATACCTGGCTCTACACCGCGACGGCGAAACATGCGTGGGAGTTGCCATTTGCGGGATGGCGATTATTAAACGAGCAGCTTGTTTTTGCTGACGGCTTTCGGCCTGATCTTATTGTGGCGCGTGATACGTATGAGAGTGCGGTGACGGCGTACGGTGCCGGTAAGTTTTATGGTCGACCGACCCAGCTCCATATCCCGCACGAGCGGATGCCGGCTGCTTCACGACTTCGACGCTGGCTTCGCCGTCATATGCCGAATCGTTTCCCGAGTCTGCGGGTTGAAACCCAAGAAGATCTTGACCATGCGATGGCACAGTTTACACACTGTCACGATATCTCAGTGCTACCACGTTTTCGTAACTATGTACGGGAGTTTACTGGTGAGAAGCAGTCATATTTGACTGATAAGTACAAACAGTTTAATTTTGTCATTTTGTTTGTTGGCGATTTTTACACGACACAATCAGCTTTTCTCGTGATTGATGCGCTCCGTGGTGTGTTGCGTAATCCCCGGGTCGGACTAGTGATGGTAGGGGATGGGCCGGGGTCGGCAGACTGTATGCGACGGGCTGAGATACTTGGTGTGAGTGACCAGGTGGTAATTGAACGACGAGCTGATAACTTGCGCAACTATATCGCCAGTGCCGATGTGATGGTTGTGGTCGATGAGACACTCACGGCTGATGAGATAGTGCTGTCTGGTGCCGCTGCTGGTGCTCCAATGGTGGTGGTAGAGACACCGCTCCGGCGCGACCTATTTGATATCCCAGATGCAGCATTATTGGTGCCGGCAAAGAATCCGAACCGAATTGCGGATGGCGTGACAAAAATTTTGAATGATAATGCGCTGCGTCATCAAATGCGCGCGTTTTCTCGCGATGTGGCGGAGCGACGACTACAATCGGATCCGACCGCGTTTGAGGCAGCGTATCGTGACAGTATCGAACGAGCCATTATCGCGAGCGATGATGTGCTAGCATAAATACATATGAGAAAGTTCCCACCTGCGTTCATTGGTATTGGTGCACCCCACGCCGGGCTCGGTAGTATGGTCAATTGGCTTGAAGCACATCCAGCGATCGCAGATAGTGTGGCGCCAATAAACTTCTTTAATACTGATTCTTATACGAAGCGAGGTGTCGAATGGTACGAAGCACAACTGAAAAATCGACACGAGAAGCCCGAACTCCTGCGGGGTGATTGTTCACCAGGGTATCTGCTTGCACCGATGGTGCCGGAGCGAATTGTCGAGAACTATCCGACTACAAAGCTATTTGTGATACTGCGCAATCCTATCTATCGGGCGTTGGCTGAGTATGAAGCAATGAAAACAATTGATGCACGAGCAACAAAGATGACTGCAGGGGAGTATCTCAATAGCGTCGCTGCCGTACTAGAGCATGGGGCCTATGCGACTGCGCTTGAGCGCTATTTTGCCTACTATTCACCGCTTCAGCTCCATATCATGATTTATGAAGAAATTGCGACCGCACCACTGGCTCAGGTGCAGTCGCTCTATGAATTTCTTGAGGTAGATAAAAACTTCGTGCCACCGACACTGGTATCGTATGCCGAGCCACCGGAGCCGCCAAAGAATCCGGGTATCATCAAGCGGAATATCTTCAGACTCAAGATGCTCTATCGCAGTTTTCGAGTGAAGCCACCACAACCGGTCTTTCCTGATGATGCTCGTCTTAAAACACTCCTCACGACTGAAGAGTGGGAATATTACACCGCACTCTTGCTGCCACAGGTTGACCGACTTTCACACATCATGTCTCGTGATATGTCCTACGTGTGGGGGTTGCGCGATGAGGTGTAGATTTCACCCCGGGAAAGCACAGTCGTCTAGCTGAAGCCGTAAAATTGAATATGGTATAGTTATCGCCATATGAAAGATATTATCAAGGGCCTCATATTCGTTGGTCTGTTTGCTGTTCCATTTTTAACACTTTACGTAGAGAACAATTACTTTTTTCCATTTATTACCGGTAAGAACTTTTGGTTCCGCATTATTGTAGAGATTGTTGCAGCTCTCTATATCATCCTGGCACTCCTTGATAAGGCGTACCGTCCACGATTCTCATGGCTCTTGGCATCGTTTAGCGCACTTATTGTCGTCATGTTTGCGGCAACGATGAATGCTGAACATATTCCAACTGCGCTTTGGAGTAATTTTGAGCGTATGGATGGCTATATTACTTTGATCCACGTGTTCCTCTTCTTTGTGGTTCTTGGCAATATGCTGAAGACACCGCGGCTTTGGAGTATCTATCTCCATACGTCGGTCGTAGTAGCGGCGCTCGTGGCGCTCCGTGGCCTTGCGCAGCTTTCTGGTGAGGCAGTTCGTGTCGATAGTACGCTCGGCAATGCTGCCTACATGGCCATCTACATGCTCTTCCATATCTTTATTCTCGCTTTCCTCATGGTGCAGACCAAGGTAACACCATACCGTGTGATTTACGGGCTCGTGATGGTGCTCTTTGCCTACGTACTCCTCCAGACTGGTACTCGTGGTACCGCCATTGGTCTCGCGACTGGTTCGCTTGCAGCAGTCGCGTACATGGTGCTCTTTACCGCGCGTCATCCGCAGGTGCGTAAGTACGCGCTTGGTGGGGTCGCACTTTTGGTCCTCATGTTCGGTAGTTTCTATGTAGCGCGTGATTCTGAGTACGTACAGAGTTCACCAGCACTGGCTCGTATCGCTAATATCGACCTCGGCAATGACCTTACGGTTCGCGGTACGATTTGGGGGATGTCGGTTGAAGGGGTGAAGGAGCGTCCGCTCCTCGGTTGGGGTAACGGTAACTTCAACTATGTTTTTAACGAGCAGTACAATCCAGCGTTGTATGCTCAGGAGCAGTGGTTTGATCGTGTGCACAACATCTTCTTTGATTGGTTGATTGCGGGCGGTGTTCTTGGCTTTGTGGCGTACTTCTCAATCTTTGCAGCAGCCTTCTACTACCTCGTGTGGTGCGCCTGGAAGGGTGATAATCGCTTCACGGTCGTGGAACGAGGTATTCTCTTTGGTCTGTTGGTCGGGTACCTCACTCACAATCTTGTGGTGTTTGATAACATCATTAGTTACATCTTCTTCGCATCGATTCTTGGCATGCTCTACAGTCGCTATAGTGACGAGTGGACGAGTCTCACGAAGATTAATATTCCGGCACCAATCGTAAATCAAATTGTGGCCCCAATTGTGGTGGTACTTATGGCAGCGACGGTGTATGTGGTCAATGTGCCAGGTATGCAGGCAGCGGGTCAGATTATTGTAGCCTTCCAGACACAGGACGTGGCGGCACGCCTTGAGGTATTCAAGGAGACCTTGGCCCTTAATTCATTCGGTCGGCAAGAAATTGTTGAGCAACTTGCGCAGCAGGCGATGGGTCTCGCGCAGCCTGGTGCACAGGTTGATCCTGCGGTTCTTGAGGAGTTTCTCACGTTTACCGAGAGTGAGCTCCAGAAGATGGTAGCTGATAAGCCAGGTGATGCCCGTCTCCATGTATTCCTCTCAAGTTACTATCGAGCGATTGGTAACGTTGAAAAGGCGCGGGCTGAGCTTGAGCTTGCACGCAAGTACTCGCCGAAGAAGCAGGCGATTATTCTCCAGCAGGGAGCGGTCGAGATTGGAGCTGGTAATAATGCAGCCGCACTCGCCTACTTCAAGGAAGCTTACGAGCTTGATACCCGTAATGAAGAAGCAAAAGAGTTCTATCTCGCAACCCTCTTCTACATGAACGATGTTGCTACGGCAGAAGCAATGCTCACTGATGCAACTCCAGAGTTTAAGGCACGGTTGGCAGCGAGTGATTTTATGCTCAATGCAGTTAATAATGCGCGTGCGTTTGACCTCCTTGCGGAGCTCTACGAGATTCGTGTACAGACCGCGGCACCAGATGCGCAGAACTGGGCGAGTCTTGCCTTCGTGTACTACCAGATGGCACAAAACGCGAGTAGCTCACCAGAGCAAAAGAAGCTCCTGACTGATAAGGCAATTGAAACACTCAGTCGTGGAGCGGCTGCTGTTCCAAGCTTTGCAACGATGGCACAGTGTGTCACCACAAATCTTAAGGCTGGCCGTGCGCCAGAGGTTGGTTGTCAGTAGGAGTACTATGTCTGCTACGGTATCGCAGTACGTATCTCTCCACGATAAGACAACGCTCAAGATAGGCGGCGCAGCACGGTACTACGTAGCGGTGACAACCATTGATGAAGTAACAGCGGTAGTTTCTTTTGCAGAGCAAAAGAAACTACCGCTGTTTGTACTTGGCGGTGGGTCAAACATCCTCGTCGCCGACGAGGGGGTGGAAGCGGTGGTGGTGAAGCAGGCTATCCTTGGGCGAGACGTCGAAGATGTAGGTGACGGCACAATACTCCTTACGCTTGGTGGTGGTGAGACGCTTGATGAAGTCGTAGCGTACACAGTCCGAGAAGGGTGGTGGGGGATTGAAAATCTCTCGGCGATACCAGGTACGGTCGGAGCGACACCAGTTCAGAATGTTGGAGCGTACGGGGTAGAGGCGAGCGATGTGATTGAATCAGTCCTCGTCTATGACACGAGAACAAAGCAAACGATGTTGTTCAGTAATGCAGCGTGTCAGTTTGGGTATCGTGACTCACTTTTCAAGTCTGAAGAGGGTAAGCATTTGATTGTCCTTAACGTCACCTATCGACTCACAAAAACACCACGACCAAAAATTTCGTACGCTGACCTTGCCAACTATTTTGGCGATCGGGTACCGACACTCTATGAAATTCGTGATGCGGTCATAAAGATTCGCTCAAAGAAATTTCCTGATTGGCGTTTGGTTGGTACGGCTGGTTCGTTCTTCAAGAATCCGATTATCCCAACGGCTGAAGCGCTCCGCTTAAAAGAGTTGTATCCTGATTTGCCAATGTACCCAGCTACTGTTGGATACACGAAAGTGTCACTCGGTTTTATTCTTGATAAGGTATGCGGTCTCAAAGGTTTTCGTGATGGGGTAGTTGGACTTTATACCGAACAAGCGTTGGTGTTGGTGACACACGGAGTCGCAACTGCTCGTGATGTTGAGATGTTCGCGCGTCACATTCAAGAGCGAGTGTATGAAAAAACATTCATCACGATTGAGTGGGAGGTGCAAAAAATTTCTTAATCACAAAAAATAAAAAAATATTTTTATTTTTTAAAAAAATCTTATCCACAAATTTTTTTAAAAAAAATTTGTGTGAAAAATTTTTACACGTGATAATAGTTGTAAGCAGACATTCTCTCTTACGTTCTGTTCTTTTCATACGAGAGAGTCATGCGGTCGAACATTATTCAACTAAGCTTTCACATATACTTATGGCAGCAGCAAAAAAGGCCGCTAAGAAGGTAGCCAAGAAGGCAGTCAAGAAGGCTCCAGCAAAGAAGGTAGCCAAGAAGGCAGTCAAGAAGGCTCCAGCAAAGAAGGTAGCCAAGAAGGCAGTCAAGAAGGCCGCAAAAAAAGCTCCAGCACGCAAGAAGTAAAACATCTTGTCGTGAAGCTGATAGCATAAAGCCACCATCTCGGTGGCTTTATGCGTTTTTGTGTTTATAGGTAAAAACCGCTATACTGCTACCACTATGTCATTTTTAGATAGATTTTTTGGCCCTAGTTATCAGAAAGAGTTGACCGCTATTGCCCCACTCGTTGCAAAGACCAATGCGCTTGAGTCGGAGCTTGAGTCGTTATCACCCGACGCACTTATTGAGCGTTCTCACGCACTCCGTGCTGCTATACAGGCGGGTGACCTCACACTCGATGCAGCACTGCCTGAAGCGTTTGCTCTGGTGCGTGAATCAAGTAAGCGCACGCTCGGTCTGCGGCCTTATGACGTACAGCTCATCGGTGGTGCCTTGCTTCATAGTGGCAAGATTACTGAGATGCGTACCGGAGAAGGTAAAACACTCGTTGGAACGCTCCCAGCGTACCTCAATGCACTAAATGGTAAGGGTGTACACGTGGTGACGGTGAATGATTATCTGGCACGGCGTGATGCAACCTGGATGGGTCAGGTCTATCATGCACTTGGTCTTACAGTTGGAGTCATTAATTCAGGTGGCTCATATCTCTATGATGCCACTCATCAAGAAAAGGACGAAGAGCGTGATGATGTCGGAGCCTACAAAGTTGTTTATGAGTTCCTTCGTCCGTGTAGTCGTAAAGAAGCTTATGAAGCTGATATTACGTACGGCACTAATAGTGAGTTTGGGTTTGATTATCTCCGTGACAATATTGAGTTTGATATTGCAAACGTACGACAACGCGGTCATGAGTACGCAATTATCGACGAAATCGACTCTATCCTCATTGATGAGGCGCGTACACCACTCATTATCTCAGCACCAGCGGCTGACTCTGAGGATCTCTATACCATCTTTGCGCAGATTGCGCGTGGTCTAAAGCCCGAAGAGCATTATGTGGTTGATGAGAAGCTTCGCAGTGCGACTCTCACAAACACCGGTATTGAGATGGCCGAAAAGATGCTTGGTATTGAAAATATCTACACTGATAAGGGTATCAAGTATGTACACCATCTTGAGACTGCAGTACGGGCTGAGGCGCTCTATACGCGAGATAAGGAGTACGTGGTACGTGATGGTGAGGTCGTGATAGTCGATGAGTTTACGGGACGTATGCAACCGGGACGTCGATGGTCAGACGGTCTCCATCAGGCGATTGAAGCCAAGGAAGGTGTCGCGATTCAGCGTGAGTCACGAACCTATGCATCGATTACGTATCAGAACTACTTCCGCATGTACGATAAGCTCTCGGGTATGACGGGTACGGCGATGACCTCACTCGAGGAGTTCTACACTGTATACAAGCTTGAGGTGGTACCGGTACCAACCAATCGTCCAGTTGCCCGTATCGACCACAACGATCTCATCTTCCAGAACGAGCAAGGCAAGTTTGCTGCGATTATTGCGAAGGTAAAGGCTGTGCATGACACAGGACAACCGATTCTTATTGGTACCGCATCGATTGAGTCAAATGAGCGACTCTCACTGGCGCTCACAAAAGCGGGAGTGCCACACCAGATGCTGAACGCTAAGAACCACGAACGTGAAGGTGAGATTATTGCTGAAGCTGGTAAGAAGGGGGCGGTAACGCTCGCGACGAACATGGCTGGTCGTGGCGTCGATATTAAGCTTGGTGGACCACAGGCCACCCCTGAAGAGGCGGAGGCAGTACGAGCACTTGGTGGACTCTTTGTGCTTGGTACCGAGCGTCACGAGGCTCGTCGTATTGATAATCAGCTTCGTGGTCGTGCTGGTCGTCAAGGTGACCAAGGTGCAACGCAGTTCTTTGTTTCGATGGAGGATTCTCTGATGCGTATTTTCGGTGGCGAGCGGGTTAAAAACCTCATGGGCACCTTCGGCATCCCAGAGGATCAGCCAATCGAGATGAAGCTTATTTCAAAACAGCTTGAAGCAGCTCAGACCCGTATAGAGGGCTTCCACTTCGATTCACGTAAGCAAGTATTGGCCTACGACGATGTTCTCAATCTCCAGCGTGTCACTATTTACGGTCGTCGCCGTAAACTCCTTGAGGGTAACGCAGAAGAGTTGGCTCAGGTACGAGCAGAGCTCGTTGCCGGTAATCCTGAACTCGAAGCAGTGATGACAGCAAAAGAGGCTGAGTACGGTGTTGAGGTATTTACCGATATGTTCCAAAAGCTCTGTCTCCAAATGATCGACACCCTCTGGGTTGATCATCTTGAGATGATGCAGCACATTCGCTCGAGTGTGAACTTGCGTGCGTACGGACAGCGTGACCCACTTATCGAGTATCGTCGTGAGGGAACCAGAGCCTTTGTCGAGCTCCAGGAAAACATCCTCAATCGTATCGCTGAGGTGTTGCCGAACATTCAGCCAGCCGTCATTGCTAAAGAAGAGGAAGAGCATGAGAAGCAGGCAGTCGCTGCCCTTAAGGCGAGTGAAGCTGGTGCAACCACTCCAGGTGCCTCTAAGACTGTGGTGAAGGAGGCTGCGACTCCTGGTCGCAATGATATGGTGACCATCACCAATGGTACGGCCACCGAAACCATGAAGTACAAGAAAGCTGAAGAGCGATTGAAGCAAGGATGGCGGATTGTATCGTCATCATAACGACTGAGGACTAAAACAAAACCAGCGCCACTATGGCGCTGGTTTTGTTTTTTGAGGGTGTGAGCTATTATAGTCACATATGTATTTGTTTGTTGTTCGCTTTCTAGCCGTTACCTTTGCACTGCTGCTTGCTGCTGAGGTCTTGCCAGGGGTAGCGCTTGATTCTGTCACCACTGCCTTTATTGCTGCCTTAGTGTTGGGTCTCTTAAACACCTTTCTCAAGCCAGTACTGATATTTTTCACCTTACCAATCACTATCCTTACTCTCGGGCTTTTCCTCCTCGTGATTAATACCACTATTGTTGGTCTGGCCGCTTATCTTTTGCCTGGCTTTGCTATTGACTCTGTATTATCAGCGGTAGGGGTGACACTCATAGTCACCCTCGTCAGTGTTTTTGTGAACCGTAATACGAAGTCAGGGAAGTAAGAAATTATATAGACAAATATTCATAGGCGTGGTATAAGATGGCCTATGTTTATTGACCAGATTACTGTCCACGCAGCTGCTGGACGTGGTGGCGATGGGGTTACTCGGTGGCGTCATGAGAAGTTTGTCCCAAAAGCTGGCCCTGCCGGTGGTAACGGTGGTAACGGTGGCGATGTGTATGTGGAGGCGGTGCGCGACCTTGGTCTTTTGTCGAAGTATCTCAGTTCACCACAGTTTGCAGCTGAGGCGGGTGAGGCTGGTCAAAGCGGGAGTAAGCACGGTAAGAACGGCAAGGATATCACAATTAGAGTACCAGTTGGTTCAATTGTGACCGACGTCTCACGTGGACGTACCTACGAGCTCTTCACCGAAGGGCAACGCGAACGTGTATTTAAGGGTGGTGGTGGTGGACTTGGTAACGAGCGTTTTAAGTCGTCGACGAATCGTGCTCCCGAAGAAAGCACCAAGGGTCGAGATGGTGAGTCTGGTGACCTTAAGATTGAGCTCACCCTCGTTGTTGACGTCGGCCTCATTGGTATGCCAAATGCTGGTAAGTCGACACTTCTTAATTACTTTACCAACGCTAAGAGTGCCATTGGAGCCTACCCGTTTACGACTCTTGTGCCACACCTCGGCGATCTCTACGGATACATACTGGCTGACATCCCAGGCCTCATCGAGGGGGCGAGTGACGGTAAAGGTCTTGGTCACACCTTCCTCCGGCATGTCACAAAGACCAAAATGCTTCTCCATCTCGTCTCACTCGAGTCAGAGAACCCACTTGATATATATTATACCATTCGAAGAGAGCTTGAATTATTCTCAGAATCTCTCACTGAAAAGGAAGAATGGATTATATTCACTAAAACTGACCTTGTAAATAAAGACTTTATTGAACAGGTAAGCAATAATATTGACATTTCTGATAAACGTGTGTTTTTTATCTCTGCAGAAACAGGGGAAGGGCTCGATGAACTCAAAAATGCTCTTGTCTCACACCTCAGTCGTACGTACAATACAGCGAATTAGTTAATCGTTGTCACATGTATAGAGCTACTATTGGACTTGAAATCCACGCAGAACTTAAAACTAAGAGCAAGATGTTCTGTGGTTGTGAGAATAACCCTCACGCTGCCGAACCGAACACGCTCATCTGTCCGGTCTGTATGGCTCACCCTGGTACACTCCCGGTCCCAAACGAGCAGGCGATTGAATCTGTCATTATGTTTGGACAAGCGGTGGGAGGAACGGTTGCGACCTACTCTGAGTTTGATAGAAAAAATTATTTCTACCCAGACATCCCGAAGGCATACCAGCTCAGTCAGTATGCGTTCCCATTCGTAACAGGGGGAGAAGTGGCTGGCGTAAAGCTCACTCGCGTCCATCTCGAGGAGGATACTGCTCGCAGTCAACACGACAAGGGGGAGGGAAGTCTTGTTGACTACAACCGAGCCGGGGTCCCACTCATGGAGCTCGTGACAGAGCCGGTGATACACGATAGCGAGACGGCAGGACGATTTGCAAAAGAGTTGCAACTTCTCCTACGAACACTTGGCATCAGTGACGCCAACATGGAGCGGGGAGAGATGCGAGTTGAGGCCAACATCTCAGTCAGTAAAACTGGTGAACTTGGCACCAAGGTTGAAGTAAAAAATCTCAACTCATTCCGTTCGGTTGAAGCGGCGATTAATTTTGAGATTGCCCGACATATATCAGTACTTGATGCTGGAGGAGTTATTACTCAGGAGACGAGGGGCTGGGATGAGGATAAACTAGAGACGTATCTCCAGCGAAGCAAGGAGACAGCCAAAGATTACCGCTACTTCCCAGATCCAGATATTCCAAAGCTTCAGATAGACAAAATTATAGCTTTTGAACCATCAAAAATTGCCGAGAAAATGGCAATACTTCCAGAAGAAAAGCGTGAAAAATATAGTTATCTCGGTTTACCGAGTAATCAAATTGAGGAGATGATTGCAAATATTGCACTCGACTCATATTATCGGTCTGTCATCGAATATCTTGGTGATAATGTTGAGGCAGCTAAGCTTGCTGCCAACTATCTCCTCACTGATTTCTCTAAGACTGACCTCAGTTCGCCTCACGTTCTGGCGCCAGAAGAGTTCGGCTTTATTGTTCGTCAACTAACTGCAAAAAAGATTACCTCCCGCGTTGCCAAAGACTTGCTTATTGAATTTGCAGAAAATAATACAAGCATTGAAGTAATCATCAGTGATCGTAATCTCGCTAATAATTTTTCTGAAGCAATGTTGCGGGAAGTGGTTGTGGCCGTGATTGAAGCTTCGCCGCAAGCAGTAGCTGAGTACCGTGCTGGCAAGGTTGCCTCCATTCAGTATCTCGTGGGGCAAGCAATGAAGCAGACAAAGGGTGCTGCCGATCCAACTACGTTGCGAGGGTTGTTTGAGTCAACACTTAGTTAGTAAATACGAGAAAGTCCGAGATATCAACACATCTCGGACTTTTTTGTTAGTTTAGTGTAACCATCTTTTGTATACTAAACGTACGATATGGATACGATATTGCTAGAGGGAGTGTCCTACACTAAAGCTGCTATTTTAGCTAAGCGTTTTCGCTACACCTCTGACTATATAGGGCAGCTTTGTCGTTCTGGTAAGGTGGTGTGTCATATGGTAGGACGCACCTGGTATGTTACCGAATCATCATTACTTGAACATAGAGACAGTCGTTACAAAGAGATTCGTTTAGACGAGAAAACAAATAATTTAAATACTTTCTCGCCTGATTCTGAGGAAGTTCTCGTAAAATCTCGGCGTTTACCTGCTAATACTCATGCTCCTGTGAATGACAAGGCGCCACACTTTCTCGACCGTCTGTCTTGGGTGCAGCCACGCTACGTACCTGACGAAGCTGAGTTGTTGCCACAGCCCGTTGTTAAGAAAAAGAAAATCTTGCCTCAGGTTCCGAGTGTGCCAGCAAAGCTACCTGTCGATCAAGCCGAAGCCGTAACTGTCAGCGTATCGTCTGAATCACGCCAACCGCAGAAGCTTAAGTTTACCGAACTTCCTGAAGTTCCTCTCCGTGGTCAAGTTGCTGTTGAGGCTGTTGAATTACCTTCAGCAGAGTTACCGCACCCGCCTTCGTCTTTGCAACCTAGGTCGGCTGTTAGTGTTACCACTGAGGTAGCTCAGGCGGCTTTGTCACCCTCACACATCGCTACTCCGCATACTCCTCGACAGATGTCACGACATCGCCCGGTATCGGTACGATTTAGTCCCGCTATGGTCAGTGATGTGGCCGAGGCTCCGCAGTCGACCAAGGCACTCTTTGCGTTCTCGGCAGTGGTGGCGATTATTTTTGTCTTGTTCCTCGCGACGACGAGTTATTCCTACACTTTCGAGTCTGGAAATCTGTCAGCTACAGTCCAGCTTTCGTGGGAGAATCTACGCCTTTTTTTCACCAAAATTTCGACCGACTTATAAACACTTTTTGATAGGTGAATGGTCATGAAATAGCTATAATATTTATAGCTATTCAACACCATGACTGAATTTTTTAATGTCGGTAATCGTAAGCTCATTCCGCTCCGTGATGTGAGCAAGTTTGTGCCTTATTCGAAGGACTATGTAGCCCGTCTGGCACGTGATGGAAAAATTGCTGCCGCCCAGATAAATCGTCAGTGGTACATCGATCCAGTCTCTCTTAAAAATTTCTTTGATCATGCCCAACTCGAGCTTCAGGCTCGGGCCGAATACACCCGCGCTCTCCGTAAGGAAGAGCTCGATCTGCATGATTGGTGGGAGTCTTTTGTCGCGGCGCAGTCTGATAAGCGTGCTACTCGCTCACATCGTGCAGTCAATAAGACTATTATCGTCATCATCCTCGGTCTCTTTGTTGGCTTTCTTGTGTCGTCCTTTGCTCCGTTTACAAATCCAGCAGTTATTGCTGGTCTCGTGTCTGGTACTGAGCAGCAGGCGGCTTTAGTAGACACTGTCATTCCTGATATGGATTGGTACGAGTATGGTGAAATTTTGACTGAGACCGAAGACATTCCACTCGATAACGGTATTGTTTTATTCCCGGTTTTATCTACTGAGGCCTCGTCAACTGACCCGGAAGCATTTTTCTCTGATCCGGTTGAGGTTCGGACGACTGGAACGACCACTGGGGAGATTGTATCCCCAAATGGCACCATCATCCCATTTGTGCGAGTGCCGGTTGGAGCGTCCGCGAATGATTCGCCATAGTGTTTATGTTGGTTCTTGTGCGCACATCAATCGTTCTTCTCATCACCGCCATTATTGTAGCGGTGATTGTGCCGTTTTATGTGAACGCCCAATTCAACCAACAAATCAACTACCAAGGTAAACTTACTAACTCTTCCGGCGTCGCTGTCTCAAACGGCACCTACGCCATGACCTTCCGTCTCTATACGGTCCCCACTGGTGGTACTGCCATCTGGACTGAGACACTCTCTGGTGCAAACGAAGTCCCCGTCACGAGTGGTCTCTTCTCCGTCATGCTCGGTT
>JACCDG010126618.1_pt1 | contig 51843 bp, 45 predicted proteins | sample 7442471 | NCBI WGS metagenome assembly JACCDG01 (sample SAMN15323444, study PRJNA562643) | freshwater metagenome | isolation source: river surface water | place: USA:Blue River Watershed | collected 2017-08-17 | reverse complement strand
TCATCACATCCTGGGGCTGTAGTAGGTCCCAAGGGTTCGGCTGTTCGCCGATTAAAGTGGTACGCGAGCTGGGTTTAGAACGTCGTGAGACAGTTCGGTCCCTATCTTCCGTGGGCGCAGGATATTTGAGAGGAGCTGTCCTTAGTACGAGAGGACCGGGATGGACAGACCTATGGTGTTCCAGTTGTCCCGCCAGGGGCATTGCTGGGTAGCTAAGTCTGGAACGGATAACCGCTGAAAGAATCTAAGTGGGAAACCGACCTCAAGATCAGATATCCCTGGGACTTCGGTCCCCTGAAGGCCACTCGTAGACTACGAGATTGATAGGCTGGGTGTGTAAGCGTAGTAATACGTTTAGCTAACCAGTACTAATAGGCCGCGAGGCTTAACATTTATTATTTTCGAGATCTGACGCATTCTTCCTATGCATTGTCTTTGTTATGGCGAGGCCCTTTGGAGTCGCAAGACTTCAAAGGCCTCGTGATGACAAACAAAATTTATAAAGTTTAGGGTGTTTATAGAGAGCGGGTCACACCTGTTCCCATTCCGAACACAGAAGTTAAGCCGCTCATCGGCAATGATACTGCGTGGGTAACTACGTGGGAAAGTCGCACGATGCCCTAATTAATTAAGTGCCCAGGTGACTTAGGTTGCCTGGGCATTTTTTATGTTACCCTAAGAGACACTGTGGATATCGAACAAACGAACGAGTCTAAACCAGCTGAGGCCAAGGCAGCGATTGATCCCAAGGCAGCTCGCCGTGAGCTCTTCAGAGCTTTGTTTCTTTGCCTGATTGCCGTCATTATTGTTCGGTCTTTTCTATTTGAGTTTTTTAAAATTCCATCCAGTAGCATGGTGCCAACCTTGCGCATCGGTGATCACATCGTTGTTTCTAAGTACAATTATGGCTGGGTGTTTCCATTTACCAGCTGGGAGTTTGTTTCGTGGGGAACTCCTAAACGAGGGGATGTCATAGTTTTCATCTATCCCAAGGACGAATCGCTTCACTATATCAAGCGAGTGATCGGTCTTCCGGGAGACAAAGTGGAATTTAAAGGAAAAGACCTGTGGCTCAACGGGGAGAAGGTCCAACGGGAGCTAGTCAAGGACCCCGGGGAAACAGCCCTGGTAACCGGAAGCGGTGGGCACCAGCTGGGAAAGGGGCCAGGAGTTCTGTTTAAAGAAACAATCGACGGCCGGACCCATTACGTAAAATATGCCTCCGATGAACCGTACGATTTTGTCCAAAACCCCGAAGCCCATACCGTTGCTCCTGACAGTTTTTTTGTGATGGGGGACAACCGCGATGATTCTTACGACAGCCGTTCCTGGGGCGATGTACCTCGACACAATCTGCGAGGCAAAGCCCAGTTCATCTGGATTTCTTTAAACAGAGAGTCAACCTGGAGCGCCAGCGATTTTGCCCGTTGGGATCGCAGCATGAAGGCCATTCACTGACGGGTTTGCAGGGCCAGCAACGCCGCTCCCAAGCTTCCACTGAGATTTCCAAACTTAGCCGGAAGTACTTTTACGTGGTTGCCGATGGGAGGGTACGCATGGGACTGAACCCACTCTTGAAGCTGCGGTAGATGGGCAGCTACTCCTAGGCTAACCTGCCCCCCAAGCAAAATCGCTTCTGGATCGAATATATTGGCTATCGTCGTCAAACCAGCCTGGAAATCTGCCAGAAAACCCGCGATGACTGCGCTGTATTTTTCGGGGTTTGCGAAAACCTCTTTAGAGGAAACATCCCCTGCTCTGCGACGAATCGCGGTTCCGGAGCAATAACGCTCAAAGCATCCAAAGTTGCCACATGGGCAAAGTTCACCATTTGCATACAAAGAAAAATGCCCCAGCTCTCCGCCCGTGCCAGTATTTCCTCGCACTAGCTGGTTGTTTGCAACAATTCCACCGCCAATACCGGTACCCAACGTCAACAAAACAAAGTTTTGAAGGCCTTTACCACTCCCCAGGATCCACTCAGACACCGCCGCGCAGTTGGCGTCGTTATCTATCGCAATAGGCACCCCAAAATCCAACCTTGCCCACTCCTTCAACGGAACATCTTTCCAATGGCTGAAATTAGGGGAACGGCGCACTATGCCAGTACGTGGATCCACGGAACCAGCGCACCCGATTCCAATCGCGTCCGGGACGATACTCCGCTTTTTGAAAACCTCTACCGTTTTGCGTAAAGCCGATCGCACCGCTTCGGGGCCTTGAGAAGCGTCGGAATCGACCTCCACCTGGTCCAAAATAATATCGGGAGTTTGCAGGGCCAAAGCCTTGAGGCGTGTTCCGCCAATATCTAGGCCAATAGCAGTGCGCTTTACGGTGGTCGTCATGGTGGGGATCGTATACTCTCAAACTCCTAAAGAATAAAGTGATGAGCACGGACCATAACCCTGTTTTTCAGATACAAAACCTCGTAGTTCGCTACGGGCGATCGACGGCAGTCGACGGATTTTCCTTACAGCTCCATCGGGGCGAGGCTTTGGGGCTTCTTGGCGCGAACGGCGCCGGAAAGACCAGTACCTTGCGTTCATTGATGGGAATGCTTGTACCTCACTCGGGAGCTGTCGCCGTTTTTGGGGGGAAACCAGGCATGACTTCTGGTCTTGCCCGCACCGGGTTTGCTCCCGAAGAGGCACTGCCACCAGAGCGCTTTTCAGGACGGGAGTATCTTACTTTTATTGCCCGCCTCAGACAGAAAGATCCCAATAAGCGCGAGGAAGAAATCAACACGCTTCTCGAGGAGCTAGACCTTGCCCCCCATAAACGCATTTCCGATTATTCTAAAGGAATGAAACGCCGGTTGGTCCTTGCCCAAGCCTTTGTAGGGAATCCAGAGCTCTTGGTATTGGATGAACCCCTGAATGGGTTAGATCCACTCATTATCGTGAAACTCAGAGCACGCCTTGAAAAGTACCGGTTGGCTGGAGGCAGTTTACTATATAGCTCCCATATCTTGGCGGAAGTGGAAAAGACGTGCACTCGGATAGTTATTTTAAAACGAGGGAAGCAGGTCCTGGACCTCGCCACCAAGGACACCATTGAAAAATATGGGTCCGTAGAGAACGCCTTTGGGGCCACGGCAGGAGGAGAGAACTAATGCTTGCTTGTTTGCGGTTCCATCTCTTGCAAGTTTGGCGAAGTCGATTGGTGCTCTTGTGGATAGTGTTTAGTCTTGTTGTCCAGTACGCCGTTATCAATGTCCTGCACTCCGCGACGATTCAGTTTCGAAGCATGGAAGGGCAGTCCCAGTTTACGGTAGACCTCAAAAGTGTGGTGATGGTTCTGCTCTACGCACATTTTTTTACGGGCCTTCTGCTGGCAAACGTCTACGGAATTTGGGTGGTTCCCTATCTGCACGAAGACGCTCGGGCACCTCTCACCTACTCTCTTCCAGTAAACAAACTGGTTTTTCCGGCGATTTACAGCCTGAGTTTCCTGATTATTTTTTCAGTGCAGCTGGTGGCAATGTTCGCACTTTTGTTTGGCCGGTTCGGATGGAGCGTGGTTCTCAGCCCCGACTTTCCATGGGCCCTTCTTTTGTCGGGTTTTTTTATTTCCTTTCTTTCACTCTGGGGGGTGATTTTTGCAATGGCAGACATCTCTCTTGTCTTTGGAAAAGTCGCAGCGGTATTTGGCGGTGCAGCAGCGCTTGCAGTCTTGCAAACCAGTGGAGCTTTGTTCCAAGCAGGTTGGGTCACCGATGGAATCTGGAAAAAAGTCTACGCGTTTATGCCTCCCATTGGGGAAACTGTCGTCGATATACAGCGCCCCATCGCGGAACAGCACTGGGCCCTCTGGATCGTTTGGATAGCGGCTTTTCTTTGGGTGTTTCGTCTACGCCTGCGCCGAGCGTGATTCTTATTCCATTTTGGTCGGCAACGCCAACATGATGTTACTGCCCATGTCCCGGATGGTGGCCCCCCACTTGAGACCATATTCTCCCGGTTTGGTGGACGACTCAAAGCTGTTTAGGAAAGATACCAAAGTAGCTGATTGAGGGTCTTTCTTGAATTTTTCTGTAAGCTGGATACGCAAAACTAAGTTGAGATAACTTGAGGGGACATCCTTCCCAAGGCGCAAATAGCCATTTAAAGAGCCGCGCATTTCTGACTGTGGTGTCCCAAAAACGCATTGAGCGATTTCAAGGCTGCCGTTCTTGATGGCAAGAGCGGCCTTAACCTCATCCCATCGAATCGCTGGTAGAACGATCCCTTGTAAGTTCATCCCGGGGATATGAAGTTTTGAAATGAAAAGATCAAAGGCTCCCGTCGATTTGGCAAGATCGCCCATATCGTACCCAAAATTGCCGGTAGCACGTAAAACCCCTTCAATGGGATCTGAAAGCTGTTGAGAAGTGAACTGCCCCAACTCCACGTTTTCCGCGCTTAAACTGCCGCTCACATAGGAGCGAGACTGAGATCCACGAATGTAAAGATTTCCGCCCTTGGCGAGCTTGTAAGCATATACGGAGATGAGAGGCGCTGGCGGAAAAACTCCCCCGATCCCCACTCGCGCTGTTATCTGCTCTGCTGCTACTTCCACTTCAGAACCCGTACCCAACGGGATGGCCGCGCTGGCTTTATGCAGCTTGACCCCCGGCCAACCAAAAAAAGTGGGCGAAAGATCCTCAGCGTCAATACGAATTCCTGTGGACTTGTAAATCTGTCCAAAGACATAGCCACGCACATTTCGATAGGGGAAGCGAAGCACCAGGAAGACGAGAAAGAGCGCTACACAGAGGGCAATGGTTTTGTTGGATGGCCGTTTCATTGCTCTTCTGCCCCTACGGCCGCGAAAAGGTAGGCAACAATCCCCAGCTCAACGTCCATGTATCCGCGAACTTTTTCATCGTTGTTTATTTTTATCGACGACACATCCAAGCTGTAGCTTCCGAATTCCACTCCCTGCAAAAAAGATTTTAGTTGTGCAAGATTGACCTTTTGTAATTTGGCAGTTGCCCGCTTCATCTGAATGTCGCTGCCCTCACTGGATTCTTCAACTTGAACCATCCTAGGAGAAATGCCCGCTCCCTTAGCTGTGGAAATAAGCTGCGCCTTCAGGCTGCCGGGGGCAGACAGCGCAGAGTTTCGCTCAATTAGACGCAAATCCGCACTCTGGTCTTTTTGCTGTTTTTGGTACTGAGAAAGCAACGCGATCATTTCGTAAGACTCATCGATCTTTCTATGGACTCCCCAAAGGCCTAGATAGGAAATAAGCAGGTGCAAGATCACCAAGCAAATTACACCGGAGGCTCCGCCGACCACCACTTGCTTTTGTTTGGCGGGGGATAAACTGGCAAAGCGATCGTAAAGCATGCCGATATATTTGTTTTCATAAATAACGGAAAGCATGGGGGCGTTTTCTCGAACCCAGTCTTTGCTTTTTTCTATGTTGATCATCTGCCCAATACCTCCGCCTTGATCGAAAAGCGCTTTCCGTCCTGGGTCAGGTTGGCGTCCTTTAACCAGGTGAGCTTATTGAACATCTCCTTTGTGGGCAATATATCCCCCTGGTACAGAACCCCCTCCAAAGCCAATGTTCTATCGTCAATTTGCAGAGAGTTAATATCGACTTTTACATCTCGAGGAAAAGCAGAGCTCACTGCGAGCACGCGTGTCAGCATCGGAGTTCGATTCCGGGAGAGCATCTTTATCTTCTGGTCCAATTCTTTGGTTTTTTGTTGAATATACTTTTTCAGCTGGTCCGGATTGGCTGTGAGAGATTTACTTAGCTTGGGGGGAACCCCAACGAAAGTTTCCAAAAATTTCTTTTGTAAGCTCGCCCTTGCGGTTTGCAGATCTCGATTTGAGATCGCTCCGGAAACCCAAATATTGACGTAAAGAATAACGGCAAGAATCGCCGCATAACCCAGAACCCTCAGAACTATCGGGTTTTGGACGATTTTGTTTACTTCATCCAGCGATGTCTCTTTGGCCAGCTCCGCTTTTCTAAAATTGAAACTTAGGGAGGTTTTTCTCAGAAAAACGCTCGCGCGCCCGAGTGGCTCCGCAAATCGAGTTTCATCCGCGGAAGCCGCCAAGTCGGATTTTAGATTTTGATCCTTAAAAGCGTGGAAGGGCTGGACCGAAGTTCCTAAAGTGGTGGCGATAAGTGAGGAAATGCCTTTGAGTTTGGATGTTCCTCCTGTAAGCAATACGGACCCTACTTCACTCCCAAAAGCGGTGCGATAAGCTACCAAGCTGTGCATTAAATCAGCTACAAAAGTTCCGCAGGCCTGACTTGCCGCTAGGACGGCATTCTGGATATTTTGCGCTGCAGAATCTACGTCGACATCCAAGGCTATGGCTTCGTGCTTGATTCGCTGAGCTTCTTCTAGCGTTACGCCAAGGCTCAGAGCAATGTTGCGGGTAATCGCCCCGCCACCCCAAGCAATGCTTCGAAAGTGTTCCAAGCGCCCCTCGTGGATGATAGCAAGAGTCGTCTTGGAGTGGCCTATATCTAATAGTAAAACGGGTTTGTTCGGTGCGTCTGGTCCTTTGGTGGGAGTCTGAGAAAAGTACAGATTTATCAAACCCATTCCGTCAAAGGTGAGCCAGTCAGGATCGGTGCCGACGGCTTGTAGCCAATCCAAATGGGATTGGACGAGTTTTTTTGGGGCCATCGCCACAAAAACCAAACTCCCCTCTTTACGCCGATAGACCTGATGCTCCAACAATGCGTCTTCGATCTTAATGGGTACCGCGTCTTCGAGTTCAAATCGGTACATTTTTTCGACAGTTTTGCGCTGCTTTACCGGTATCTGTAAGAAACGCAGAGCTGTTTGGGCTGGGGGCACACTGGTGGCTATTTTCTCCGGAACACTTGGAAGTCTGGCCATGAGCTGGCTCACCGCATCACGGTAGCTGGAGCGGGGATCAATCACTTCGAGTGGAAGGCGAACTTCGTGAAAATCAAGAATTTCCACTCGGCGGAATCGGGACTCCATTTCCACCGCTTTTAGGCTCCAAGCCCCGAATTCAATTCCGAGAATGCGCATTTCTAATATCCTCTCAGCTTTCTGCCCAGTAGAGAATCTTCATTGTATTCGACCCCGCGGGCTTTGTCCCCGCGCCAGATGGCTTTCCAGCGGCCGCAATGGGAATAGATAGAGGGGGCGCCGGCGCATACTGAGTAATGATGCACACCAACTGGTTTCCATTCTGTTGAGGGGTTCCTGCGAGATTGGTGCATTCCTGTGCGGAAGTCGGGTTTGTAAAGCACCCGTTCTTGCTAGCATCCCAAAACTGAGTTGCTGCACTCTTCAGGCAATCTGCCTGGCTCATTCCAGATATCAAGGTGCCTCCGCGAGCAGAAGTAAAGGCAAGCGCGACTTTGATCCCCCTTTGGATCGAACTACCACTGCGTTTTACAATTCCAAGAGACTCGATCAAAAAACTCTCGGTCCCTACTGTAAATGGGTAGGCAGCTGGATCAGGGTACATGGTAGAAAAACCAGTTCGGCCGAGATTTGAAACCACGAAATCCGCAAACTGCTTTTCCGAGCTCCATCCCCCTAAATCGGTTCTCTGTTGGATAATCCTTTTGAGATCGTCGTCAGTAAAGTCAGAGTAGATCGCTCGGTATAGTTTTTCCGATGCAGAATTGATGTTTAGCTTGCTGTCATAAGAGTACACGGTGACATAGGGTCTAAGCTTTTCGAACAGGTGTTCGTCCATGCCCCGAACCAGGCGCAACTCTTCTAGCGTGAAAAACCGGCCTTTTTTGGATCGGTACGGTGGCGCGAGCGCGGTATAGTAGCTATCTTTAGAGCCGCCCATGAGCCGAGAGTCTCCCTGACTCACCCAGTCCATAATGTCCATCACCTGCTCTTCAGGGCGCAAATTCGGGTACTCTGCGTAAGGGTCATCTGACTCTCTTAAAAAGGAGTTGAGTAGGTTCACCAGCATGAGGCCCGTGTACAGATCCGGTCGTGTCGGCGGGACAGAAAAATTAGGACGCTCCCTCAGAAAACTCGCCGGAACAGCAAGGCTATTCAAGTTTAACTTCGAAGACTCACTTTGTATGTTCACGCTGTAAGACCCATCGGTAATTTTAGTCTCTTTGAGCACGGTCTCTGCGCCCAGTTGGTCAGCGTTTCCTAGAGCCTTGATAGATTCCAGACTGGGTGGAAATGAGGGCAGTGGGAGTTGCCAAATCTTATCGAGAGCCATGTCGAGCATGGCCTGCCCGCCGGGAGTATTTCCGGCCATAGACTTGATTTGGGAGTTGGACTTCAGTCTGGCATACAATGCGACACGAAGCATCCCTATGCGAGCCCCAGCCTTTGCCAAGTAATAGGCCTGAGTTTGATTCAACTCATTGTAAGCAAGCTTTCTTTCCACCATTGCCGCGTACTGAAACTCGAAAAGCAGAATGGTGATGACCATCAACGCAACAAGTACGGTAAGCAGCGCGGCGCCTCGCTCGGATTTAATAGGCTGAATGGTAGCGCGGGTGTTCTTCAAAACTGCACCAAATGCGGCGTGTTGTTGGGGAATGCAATTTTAAATATGGATTCCAACTGCAACGGTTTCTTAGGGTCGGTGGCAATCGTGAGCTTGATCTTTACGGCTTGGGGAAATTTGTCGAGGTAGTTTCCCCCATCCGAGTTCCAATCCGAAACCCACCGATCCATTTTTTCATCGTAATAAGAAAATTCCAATTCCTGTACATTGTCTAGCAGTCGGTAGAGAGGGCCTCCATCGAATGGTTTTTCGTCGATAAACTCACTCTCTCGTTTCATTAGGCTCGGAAGTTTTTTCCCGGGATGGGTGTATAAAAAATAAGATATTTCCGTTTGCTCGGATTCCCTTCGGTTCGCGTAATAATTACGGTGGGACAGAGAGGTAAACACCAGCTCTTTGCGCCGGCCATCAAAAATCGTGTGGGCCACGGCTTCACCACGAGTGACGGAAGTCTTTGTTTGCGCCCCCAGATCATCTAATAACATATGAAAAGCTTGGCTAAGGTCGCTGCGCATGAGGTTGAGTGCGGCTCTGGCATCATTGAACTCATCGATCGACTCGAATGCCGATTCCTTGGTGTTTTGAATTTGCTGTATTTGACGAACGGTCGCCAATCCAACAAGGGTAAATATCGAGAGCGAAATCAAGAGCTCAAGAAGTGTAAACCCTTTCATTGAGTTAACCCCGGGAGAGCAGGCTGTTGATCAAATCGAACAAAGTGCGTAGTGGCTGAAATAGACTGAGGGTTCTTACCTCTGATCCAACTGACCTCGGCATGCACTTCACGGACCGATCTGGAAAAATATTCGCTAGCGGTTTGGAATATCAATTTGAGCGTCGGATCCTCTTTGTTTTTGTTCGAAGAATCGTACTCCTCCCCAGCGGCTTTCTGTTGCAGTTCCTGCTGCAATTTGGCGGCAGCTTCTGAAAGGTGAAAGTCGATCTTGTAACACTGAGTTTTCCAGCGGTATTGATCAAAAGGAGCGGGGAATTTGCCTTCTTCTTTTTCCTGACATGCTCGATCAACGCCTTGGGCTTCGAGTTTGCTTTCGGTTTGTGCAAGGATGTTTTGCAAAAGCCAGCTGGCTTGGGTTACTTCTTTGGACTCTCGAGTGGCGCGCACAGATCCATTCACGATGCTGACCGCTGTAAGGGCCGCCATGGTAAAGATCAGCATTGCTACCAATACTTCGACGAATGTGAATCCATGTTTGTTCATTTGTCGGCCGAATCAAAACTAGCTATTTGATGAGGAAAAATTTCCACTTTTCCTGAAGTGGGACGAATCAGCAAAGAGTAGCTTATGGTTTTTGCCCCTTCTTTTTTGAGGTATAAAATAGCTTGTTCATTAAAACCGCTGGGGAAGAAGTGGACATAGGCTATCCCTCCACGGATCAAGCCTTCCTTTTCTTTTAATACGCTGTCGAATTCGACCCCCGTCGGCATCTCCGCTGGACGCTTGGTATACTTTGGGGCCATCAAAAAGTTGGATGGCGGCGGCTCCTCCCCTTTCTTGCGTGGTTTTTCCGCCGGAGCCGCTGGATCTGCTAAGAGCTTTTGCTCTCGTTGCATTTCTACCCAGTAAGTTCGGTGTTCAAAATCGATTGCAAGGCGGTAAATATTGTTCAACAGAACCGCGTCGTTGCGAATGGTGCGAATCAGCCCCACGAACTTGCGTGTTGTGGAGTTGATTCGCTGTGAAGTCACTCGTTGGACGGCGGGCAACCCAATCGCTAAAACTGCAGCAATAATCGAAATAACAATCAGAATTTCGATTAGAGTAAACCCATTCTTGAAAGAATGAGGCTTACTCCTGAACGATGTCGTCTTCTGTGCCGGGTTGGCCGTCTGGTCCGTCCGAGGAAATCGTGTAGTTTTGGTAGTCCTCGCACTCATATCGATAGGGGTTTCCGAAAGGGTCATCCACAAGTTTTTTCTTGTTGAAGTAGCCACCGTCTGGATACTTTTTAGGAATCTTGCCAACGGTAGGCACCGTGATCAGCGCCTGTAGACCTTGGGCGGTCGAAGGAAAGTTTCCTTGGTCGACCATATAGGCTTGGAGCGCCTGCTCGTAAGATGCCATTTGGATTTTTGCACCAGATACTTTGGACTCCCGGAATTTCTTAATGACATTCACGCCGACAAATCCAAAGAGCATTCCGACGATCGCCAAGACGATCATGATTTCGATTAAAGTGAAGCCTCTTTGGGAGGCGCGTTGGAGTTTTTTGCAAGTTCTATTCATATTCGCTTTCTTTCGGTCTTAACCGGGCATCGATCCCAAGTTATTCATTTCCATCATGGGCATAAAAATTGATAATGCGACCAGTGCGATGATGCCGCCCATCACCAGAATCATAAGGGGCTCTAAAAGGCTTGTCATGGATTTGATGGCCGTCTCTACTTGGGTGTCGTAAGCATCTGAAACCACGTTGAGCATATCTTCCAGTTCCCCGGTTTTCTCCCCTACCGCAATCATATGGGTCAGGATGGGGGGGAATTGTCCGCTTGCGCGAAGGGGTGCTGCAATCGTTTGCCCTTCCCGAATGCTTTCCCTGGACTGGATCAAGGCTTTGCGGATGACGGCGTTGTCCACGACGTCTTTTACGATATCAATGGCGTCCAGAAGCTGTACACCGCTCCCAATCAAAGTACTCAATGTGCGGGCAAAACGTGACACGGCAACCATGCGGCGCATTTTGCCGTAGGCCGGAATATGCAAAGAGACGGCATCCCACCATTCCCGGCCTGTCTTGGTGTTGATGTACCACATGAACAAAGAGTACGAACCGAGTAGGGTTAAAATGATGAGCAGCCAATATTTGGAAATGATGGCGCTGATATTGATCATGATAACGGTCAGCAGGGGCAACGCCATTTTTGATCCTGCAAAGACCTCGGTGATCTTGGGGACGGCAAAAGCAAAAAGAAATAGCACGATTCCAAACCCAGCAACCATCATGAATGCGGGATAAACCAAAGCTCCCACCACTTTGTTGCGCAGTTCAAGCTGAGCCTCGGAGAAGCCGGCCAGCCGATTCAAAACAAGGTCTAAGTTTCCGCTGGCTTCGCCTACTTGAATCATCGATACGAAAATTGGAGTGAAGACCTTGGGAAACTGGCGGCAGCTATCTGCGAGAGAACGGCCCTCGTTTACGCTCGTCCTAATCTGCGCCAAGATGCTTTTAAGTCGATTGTCATCGGTTTGCTCGACCAAGGCTCCCAAAGCCTCGTCCAGAGGAATTCGCGCTTTGATCAAGGTCGCCATTTGTCGGATCATGAGGGTAAGGGTGCGCAGCTTCACTTTACCGCCACCGCCGGGAAGCGCTAAAGGGATGCTGTCTTTTTTCTCGGTGGCGGACTTCTCTTTAACCTCTGTTGGAAAAATGCCGCGAGATTTTAACTTTGCGCGAGCAGTCTTAGCCGAATCGGCTTCGATTGCCCCTTTTGCCGGCTTTCCTCCAGGCCCGACACCTTTGTATTCAAATAGCGCCATGAATTATTCTTGGGTTACAGAGACTAGTTCAACAGGAGTGGTAACTCCCTCAAGTACTTTCTGAATGCCGTTTTGTCTCAGCGAAACCATGCCACGGGATTCCGCCTTCTTTTTAATGATATTGGCGTCTGTACGTTCCATAATGAGTGAGCGAATATCGTCATCGATCACCATCATTTCGTGAACGACCATTCGTCCTCGATAGCCGGTCCCGCTGCATTCTGCACAGCCTTTTACGCGAGAAATCTTCTTGCCGCCAAAAATACCGGGGTTCAGTCCGAGATTTTGCAGTTCAATCGCCGTGGGCTCGTAGTGCTCTACACAGCTTGGGCAGACTTTACGGATCAAGCGTTGCGCGAGAACGGAGAGTAATGAGGAGGCCACCAGAAAGGGTTCGATTCCCATGTCGATTAGTCGAGTGATTGCTCCGGGAGCATCGTTGGTGTGAATGGAGGCCAAAACCAAGTGACCCGTCAAGGAAGCCTGGATAGCGATTTCAGCAGTTTCTTTGTCACGTATTTCCCCCACCATGACGACATCGGGATCTTGGCGCAATATCGCTCGCAAGCCGGACGCAAACGTGAGGCCGATTTTAGGGTTTGCCTGAATTTGCCCGATTCCCTTGAGGTCGTACTCTATGGGATCTTCGACCGTGATGATATTTCTTTCGGTTGAGTTAATTCGGCTAAGACTTGCATAGAGTGTCGTGGTTTTTCCACTCCCTGTGGGCCCGGTAACCAGGAAAATGCCGTGTTTCTTGTGAATGATTTGATTTATCTGCGCGATGGCTTTTTCATCAAATCCGAGGTCCTGGAGGTCGAGTCGAACGTTGCTCTTGTCGAGGATACGCAGTACCAAACGCTCTCCGTGGGCGGTTGGGATAACTGAAAGTCGAATATCGACATCTTTTCCAGCGATCTTGATCTTGATACGACCATCTTGAGGGAGGCGTTTTTCAGCGATATCCAACTCTCCCATGAGTTTGATGCGAGATGAAATTCCTGCATGGAGCTTCTTGGGGGTGCGCACGATGTCATACAGTACGCCGTCGATGCGGAATCGCACCGCGAGGTCCTTTTCGTAAGGCTCAATATGGATGTCGGACGCTTTGTCTTTGATGGCCCGAAAAATCAAGTTGTTTACGAACTTGATAATAGGGGCATCGCTATCGGAAGATTCCAATAAATCGACGGGCTCTTTCAGGTCATACTCATACTCTTCTTTGTTCTCTTCGATCTCGGAAATAAAGTTTTGCTTAACCCGTTCATATACGCGGTTGATAGCATCCAAAATGATTTTACTCTCGCCTAGAACAGGTCGAACTTCTTTTTGGAAAATAACACGCAAGTCGTCCAGGCATTGCAAGTTGAATGGGTCTGACACGACCGCGGTTACCGCAAGTTCATCAATAGCGACTGGAAGGACTTCGTACTGACGGGCATACGCAATGGGAATGTCTTTCACCCACTCCGGATCGATGTGTTTGATGTCAATTTCTTTGAGATGGGGGATGCCCAGCTGTAAACTCAATGCCAGCAGTATTTCGCTCGGCTGCAGAAGCTTTTTCTGAATGAGAATTTCACCCAGGCGGCCGCCCTTCTCCTTCTGAATGGCCAGCGCTTCACGTAGCTGTGCCTCCGTCAGAGACGTTTGAGTAAGCAGGATTTGACCGATCTTGTTTTCCTGTCGCAAGACTCGGTTGATGATTTCCGTCGCGTTCTTGGCCACGTTAATCTACCTCGTCGGCGTCATCCTTGGGGTTGTTTCGGTATTTATCAAATGGGTCCGCTCCGGAAGCCTGCTTTTGCGCTTCCAAACGATCTTTGACTCCGTTCGTATATTCTTCGTGAGGCTCATTTCCGCCCGCATGTTTATCAATAAACTTCTGACGTTTTTTCAGGGTGTCTGTAATCACATTTGCTGCAGCGGTACTGGTTCCAATGATGCGCGGGTGAAGCAGAATGACCAAATTGGACTTTAAGGTTTTATAGGTTTTGGCTTTGAACAGCCAACCCAAGATTGGAATATCTCCCAACAGAGGTACTTTTTGAACGCTCTCGTCGACTTTGTCGGACATCAACCCACCAAGGACGATGAAGTCCTGGTCTTTAACGACGACGGTCGTATTCGTTACTCGAGACGTGGTTGCCTTTTGGATTCCTGAAAGCGCTGAAGGCACTTCCGAGGTATCTCGGATGCTATCGACCTTTTGTTCGATCTCTAGGCGAACGCTCTTGCTCGCCGCATTGATGTGAGGCGTGAGGTTGATATCAATTCCGGTTTTGAGCCGCTCGATGGTGCCCTGTCCCGCTTGGCCAATGGCGCCCCCTGACCCGGAAACTGATGCTACAAAACCAGATTGTACCGGGGTTTCGTCCTGGACTTTGAATTCGGCTTTTTCGTTGTCCAGTGCGATGATTTGAGGTGTGGACAGCACGGAAGAATCTGTCGTCGAAGTGAGCAATCGCAAAAGGCCCATGAAAGAGTACGCAGTGACGTTTTGACTGGTTCCACCGACGTTGATTGTCGTGGAACCGAGCGGGTTAAACACCAAAGGCAGCGTCAGCCCCGTTGGTGGAATTCCATTGGTAAGGACGCTCGCTAGGGATGAAGCATCGCCAATGAAACCACCCGCAAATGCTTTGCCAGGGGCTCCCGCTGCGAGGTTGTTTCCAAACTCGGTATTCCTGCCCACTGTGATTTCTAGGATCGCTGTTTCAACCAGGACCTGAAGTCGAGGAATATCGAGTTTTTTGATCACTCGCTTGAGTGTGCGAAAATCCCCAGAGTTTGCTGTAATCACCAGAGCATTTGTAGATGCATCGGAGGAAATTTTTACACCACCATCCAGCTCCGCAGTGACTGGCCCGGCGGGAGTAGCAGGGGCGTTGTTTGTCGTGGCACCGCCGGCAACATTTGCTCCCCCAACACTCGCTTTGCGGTTGGTCGACCTGCCCATGCCCGCACCGTTGGATCCGCCCGACAGTGAAGCAAGCGTAGCCGCTAAATCCTCTGCCTTGGCGTATTCGCAATAATACACATGAATACGTCCCGTGTCGGATACTTTGACGTCGAGTTTACGAACAAGGTGTTTGAGCTGCTCAAAACCCGCCCGGTTAGCAAGCACCAACAAACTATTGGTCTGTTCATCAGGGATGATTTTGGAAATGATGCCACCACCGCGCGTGCGTTCCAGCGCGCTTCTTCGGAAAGTCCGCTGTCGGTTAGCTGCGGAACCACTTTGTCGATCGTCACCGTAGATATCTCCCAACATGTCGGCGATGGTTTTGGAGGATGAGTTCTTGATCCGCAGAACGTGTAGAGTGGTTTCGAATCCTTTAACGTCTATCGTGGTTAAAATTTCCTGGATGCGTTTGATGTTGGAGCCCGTGTCCGTGATGATGATGGAGTTGGTGGGTTCGTACGCGAATAGACGACCTTGGCGTGTGGTCATGTCGCGGAACTCCCGCTGCACTTCATCCGCATTGATATATTTCAGCTGAAAAATACGGGTGATAAACTGATCCGTATCAGGCGTATAGTCCCCTGCATAAGTTTCTACGGGCGCACGTCGCGCTTCTGCGGACTCAATGATTCGAATAAATTTTCCGGATTTTACCGTCGTCAGACCATTGGCATCGAGAGCGGATAAAAAGGCTTGGTAAGCTTCTTCCAAAGTGACCTGGCTGGGTCCCATAATGGTGATTTTGCCGCGGACCTTGGAGTCGATGATGAAGTTTTTCCCGGTCCACTTGCTGATCAAGGTCACGACATCTCGGATTTCCTTGTCTGGAAGATCGAAATTTTTTACCTCCAGCCCTTTGACTGAACTATCCAACTGCAAATAGTCCGCAAGCCGAGATGCGGCTGCTTTGCCACCTTTGGTGGTAGGGGCGGAGGGTTTGCCGATCGGAGCTGAAGGACGCGGAGCTTGCGGGCGAGCTATTCTTGTCGGAGGTGCCGGTGGTGATACAGGTGATTGCGGTGTGGGCGCCTCCGGAGAGGCTGGCGGCTGCAGGTCAGGCGGAGCGCCTGCCGAATGGGACTCCTCGGTCATTCCCATTGGGGGAGTCAATCCTTCGGGGGGATTATTGGCCTTGTCAAAATCGTCTTCGGAGAAAAACCCAGGATCGGCCTTTTCGGGAGGGGCATCACCAGTTCCGAATGGATTGGGCGCTTCGCTCACGGCATTGAGTGGGCAAAGTAAAAGCAAACTTGCGAAGACCCGGCATGCGATTTTTTGGTTTCGTGTCATAGGTCAGCCCCTTAGGGTTTGATATCGTAACTCATGGAATAAGGTTGTCCGCCTCGCAAGACCTGCAAGCTCACTTTGGGCGAATTCCTTAGCTTTTGAAACGCTTCCAAGCCTTTGCCGGCGTTGTCCAAGACGATGTCGTTGACAGCAGTCAGTACGTCTCCCTGGTTTACGCCCAGTTTGCGAAATGGGGAATTGGGATCCATCGACTTGATCAAAAAACCTCGGAATTTACCCGACGATGGCTCCACATACGGCTCCGCTCGGGCGGTTTGAAGGATTTCGTTTAGGTTAAGCAGGTTCTTTTCCAAAAAACTTTGATTTACGACAAACTGGTTTTCGGAGACGGGGGTGATCCCTTCGCTGCCACCTTGGAGTGAAGGGCCTGAGAGACTCAGGTCGGTTCCTCCCGAAGGGATTTCGATATACTCCAGCTCCTGAGTGGACCGGACTTGAAAACAAAGCCGGTTGCGTTCTACTTTGAGGGCCAGATATTTATCTCCTAAGAAACCTTCATCTTTTTTTACAGCGACTTTTTGGGGGCTCCCGTCTTCTGCCACGAGAGCAACCGAATATTTTTCGTCGCTCATCACAATGGTCCCCAAGAGCTGTACTGGCAACGAGGAGATTTTAGCCTGTGAAAAACAATCCAGCTGGCCCTGATCAAATGCATCAGGGATCGTTCCTTCGACATTGAACATGTTTCGCCGCAGGATCTCGTCGTAGTCCTCTTTAGGGGTGGGCCGGTGTACGGGGCCAGCGCTGCGCGAAGCAGGTGGCAGCGTGGTGGGGGGAAACAAGGACCCAATCAGCCGAGCTGAAACTCCGCTAAGAAAGTAAACTGCCAAAACGACAATTCCCCATTTTGCCCAGGTGAGGTAGCGGTAAATATTCTCGGGATCGGCCTTGCGGATATCAAAATCCCAGTGGCGGAAGTTTTCGGGGAAGCGTTTGCGCAGGGCAGCACGCCACGCGGACCATTTTGGAGCTTCATCGATTGACGCGCCGCGTTTTGATGTGGAGCCGAGGCGTTTTTTCAATTGCCCATAAAGCTCCTTGAACGGGTTTTTTGACTTGTCGCGCACACGTCACCTAGGGTTCCGCTTCCCACCAGCTGCAAGGTGCGGGCCACGATCAATCACGCGTGAATACACCCGAAACCGAGGAGTTTACGCACCACACCATAGACCCGATGTCAAACTGGAGACTGATTCGACGCGTTTTCCGTGACAACCTGTCTTTCCGTAGAAATCGGTGCCTATTCGGTCTAAACTCCAGGGGCTGTGACGCACTCTCACAACCATCACCACCATTCTGGCCCGTCTTCCGGGTCCCGGCCCCTGCTGGCTGTTTTGGTTCTCACCACCGCGTTTATGATCGCCGAGGTTATTGGGGGCTGGTGGAGTGGATCTTTGGCGCTGATCGCTGATTCAGGCCATATGGCGATCGATGTTGCGGCTGTGGCGCTCGGCCTGTTCGCTTTGTGGGTGAGCCGCAAAGCTCCCACCGATCGAAAAACTTTTGGGTACCACCGAGCCGAAATACTCGCGGCGATGCTGAATGGTTCCCTGCTCTTGGTGGTGTCGCTCTGGATTTTTTTTGAAGCTTGGCAGCGCATGTCCCAACCGCACGTAATCTCCGGGGGGTGGATGACTTTGATTGCAGTGGGAGGGCTGTGCGTAAACCTGATTGCTTTGCGCTTGGTGCACCCGCACTCCCACTCCAGTCTGAACATGAAAGCCGTCAACCTGCACCTGATCTCGGACGCACTGGGGTCGATTGGTGCAGTCATTGCCGGAGTTTTGGTGTGGAAGTGGGATTGGTACTGGGCGGACTCGCTCATCTCGGTCGTCATCGGTGCGTTGATACTGAGGGGGGCGTATAGGCTCCTGGGAGAGTGTGTAGATATTTTGCTGGAGTCTGTTCCCACCGGAATGAGTTTGGAGGATTTGCGGGCAGATCTGTCGGCAATTCCCGGCGTACGAGAAGTGCACGACCTGCACGTTTGGTCGCTTGCCACGGGCGTTGTCGCCTTGAGCACGCACTTGCGGGTTAAAGACGGTACAGATCATTCGCAAGTGCTAAAATCCAGCACACAAATGTTGCATGATCGGCATGGGATTCACCACGCCACACTGCAGCTTGAACCCGAAGCTTATTCCCACGAAGATACTCACCTGGAGTGCCAGAAAAAGTGACAAAAGGCTGTTTATCGCAGTCTGTCTTAAACTAAGGGGTAAACGATGAAACGGGTGTTGTTGGGACTTTTAGTATCAACGGCTGTATTTGCAGATCCGCCTTATCCGGATGCAACAACAGAAGGGTATTTCATTCCGAGTCTTGGGGTATATCACAAGGCGACTTTTGAACCGGGAAAACTCGAAGACTGTAAAGATTACGTAAGTCCGACTTATAGCTCTTACCAGTGCAAGGTAAAAGACGCGTCGATCAAGATCGAAATAGATGGAAAGACCCACACGGTCACCTTTGATGGGCTAAGTGCCTCGGAAAACGCGGGGGGCCCTACCTATCCAGCTACGTTGAGTTTTTATGTCAGCGGAGCGAAATACAAATCCACTCTTCCCGATGGGACGAATGTGGAATCAAACGTCTATTTGAGTTTGATCAGAAAGGCCACCAGCGTGGACGATCTCACCGGATCCCTGAGTGTTGAAGGGATATCGGCTGGGGGGCTCGCCCTGAAATGGCCTGGAGTCGTTCCTCCTCCGGCTCCAACGAGTGCAAAAGGCCCCTGATTTGTCTTTACGCTTTCCCCAGTCGGCGTGCAGCGTCGGCTGGGGGAAGTTAGTTTTTTGACCCTAGAATTTTTACGACAACGCGTTTGCGCCGCTGTCCATCGAACTCCACATAAAAAACCTGCTCCCATGGACCCAGGTCGAGTTTACCCTGTGTAATGGGCAACATCGTTTGGTGATGGATGAGGGTGCGCTTTAAATGCGCATCGGCATTGTCTTCGCCCGTGAGGTGATGCCGGTAATCGGGCTTTGCGGGAGCCAGTTTCTCGAGCCATTCCATCAGATCTTTCTTCAGACCGGATTCTTCGTCATTGACCCAGATGCCCGCGGTGATGTGCATCGCGGAGACCAAGCAAAACCCTTCTTGCACGCCTGATTTGACAACAAGGGCATCGAGTCGATCCGTGATATTGATCATCTCGGTACGGGACTGGGTTTCGAACCAAATGTAGTCAGTCAGGCAAGAAAGGCCGGGAATGTCTTTTTTCATAAGCACTCTTTAATACGAAGACCCTGGGCAAAGCAAACCCCCGCAAAGGTCGCATGAGCCGCAGCCCACCCGCGCACTGCGAGAAGTTCTGATTGAAGCACCCGCTGTTGATCCAGGCTCAAGCCGGACGTATCGACGAGTCCCTTGTCAAAGCGTTTCAAATTATCATCGAAAAGCCCCCGCGCCATTAAGACTGTCTTGTCTCTCGCGAGCGCGGTGTCGATGGCTAAACTCAGGGACCCCTCCGCACTTTGCCACTCGCTGCGCGCGCGTCGCCGAACTTTTTCAAGCTCTAATTCCGCCTGACGAGATGCCTGTACTTGGGCTTCGTAAGCGCCATAGTTGCTCAAGCGATCGAAAAGCGGAATCGTAAGAGCCAACGATGTCGAGTACTGGACTTGAGCAGGATCGTTCGCTCCTAGTCCCGATCTGAACAGGCCGTAGGAAATATTGAGATCTAGAGAAGGGAAAATTCTCCCCAGATTCTGGTTCTCTCTGGATTGGGCGGCCTTGAGACGCAGTTCAGCAGCTTTCCAATCGGGGCGCTGGAGTAGAATTGCTTCTTCTTTGCCTGTGCGGAGGAGACTCTTTGATGTAAGCCGGTCTTTCCAAGGCCAGGTTTCTTCGATGCGGTGATGCCCCAAGAGCTGATCTAGCTCGGCGGCCGCTTGAATGAGCGTTGTTTCAGTGTCTCTGAGACTAGCACGTTCGTTTTCCAAATCGATCGAGAGTTTGTCGACCTCTTGCTGGGGGATTAATCCACGCTGAAAACGTTTTTTGGCAATTTGGAATAAATGGGAGCGCCAGTCCAGCACTCGCCGAAAAATACTCGCTTCCTGCGTTCGCGTCATCCAGGCATTGATAGCCTCCAATGCAGCTCTTTCAACACGTAGACGGGTACTGCCGAGAGTTTGTATTTCGGCTTCAATCTCTCGGTTGGCGGCATTCATTCCAGCCCAATCACTTCCCCATCGAAACAGGTTCATGTCCAAACTCGCGCCGCCGCCCAGGCGGGAGGCGTCGATCCCCAGTTCTTTGCGGGTGTCCTGTCGCCCGTAAAGTGAGATCGTCGGTAATAAGGCTAATCGCGTGGGGAGCGTTTGGCCCCGAACGCGTGCGATCTGCGCCTGCTGCTGTGCAACTTCGGGGTGCCTGTCGACGATGTTTTCGATGGCTTGAGTATAAGAGATCAGGTCCGTTCCCTGAGCTCCGGCGCACGCCAGCAACACAACGAAAGAGGCAGGTTTTAGGCGCAATAACCGCCATTTCCACGCTGTGTTTTGCTTGTTGAGTGAGGCCCGGGCTTTGCGGTTGAGATAGACCGTGTGGAGCAAGGGAACAATGAAGAGCGTAAGTGTGACAGAAAACCACATGCCGCCCACTACTGCTATCCCCAAGGGTTGCAGAATCTTGCCGCCATCTCCCAGCCCCAACGCCAAAGGCATCATGCCGAGTATGGTGGTCAAAGAGGTGATGAGTATTGGGCGTAAGCGCACTGAAGCTGCTTCGACCGCGGCTTCAGTCGCAGTGGCTCGCAGCGGTGCAAGGCGCTTGGTAAAATCGACGAGTAAAATGCTGTTCGCTACCGCAATGCCGTTGAGGAGTATCACCCCGAGCACGGAGTTGAGCGAGAGCGTGCTTCCAAAAAGGTAGAGAGCTGCCAGCACGCCGATGTAGCCCAATGGCAGAGCGACCATCACCAGCAGTGGCTCGACAAAAGTACCAAACTGGAAAACCAACACGAAAAAAATCAGCACGAGCGAAAGTAGAATCGCTCTTTGTAGTTGGCTAATCGCCTCGGTCATTTCGGGAGAGGGGTCCTCATAAGCGACCGTCACGCCTTTTGCTTGCTCGGGATTCTCTTTGAGCCACTTGGCAATTTCGACTTTGGCCGACTGAATGGAACTTTCTGTAGAAAGGGCCCCGCGTTCTAACCTTCCTTGGACATCAAAGAGAGCGCGGCCATTCTCACGACTGATTCGGCCGGGATTCAGCGAGCGTTTAACATCGGCAAGCGCGCGCAAGGGGATCGTTTTTCCAGAAACCCCCAGAGGAATGGCGCCAATTTCCTCGATGTTGGAAACAGACTTTTGGGGGAAGTAGAGCTGTATTTGAGTTGTATTCAATTCTCCGGGCATGTATCCCGCCCAGCGTCCGATCGTTGCAATTCTGACGATGTCCGCCAAGTCGTCGGCAGAGTACCCTAATGCCGGGTTGCGGATGGCCTCTACCTGGCTAGAGTTGGGAGTGAGTTGCACGGCGTACTCCAAGTTCGGGGTTGGCAACGAATAGACATTGGGGAAGACTTTGCCGTCACGAAGAGTATCCACCAGGCCCTTAGCGACGAGTCGGCGCTGTTCAGGAGCACCTCCTCGGACCGAGACTCTGAGTGTAGGCGGGTCAGGAAGCGGAAATTCGCTCGGATTCCAGGGGAACACACCGTATTGGACCAGAGGCGTGGGAACAAAACGTTTCTCAAGGTCTTTGAGCAAAAGAGCAGCGGCTTTGCGGCTCGTGCCTTGAAGGATGAGGAACGCGCTGTTGGCTCCATGCGCTTGAGCAAAAACAGAAACCGTTTTCCCGGCGAATTCCTTTGCGAGCACTTGCTCGACGATTTCGATTTCGGCTTCCATTTGGCGGAGCAACGAGTTGCCTTCAGTTCGAATGGAAATTCCAATTCGGTCAGAATCCGGTGTTCCTAATAGTTCTCTCGGAAGGCGTGGAAGCACCCAAAGAGCCATGGCCACCAAGAGCAGTGGCAATCCAACCAGGGTGTAGCGCTGCGCCTTTTTATGGGTGAGGAATGCTCTTAGATTTTGAGAGTATCGGGCTTCTAACCAACGGATTGGCTTCTCAAAATACGAGGGGGAGGGAGCGTCACCGCCACCGTTCATCAGTTGAAGACGGATAGTGGGAACCAAAATCAACGCCACCAGTGCTGAAAACCCGTGGGAAAAAGCGACAGCAAGCGCTAGGTCCCCTAGGATGCTTTGACTCAATCCCGAAGTGAAAGCGAGAGGAAGAAACACTACTAGCGAAACAATGGTCGAGGCAATCAGAGGGAGTGAGACTTCTTTAACAGCTCCAGTAATCAACCGCAAACGAGTGGACGCATCATGAGGGCCGGGGGAATGTTCGAAGTGCCGAAAGATATTTTCCAGCACGACCACAGAAGCGTCGACATTCATCCCTGCTGACAGAGCGAGCCCTCCCAAAGAAATGAGGTTCAAATTGATGCCAAACAGGCGCATGAGGATGAACGCTAGGACAATACTCAAAGGGATTTCGATCGCTGCGGTGAGAATGTTGCGGGGGCTGCCGATGAAGACAAAGAGCACCGCAACTGCCAAGAGGGCCGCGAGAAAAACTTCGTAAAAGACATTGTTCACTGCTGCGCGGATAAACTGCGACGGATCCACCAGGATAGACATCTTCACGTCCGAAGGAAGTGTCTTAAGCGCGTCTTGGGTGACGGCGATGATGGACTCCGACATTTTTTTTACATTTCCACCGGGTTTGGGCGTGGCGAAAATGATCAGACTGGGTTTGCCGCTGGTACGATAACTCGCTGTCCCGGTGGTCTTTGGCCCGCGGTGAATGCGAGCGACATCGGATAAAACTACTGGGCTTCCCGAAGGTGTGGGAACACTGATTTCGCTCAACGCGGCAAGTGTTCTTACCTGCCGGGGCAATTCAATGGGCAAAATGTCGGCCCCTACGGCGATCTCTCCAGCGGACCGGCCGGAGAAAGCAGCCGAAATGGCGGCTTGCACGTGGCGAGGTTGGAGGCCCAATGTGGCTAGAGTGTCTGGGCGTAGTTCGACGCGTATTTCTTCTTGGGTGGGGTTCCAAATCGCCGGGCTAGCAGCGTCGGAGACGCTGTTCAGTTTGGGGGAGACTACTGGCTCAACGAGTTCGTAAAGCTCTGAAAGCGAACGAGATTCACTGTATAGACTTATTGCCAAAAACCCCGAGCCTCTGGACTGCATCCAAACATGGGTATTGTCTCGGACTTCTTGGGGGAAGCGAGATGCGTAAGAGGTGACCAGCATTTGAGTTTCGCGCAGAGCAAGATCTGATTTGACTCCCCAGTTGAATGTCACTTCGAACCTGGCATCCCCCGCGGAATAGGAAGAAATTACCTTTTCTACGGAAACTCCCTCCGCTTGAAGCGTGCGCAGTTTTTCTTCGAGATCTTTTCCGTAGGTGTTTAGAAATTCCTCTGCTGAAAAAGCCCCCAATTCAATGTGGACTTCGACTTCGGGGTGACTTGCGGCTGGGTAAAGCGAGACCGGGAGCTTGAGTCCGCAATACACCCCGAGAAAGGCGAACAAGCCCAAGGTAAGATACACCCGCAGCGGCGAGGCGTAGAGGTTCACGTATCTTTCTCCGTGGTGGGCTCGACTTTCACGGATTCACCGTCGTTGATGAAAGTGTTCACCCGTAAGACCACGGTTTCACCGGACTTCAGACCTTCTAAAATTTCAAATTTTCCCTGTCGCGAGGGCCCAAGCTTTACGGGGCGGAACAGCGCTTTGTTTTCTTGGAGGACACGTACCATTGCTTGTTCGCCCCGGTAGAAAACGGCCGATTCCGGGACTTCTATCCCTTTGTGCAACCGGGCCTTAAATCGAACACGTCCCACGGCGCCTGGCGGCAGCGGTTTTTTTTGGTCTGTTAGCACCAGCTCGGCGCTAGCGGTGCCTGTGAGCGGATCGACTAGGGGACTGACTCCGGAGACTTTGATTTCGCGCGTTTCAGTAGATTCGCTCAACTCAAGGCTTCCTAACATGCCGCTGTGAACGGCAGCGAGATCGGCAACCGTCACTTCTATTCGGACCTGTATTTGGGACGGATCGGTAATGCTTCCGAGCAAATCCCCCCGAGTGACGCGGGAGCCTTGGGTTACGGAAATCTGGCTAATGACTCCGGAGACAGGAGCGAGAACCTGGAACGGTGCGTAGGTATAAACAGGATCGGGATTAGTGAGAATGAGCACAGGTTCCGAGGCCGCCACGCGGGAGCCCAAAGGCTTGCGGATGGCTTGGACAACACCGTCGGTCTCGGCACGGATGCTAGCGTTGACTCGAGAGACGACTTTTGCGGGGTAGAGCAGCGGGTCATAGACTTCGGTGTCCAATATCGATTTGATGGAAACCACGGGTTCGGGAGGTGGTAGGTTCGGCCGGTTTCTCGCTGCGGAGGCGGGGCTCGTCCCCCAAAAACAGAACAAGGCACCCAAAACAGTGGCGAAAACGGGTCTAAATCGTGGCATGAAGCCCCCTCACCCAGAGTGGAAAAGCGGACAGTATGCTAACAAGGACGAAACAGGGGGTCAAATGTGACGCCGGTACCGACTGTTTTGGCCGCAGTGCTTGCCAACCCAGCCTGATGTGGGTAACAAAGGACGTCTTTGGTCTTTCTCCATATGGGTGCCGCTAGCTCAGTTGGTAGAGCAGCTGACTCTTAATCAGCGGGCCCCGAGTTCGAGTCTCGGGCGGCACACCATTTTCGCTTCTCTGCCGGCTTACGGAAAATAAAACTCCACCAACCCTTTTTCGTTACGCCGCCCTCGCACCGTGATGCGCTCTGCGATGGGAGTCCCTAGTGTAAACACCATCGTTAGATCGTATAGAAGGGGGGTGTTCGAGACATAATAGTCGTGTCCTATTAGGGACGTGTTCGCGTTTTTGGTATCCACGTCAATCACACCCTTTTCATGAACGGCCTGTTCTCCGAGGCGTTTTGCTACATGGAGGCCCCGAGAAACCGTCAGAGCCACATCGTCCTCGCAGTGGTAGTTGTACACGGTGTCCGACAACTCCACTGTTGCCGGAATGACTATATTAAAATCCACTAGGTCGACGTCCGCTGCGGCAAGAACAACGCTGCCAAACGGTTTGGAGTTCTGTCCGGTGATTTTCTCGATGCGGTCTTTGGCAAGATGAACGGCGTTTAGAAGGACCCTGTTTCCCATGCTATGCGCCAGTAGGTGGATCTTTCCGGGGACTTTCGCCTTAGTGTGTTGCTCGACGAGATTCACGAGGAAATCGGCCAATGGAGCTGCGCTCTGAGCCGCCCGCACTTCATCGCGTTTGTAGGCACCAACGGAACCGCTTCCTTCCGAAGGCCAGAAGTACGCCAACGGTAATCCCCGAAAACGGATGTCGTGCACAAATTGCATGTACCTCAGGGCCGCGAAATCCATGGTGTTATTAAACCCATGAACGTAGAGCAAGACATCGCGGCTCCCATACCCGATGCGGTCATGAATTTCTCTTTGATAAAAATCTTTTTCAGGGATCTCAAATAGCTCAGAAATCGCAAAGCCCCCTTTATTTCCTTTGGGAAGCTCTAGTGTGCCCATTTTGTGATCTTTAGTCGGTATGTGGAAAAAAGCAGAGCCAGTTCGCAGTGTTGTGGGTTCATTCCCAAACCTGCTGGTGTCGGTAACAAACTGTTTCCCGGCAATTAGATTGCGATTGGTCGCATAGCGAATGTGACCAGTTGGACTGAGATTTTCAAGTAACTCTGGCGCCGGAGCGATTTCATCCGCGCCGGGGAGCAGGGGTTCGAGGTCAGCCTCCGTGTAGGGCCCATTTCGCACATCGGCGATATTTTCGAGCACTCGGACATTGCCCGTTTCCCATGCGTCTATTTTTTTGCGGTACCAGCCGCCAGTTAGCGGGGTTTCAAGAGGAAACTCTAAAACCTGCGTGCCGACCCGACGGTTTTTGCCTGGGAGTATAGGGTCGGGTTCTTCGCTAACCGTTTCATTGATTTGAGGTTCCTCGCCATCCTTTAACGTTCGTAACATTACCAAACGAGATTTTGTTCGGGGCTCCTGGGTGATTGTAACCTGGGTCAGTGGAGTGCGTATCAAGGCAGTCTGCTGTCCCTTTACAAACGATCTGAGTTCAAATGCGATCTTGTGGACACCCAAAGGAAGATCCATGTCACGGTAGAAAAGGAAAAATCCATTGTGCAAAAGGACCGGCTTTTCCCCAGAAAGTGGCACGCCAGAGCGATCTTGTCGCACGCATCGAGCCGTATTGAAGTAATTCCCTTCAGCGTCCCGATACTTTCCTGCCGCACTGGCCTTGATGGGTATTAGCTTGTCAAAGCTCTCACCTGTGACCGTGAAACCACGGACTTCTACCGTAGCCTCGGCTTCTCCGTGGGCAAGGTAGACATCAAACTCAAGGATGTCGGCCATGGGGCGGCTCAGACCTTCGAGGTACAAATCCGCTTTGCTAAATGAAGCGGCCTCGGCTTTATAGCGCACTCCAAACGCGCACACCAAAACGGCCAGAATAAACGACGAAACAAAAGACAGATTACGCATGTCTCAGAGCTCCAGTTTGGACAACGCAATCTGATACTCTTTAGTCCGAAACTCCGCAAGCCCTGTAGCCAAACAAGAGCAATACCCCAAGGCCACTCAAGATGAGTCCCCAAAAAAGGCTGCGTGGAAAATAAACCAAAAGCAGTTTTCCCTTAGAGTGGGCCGGAATCCGCACTGCAGGCACAAGCAGGTCTTCAGTGTGCACGGAAAGTGGCTTGCCGTTATAGGTCGCTGTATATCCGGGAATGGCCAGTCTAGAAAAATACACGCTGGCTGCTTCCCCCGAGCGGTTTTCTACTTCCGCCGAGGTATGCAACCGTTCCTCGTGTATGGATTGGATCGCCACTAGCGGGTTGTCGCTGGCGACACGTGGTTGAAGGTTGCCCAACCGGTGGAACACAGCAGCTTCGCTGTTTTCGAACACCTTCTGCCACTCGGAAGGCAGGCGCGGAACAAAACGTCCATATGCTTTGCTCACCACCAGACCATCCACGGCGAGTTTTTTTAATAGTGCGTCGGTGTGTCTCCATTCCTCGAGTAATCGATCCAGCGTGTGAGGTTCGATAAAGCCCACCCAGCCCAGCTCAAAGTGCCGGCTTACTCCTGCGTGTCCCAAGGGACTGTACCCGTTTAGGAAGTCGAGGTTTGCAAACATGGCTGTATTGCCGGGACGCAGAAGCGATCCAGCGTCAGGGTTGGGTTGGCGCATATGCTCGAACAAGTCTTCGTGACTGAACCAGGAAAAGTAGCGCCGGTTTTTTTGTAGGGGTTCGTGTGAACGAAGCCTATCAGTAAAAGTCCAAGTTGGAACAATCTCGGGAAATCGTCCGTGAACCAGCAATAGGGAACAAAACGTGATCCCAATAGCCAGTGCGGCACGCCAGTGGCTGGAACTTAGAAAACCATCCCCGAGCCAGGCCATGGCGAGTACTCCAAGGTACATCGTGAGTTTTACGTCTGCTTCGATATTCCCCAAGTAAGCCGTCGACCCAACTACTGCAAAAAGACATAGCCCTACAGTCCCCAAGTTTCTATCGGGGTAAAATGACCCCCAAGCTGACGAGTTTGTTTGGCTCGTACGGCCGAGTACTTGGGAAAGAGCCTCGGCTCCAAGAACTCCCATCGCTAGGTGAAATAGTGGCAGCCATCGAAATGGCCAACGCACAACAGAAAAACCCGGTGCACTCGCCAAAACCGCCGACAAAATGAGAAGGGCGAACAGGTTTAGGTTTCGCCTGAGAAACCCGGGTTGCCTCAGCGCGATGACTAGAGCGATGATGGGTGGCCACCCGCAAAACAGCAGCTGCGATCCATACATTCTAAAAGTATCAAACGTCAGCCAGTGACACATTCGGGAGGGTAGAATCATTCCCAGATAGGCCTCGAGAGGAACAGACCAGCTATTTGAAAACCGGGCCTGACTGTAAACAAACCGACTGGTGGAGAAAAAATGCTCCAAAAAAGGCAACCACGCTGGTGCAGCCAACAGAAATCCCGCGAGCCATCCCAAGCAGATCGGCAAGCACGTCGATCTCAGTGGACTCGAACGCAGCTTTGAAAGGACGATGGTCAACGTCAGTACAATCAACGCAAAGTTGGAAAAAGGCCACCCCAGCGAAAGAACTGAGTAGACCGCTATTCCAATCACAGTCACCCGAAGGCTCCTTGCCCCATTGATCTCCATTGCCCACCATGCCCACGGGAGATAGGCAAAACTAAACAAACCTGCTACCCACGACTTTGCATCAAACTGGATTCCCCAAACGCTAAAGACGGCAACAACGGCACAAAACAGGCAGAAAATCGGCTTCAGCTGGCGCTGGCGCGCTAGGACGTACGCCCCTAAGCCAAGGAGGCATAGGTGCAGAAAAATGAGTGCCGTTGCGATTCCAATGAGCGGCAGGGGAGTTGCAAACAGAACCACAACAGTAGCGATAAGTGGGAGGTTAAAAATGGACGGTTGGTACTCGCCAAGAAAGGCGCCTCCCATGAGCGAGCGTCGACTAAGCAGGGGAACTTCTCCCGCATAAAGCGAATCCGAAATTTCCTTAAGTACCGGCAGGAAATAAGATTGAAAATCATCGGTCCAAAAATAGTACGGGGTCTGCGCTAAAAGCAGACCCATAAAAAGAAGTACCAGCCCCACGAGCACTGCGGCGTATGCAAAATCTTCGCGGTATTTCCTAAGAATAACAGGCATGGGGTATCGAAAATTTTAGCACGGCGAGCTCTCAAAACCACGGTATGATGACGTTGTGGAGAGAGAGCATCGCGTGAGTGAATTGAATGCGCCTTGTCGTTTGTGTGCTTCGCCGGTTTGCTTTCTATTCAGTCGGCAGGTTTTGCACATTCCGAACGTTTCTTATTTTCAGTGCAGTCGGTGCGAATTGGTCCAAACGTCTCGTCCAACGTGGCTCGAACTCGCCTACAAGGAAAGCATTTCTCGTTTTGATGTCGGCGCTGTCGCGAGAGTACGCAGCCTCGTGGCTCCCACTGCGAGTGTGATCGAATTGTTGGGTGAAAAGCGTGTTAGATCCTTTCTGGATTTTGGGGGAGGAACGGGGCTCTTTACTCGCTGGATGCGCGACCGAGGGTACGATTTCCATTGGACCGATCCGCACACTGCCAATGTCTACGCACGTGGTTTCGAAGCAACGCCAGGCGCGAAATACGACCTGGTGACGAGTTTTGAAGTTTGGGAGCACTTGGAAGAGGTTGCTCAAGGCATCCAAGCCCAGTTCGCCTTCAAGCCCAACGCGTTACTGGTCGGCACGGTGTTGTACAAAGGGATTCACCCGGAGTGGTGGTACCTTACTCCCGAGACCGGGCAACACATTGCCTTTTTCTCCGAAAAAACCATGCACTTTATTGCCCAGCAAAACGGCTACCGAGCGATAGTTACGCCCGCTTTGACGCTGTTCGTAAGACAGGAAAAGAGTCTACATGCCCTTGGACAATGGTGGGTACGCAAGGTGCTTGCAGACTCAAAATGGGCCACTCGAACAGACTGGGTTTTGAGTCGGGTCGCTGCCCGGACTTCTCTCTGCGCTTCGGATGTCGAGCGCTTACGTACGCAACGCGCTTAAGCCGTCGCTATTTTTTGAGCTAGCCAAATACGGGTAACGTAGGGCACCTCGATCGTGGGTGCGGGAACAGCGTTCACGATTCGTTCAATGCCTTCGATAACTGTAGCGAAGTTTTCCCCTGCTTGGCGGTGCAAAGTGGCATGAGATCGCCAAGCCTCAATGCAATCTTGTTTTGTTTGTTGGACTGAAATCGTGCCTTCAAACTTGCGGACCTCTTCAAATAAACCGCTGTCATTAATTACTTGGGTTTGATCTTCGCGCCTAGTCCCATAGCCATAACTCGGCACTTGGGAAACAATCCATGCCTCAATGGCTTTTTGCAGCGGGTCCGAAAGATCGCGGTGGTTCCACATGCACGCAAACCAGCCACGCGGCTTGAGTAACCGATTTGTCTCTTGGAGAGCTTTGGATCGATCGGTTACGTTGAACGAGGATCCGAAGGTCACTAGATCAAAAACACCTGATTTCTGCCCGGTCTCTTCGCCAGTGCCCACAAACCACTGCACACCCGGATAGTGTGCGCTTCGAGTAATGCCATGCGCACGCATCGCATCGTTGGGCTCGACGGCATTTACTTTGAGCTTTCGCTTGAGCAAAGGCACCGTGAGGTTCCCTGTGCCGGCGCCAATGTCACAAACAAGCGCCCCCTCTTTGCAGCCCGCTGTGGATAGCATGGCATCTATCGCCGTGTCCGCATACTCGGCTCGTTTCAAATAGGCGTCGGCTAGTTTTGTGTAATTCCATTCGACTGTTGGCAAAGTGACCTCGCAGTTGTGGTGTATAATTTCTCATAATCGTGACGAATAATCGAATTCGAAAATACGAGGTCATATCACCCGAGTACCCTTCCGGGGTGGCCATTCTGCTTAATGCACTGCTTCTCTCTCGGTTTCGGATTTATCGAGGAGAGAAGACTGGTTTTTGGAAGCCCCTGGCCGAAGGAAGAGAAACGCTCTGCGCATCGCAGCAAGAGTTGATGCGTTGGATTCCCGCTCTGCACGAAAGCGAGGGGTTCGAGTTCAGAGATAGCGCCGAATTTGAATGGACTCATCGCTGGCCTTGGCGCTCGGAGTCCCGAAGCAGCGGCAAAGTGTTTTTGGCAAGGCATGGAAAAGACGCCGTGTATTCCTATTACAAGCGGAATTTTTCTGACTTGCCTTTCATTGAATACTTAAAGCGCCCGGAAAAGAAGGGGCTCGGAACTCATCCCTGGCTTGAGGGAGTTCCACCGGCGGAAAACTGGGCGATGTTTTGTTTGCTGTGGAGGGGGATGCTTTCAGATACCGATCTCTGTGTTTCCTTCGAGCAGCTGAAGCAAAAACCACATGCCGCCGCCCAAGCCTTCGAAACCTGGCTGGGTGCCGAAGCCGTCGGGGCTATTTCCAGCGGTATCACCGCAAGTTCGTTTGAGTCAGCGCAGCGAGCGGAGACTCGCTATTCAGAACAGACCGGCTCCTCGGGAGCACATCGTGTAAACCGAAAAGGGTTGGTCGACGAGTGGAAGAGCACTTATAACCTTCAAACCAATGCGTGTTTTTCGGGATTGGGAGAACTCGCTCTTTACGAGCTAGGCTACCTCAAAGACAAGCCACCTTCGCGGCCCGTTCCCTGGGCTAGCGCGGATCTTCTCAGCGGATTCTATGAACATGCGCTCTTAGCTTTGCAGAACGGGCAAGTGGACCAAGCCCGATGGATCGTCGAACTAGCAGATCGCCACTTGTGCCTTAGCGAAGACCAGCGGTGTAGACTGGGCCGGGTGCTTTTGGTTTGTCGTTGGTTGGAAGACCTCTTTTTGAAAGATCTGCGCTCGGCCGACTTGCAGGTTCGATGTGCCGGCATTTTTTGTACATTGTTGGACTACTTCGAGGACAGGCCTTTGTTTCGCGTTCTTTACAGTCGAGAGTGGGCCCGACTTGGATTAAAGGGCGCGGCATTGAGGGCGCTCGACTGCCCAAAGGCAGAGACGCTTTCATACTATGAAAGTGTTGAGCTAGGACTTGCGCTGTTGGAGTTGAAAAAGCAGGGCCTAGCAAGGCGTTATTTTAGCCACGCAGGGGCTGCATCGCCACGGTCAAAGGAAACTAAGGAGCTCGCTCAAGCGCTCGCTGAGATGGGGTTTCTTTCGCAGAGTGTGAGTTTGCTCTTGGGCTTGGAGGGGTGGACGGGCTTGAGGTGCCTGTTCGATCCTTTTTGGAAACGTTTGCGGCGCAATGCCGCTAAGCTGCTTTTGAAACCAGGACTTATTCTCCGGGTCCCAGCCAAAAATTAGACCACTGCCAAGGATCTAAAGCATTACCCCAAGGGCGCGGAACCAGCAGACCCGACGGGGAATCCAACGGCGTCCAGTCAGCGGACTTGGAAACAAAATTACCCAAGTAAGGTTTGGCGATCTGCAAAATGTAATCATGTGGCAGGTCATCCGGAAACTTAACCCCTTCATTCGGGTGCGCAGTCGCCCAGTCCAGCGCGGCAACAACAGAGATTGCCACCTGCAAAGTAGTAGCGTTTTCCCCAGGGGCTAGTTTTCGAGACTGATCAATGGATAAAACGCTCCCGGTCCACCACGATTTATAGGGGTGTCCCATGATGAGAGCCCCCAAGATATCTTCTCCGGAAACGATTTCATTTTTCAAAATGCGCTTGGCCTCAGGCCCTCGGTAGCCGCCCATCCGCAGTTCCAACAAGGAGTTTATTGTAGCGTCCGATGGGTGGTACGCGTAATGCACAGTTGGGCCGTAAACCAGCTGCTTGTTTTTGTAGACTGATAAATGGTTCGAAATGCTCACAGCCTCACCGTGGCGAATCACCATGCCGTAGATCGGCATATCCGGTACCCACGAACGCACCCAAGTGTTCATCCCATTGGACCCCAGGTAAATTTGGTTGCGCGCGCCAGAAGAATGCTCGAAGCCATAAAGGGGCAGCTCTTTCTCGTGAGTTCCCCACCCCATTTCGGCGGGAGCCTTTCCTTCTTCTTCGAGACCCTCAATGCTCCAAGTTCCGACGAACTCCCCCACTCTTTTGGGGACGGACGTCGACTGGGTGTCCCTTTCACTACAGTGGATGACTTTTACCCCCAAATGCATAGCTAAATGGTTGAACTTTCGGTGATCAAGCGCACGTGCGATCTGGTCGAGCTTCTTTTTGGGGAGGCACCCGTCCATAAGGCACTGGTTTGCAATGTCGACTAGCCCCTGTTTGGTGAAGTGGGAAATCAAACCAGGGTTGGCGCCATGCTCGAGGATCATCGTCGGCCCTTTGGACTTCCAGGACCGCATCCGTTCCGCAAGCTGGTCGTAGCGATATCGCAAAGTTCTTTGGGCGAGAGTTTGCCCTTCGGCTAGCGGATCCCAAAGCTCCACGGACGTGTTGATGTAATGCACTCCGTGGTGGTGGCACCAGTTAATCAGCGGCCAGGTGTTGATGTTCCAGGCGAGATCTACCAGCACGTCTCCGTCTTTCAAACGGGCGGAAAGCTCGCGCTCCAAGTTATCCGGGGTAATTCGGGTTTGCTGAAATTTGAGCCCCTTGGCGAGCCATGGCTTGAGAGTCTTAGTTTGATCTACAAAATCCAAAACCTCCAACTGGTCGGCCTTCAACCCAAATCGGTCCATGAGGAGTGGAAAGGTCGTCCGCGCCACGGCGCCCATTCCCAAGACCAAGACTTTCTTGGTCGCCCAAGTTTTTAACAAAACCTTGGAGGCACAGTTTTGGCCCTTAGCAGCCTGAGTCCCCCAAAAAAAGGCGAGGAAAACGGTGATAATTACGCTGGCAAATCGTGGCATCTTAGCGTCCAACCCCTGGGAAAAGCGTTCACAAAACCTGGGCCATCTAACTCATCCGTTCGTATTGCACTCTGCCGCGGCTGGCAACAAATACTCGTGTTCCAGGTGCTAGAATCAGCTCAAACCAATGCTTTTTACCGACTCTCTTTTTCTGTTCTATTTTTTGCCCGCCACGCTGGTGCTCATGGCGCTTTTTCAGTCGTTTGGGAATGGGGCTCCGGGCTTCAAAAACCGCTCGAAAGCGCTGCTTTTTGTCATGACGCTAGCGTTTTATGGTAGCCAACAGGTTTGGTGGGTCATCCCTTTTGCTTTCTGTGTGGTCTTCGACTTTGTCTGGGCGAGCTTACTGAGTCGTATCGTTTCTCCAGTGGGGCGAAAGGCGGTGCTTTTTTGTTCCGTTTTTCAAAACTTGGGACTTTTAGGATTGTTCAAGTACTGGGCATTTTTACGATCCCAAATGGTCCTTTTTTTTCCCACCGCGGACGCGTACCTGCCCCAGCTCTTGATGAACGCAGAAGCTCTGGCGCTTCCAGCGGGGATCTCTTTTTATACTTTTGAGTCTCTGAGTTTTGTCATCGATGTCTATCGGCGCGAGGTCACCGCCCCCAAAAATCCGCTCGATTTTGCCGCTTTTATCGCCATGTTCCCTCGTTTCGTTGCGGGGCCGATCGTGCGCTATAGGGAAATTTCCGGCCAGTTTCGTTCCTACTCTGGGATGCAGTTGGAAAAGGGGCTCTTCCTTTTTCTGTGTGGATTTTCACTGAAAACGCTTTTTGCCGACCAGTTCGCAGTGTTTACGCGCTACGCGTTTGAGTCAGATGGCCAAGTCGGTTTTGTTTCATCTTGGGTAGGAGTGCTGGCCTATACATTTCAGATCTATTTTGATTTTTCAGGGTATTCGCTGATGGCTATTGGGTTAGGCCATTGCCTGGGTTTCTCTTTTCCGGACAATTTCAATCGCCCTTACCTAGCCACGAGTCTGCAGGATTTTTGGCGTCGCTGGCACATGACCCTTTCCCGATGGTTGAGAGACTATGTGTACGTTTCACTCGGGGGGAGCCGAAAGGGGGTTGTCGCGACCTACCGCAATCTCATTATCACGATGGTTCTCGGGGGGATTTGGCATGGGGCCGGGTGGACCTTTTTTATTTGGGGACTCTGGCACGGCCTAGGTTTGGCTTTAGAGCGCCGGTTCTTCCCCGCAGCACGCTATGGGCGGGTGCGTACGTTTTTGTTGGTGGTGGTGGGATGGGTTTTTTTTCGAGCAAAGGACTTATCCGAAGCCCTTAGCGTATTGAGTGCCATGGCAAATCCATTCCGGGGGGCGATGAGTTTTAACGTGGTAGGAATCGAAGCACATTTATTATCGGCCATTCTCTGTCTAGTAGGTGTCTTCTACTGTTTTTATGTCGAACCTAGAATTGAGTATAAAATCGACGAACTCGAAACACCCCGGTCTGTGTTGTCGAGGATTTCCATTGGCGGCGTGTTTGTTTTTGCAATGATCATTAGTTTTAGTTCTTTGACGATCCCGTTTCTGTATTTTCAGTTTTAGGGGGACGCTTGAGGGTTTTTGTAAAAAAAAATCTGCTGTTACTTTTCTGCGCGGGTTTGTGTCTTTTTTACCATGCAGCCAACTATCCCTACCGAGGATTGATCCAGCGTCCTGTTTCTCAGTGGAAGGAACTCAGTTTAAATTTTGGTTCCAGGAAAGTCTGGGCCATCCAGGTGCCTCAACAAACGATAAAATCCAAGATAGACGCGAGCGCCACTCGAATAGGTGGGTGGGGATTTGTGTTGCGCTATTATCTAGAGCAGTTTCCATTCGATATGGTTGCGGTGCATACGGTCCCACTGCGACTCTACCATCGAGAGCATTTTCGATATCTACACCGTCAGCCCAAAGAGCGCCTGTACCCCATGGTGGATGTGCTGTCTGATTTTACCCAAGGCCTGGAGCGCCACGGAGTCACTGCCGTGACGGTGCCAATTCCGACGCACGTCGAGTTGGATAGAGATCATTTTTTTGGAAAAAAACTTCCTTATGGCCAAACTTGGGGAGACTTGACTCCGCTCACTCCTGAAGATCCTCGAGCGCTTTATGACATTTTTTACCAGAAACATCGAAAGCAAGCCGTGGATCTCGAACACCTGTACAGACAGGCCTATGCTCAGGATTCTAGTGCAGGACTTTTCATTCCTTATGATTTTCACTGGGCCTCCCAAGGGATCGCGATTGCCGCCAAAGGGGTGATCGACAAACTGATCGAACGGGGTTGGGACTTGGAGTCGCCCCAAGTAGTGCCCGCGGGCGGTGAGACTTTATCCTTCTCCCGCACGCTCGTTCAGTTCTTGCAGTTGCCAATGCACTTCATGCAGGTTCAGCCTGAGTTTCAGTTCCGCGAAAAGCACTTCACACTCAGCGCGAACTCTCGATCCATTCGATCTGGTGGTGGGCGCGTGGTTTTGGTCGGTTCTAGCTACTCCGTGGGAATGCGGGAGCAGGACCTCAGTCTTGGGCAACTGGTTAGCCGGTACCTACGCAGGGATTTGGTGGAGAGCGCGTTTCATGGCGCGGGACTTCAAGGGGGTCTACTGGAGCTGAGCAAAAAGGGGTTTGTGTTTCAGGAGGGTGATATTTTTGTTTACGAAACCCCCGTGCTCTCCGTATTGACGGAACCTAAAACCGAGCTTCCGGTATTTGAGGTGGCCCGTTCTAGAACCGGAACAGATCCGGGCTGAGTCTCGGGCTTTCGTAAAACTCCAAGTCGGCCAATGAATCGACCTCCAACCAGCCGTGAGAAACCGGAACTCCCTGAATTTTCTCCCCTTGGTCAATTAGCCCCTGAAGGAAATCCGTCATGCAAATGCGTTTGGCGTCGGGCAAAGCATCAAAATAACGAATCCAAACAGGCCAGGCCGACGGAGACACTCGGATAAGTCCCATGTACTGTGCTTGAATTTGAGAAAAAGAAGTCGGTTTTTTTCCAATTTCCAGTATTTGGTTTTGGCTGTTCATGCGTAGAGTTTCAGCATCGGCAAGAGGGTTCGCCATTCGCCCCTCCCATAGAGTTCTCCAGCCCAAGTCCACCGTGATAGCGATGGGGGAGGTGTCCTGAAGGATCGAGCGGATGAGTCTGGGCTCGTAAGCAGTGTCACCATAAAGGAGCAAGGCGTCCCCGTGAAGCAACGGGCGAGCACAGAACAAAGAGTGCACCATATTGGTACTGTCAAAGCACGGGTTCAATACCACCGGCAGTCCGTAGCTTTGCAGTTTTTCACTTTGGTAGCCACCGATTAGGGTAATGTCGTCGATTCCACACTCTCGGAGCGCGCTAATCTGGTAATCAATCAGTGGGCGCCCCCTCAAGGGGACTAAACATTTTGGTCTATCCAGGGTTAAAGGACGAAGGCGAGTCCCTTCTCCCGCGGCGAGAATAAAAGCTTTCATTTTTCCTCCGGCCATTTCACCGATTCCGGGTCCCAGTTCGAAGCGCCGACGACAAAGTCACTGTTTCTCAAGTCGGACTTATTGTATTGCAACGGCCCTTTGGAGTCTGGTGTTTGGATCCATCCCCCTGCTTCGGTCAGGATAACCTGCCCAGCGGCAGTGTCCCATTCTTTTGAGCTAGTAAACCGAGCGTACAGCCCTGCTTTGCCTTGAGCCATCCGAATAAATTTGAGCGCCGAACCCACGGGGTTTTTGTCTCGGATCCCATTTTCTGCAAAAAATGTGTCCAAGACGTTCGATTGGCTCCGACTGCACAAGCCTGTCTTCGATTGGGAAATAGCTCGCAACGGGGTCTTGCCGAGTGGAGTTTCCAAAAATGCTCCCTGCCCCTGGACTGCCCAGGCGAGTTCTTCGAGTGCTGGCGCGTAAACCACGCCTAAAACTGGCGCACGCTTTTCGATCAGAGCAATGTTGACCGTGAACTCCCCCGTTTGATCGAGAAAATCGCGTGTACCGTCCAAAGGATCAATTAGCCAGTAAGAATCCCAATGTTTCCTAACAGTGTAGTCGACGGTCTTTTCTTCGCTCAGAACAGGAATACCAGAACTTTCAAGCACAGATCGAATCGCAGCACAGGCGGCAAAATCTGCCTCTGTGACTGGGCTAGCATCGGCTTTGAGGGAAACGCGCACGGATTTGCGGTAGTGGTTGAGGATTATTTCACCGGCGGCTCTTGCTGCTTGGATTGCGAGAAAAATCACCTGTAAAATTCCTGAAAACGTAGAATGTCCTGAGAGCGAAAAGGCGCGAGCCGTTCTGGGTGCCACATGATGCCCTGCAAGGGCAACTTCTCATGCCGAATGGCTTTAATGACCCCATCTTCAGAGCGGGCCCATTCTAGGAGTTCCGGTGCGGATTGGCGTGTTCCCCAGTCGTGGTAACTGTTCACGTCTTCCCAAGCACCCTCTATCAGTACTCGAGCGTTTGGGTTTACATGGCCACTTATCCGCTGCAAACCAACGCCAAAGTGCGCTTGAATCGCCTGCATACCTCGGCAAACTCCCAAGAGAGGGAGCCCTTTATGCAAAGCGGTTTGGATAAGCAAGTCTTCGACGGCATCGCGTTGGGGAAATCGGCCGCCGTTTTGGACCAGGTCGCCACCCCCCGTAAGCAGCACTCCTTCAATTCGAGAAGCGGAGAGAATGCTTTTGGCCACCGCCAGCGAGTTGGGAATGAGTACCGGTACCAAAGAGCACTTTTCTAAGAAATGAACCCAGCGTTGATCGAGACAGTCGCGCACCTCGGATAAACCGGCAAACTCTTCACAGCGCATGGTGACTGCAATGGGTTTCATCGTATTGGCTGAACCTTGTGGTTTTCGCAGTCTAACTCGAGAAAGTCAGACCGACTCCAGTTGTTGTATAGACTTTCTCCAGCGCCAATTACAGCTGGTATGCCCAGTTCTCCTGCTCGGATAGCCATGTGCGAATTGGCTCCGCCAAACATAGTGATCAGGCCTTGAATATTCTTGGAAAATATCCAGTCGTAGCCAGGGTCCGCACTGGGAATAAACACAATACCACCACGGAAGTCTCCAGTGTCTTTGCTGAGTCGGACGACCGAACCACTCACGCGTTTGCGGGTGATGAAGTTGGGCTGCGTTGAAGGGAGATCAAAACAGTAGATAGACTCAGGGTTGGCGATAAGCGGCGGCAGACGGAGGCTCTGAGTAACCTGGAATCGCGATCGCCCTGCATCTATAGACGCAGCAAGGGCTGTTTTCTCACACTCTGTCCCTGAATAGAGCCGCATGATCGCCTGGATGTCAGCGAATGAAACATCCTCCCTGCTAAAACCGACACTTGCGCCGAATGCCGCGGCAATTTCCATGGTTGCGCTGAGGGACTTGGTAAAAACAAATTTGGAATATTCTCTGCCTTCGATCGCGGCACGTATGAAGTCTAAAAAGTCGAGAGCGGAATAGGTTAGGCCATTTCTGGCTAAGGCGACCTCGATTTTCTTGAGTTTCTCTAGCTCAAGCGAAAAGGGGGTTTGCTTGTGTTCCACCGCGCGATTCTTAGTGCTCCAGTCAAAATACCGGTCAGGCTCTTGATCGTAGCGTGGGGAGAGCAAGTCATAGGTACCGGGACGAAGGTGACCATACTTTTCAAGGAAAGTGGTTCGTTCCAAAGAGTGAAAGTCTTGGCAGAGTCGCGAACTCACTGTGTCCAGTGAAAGAAAAAAGCGCTCATAATCGCTCGCTGTAAGGATATTTGCTCGCACTAACGACTGCAGCATTTGGACAGCGATAAACCCCGCTCTCGCAAGACCGGCAAAAGGCAAGGTTCCGTAGCGTTTGCAATCCTCGATTAGCCAGTAGATACGACTGATGGGGTCAAGGTTGGATTGCAAAATTCCAGGAATCCGTTTCTCGAGTTCGCGGATTTTTTCAATGTCTTTGCGCCAGAGTCCACGGTCGGGGTGGATGATTTCCTCAGTCAAGTTTCGTAGCGCCACTCGGATTGCCTGGCACTCTTGTTGAGAAAAACCGTCCTGCGCGAGCCTTTCGAGCCGGCTATCCAAGTCTAGGGTGTAACAGGTGAGCGCGATTTCAAATTCCACTTTATCGTGCAGAGTGGGGGCTTGGCGTAGTGCATTGAGGTAGTACTCAACGAGTTTCTCTCCGAGAGGCTTTTCAATGGTTTTGGGGATGAAGGAGTTGAAGCTCACCCGAACATCGATGTACGGAAGCCCCCAAAAATCCACGAGGAGAGGAAAACTGCGCACATTGCGGTATCCGTAATTATCGCGCTGAAAGGCCCATATCCCCGAAGTGATCAGTTCCCGGTAGAGTGACAGCGCCAAGGGGCGAGGTTTCAGGCCGATGATCTCAGCGGGATTCCAGTCGGGCATCACGCCAAAGAGGGTGGTTTCGCCCAGCAAGTAGGGGTGCGGTTTGCTGAGTTCAGAAATTTTCTTTTCAGCAATGGAAAGCCGTTTTTTGAAGCCGTCCACGGGGAGTGAAGCATCAGAGAGTACCAGCGGGCGGCATTGGAGGAGAAACAGCCCTTCGGCAGTAACCGCAAACTCGATGTCCAATGCAGAGTTCAGAGTTATCGCTTCGAGCTCGGCGAGCAATGAGGCGATGGGCTGGAGGGATTGCGGAAGGCGCGCTTCTTCCCCGCGTACACAGTAGACTGTTTGCAATGCAGATCCATTGCCGCTGGTTACGCCCGCGGTATCTTCGCCTTCTTGGAAACTAAACACTCTGTACGGACTGAGGAGTGTGGGATCGCAAGAGAACGCGACTCCAGAGAAACGTACTTGCTCCAGCATGGGCTGTATGAGCACCTGGTCGTCATCGCGAGCTACGCCGTAGCTCAAAATTACTTTCTCAACGGACTCTTTTAACGACGCCTCACCAGCAACATTCAATATACTGAGAAATTTTCCGGCGTTTGACTCCGTTAGCGTATCCTCGGTGAGGGCGCTACTGCGAACGGCAAGCTTTCCCGTAAAGAATCCGGATTTGCGAAGGTCTAGTAAGATAGCATCTGGATGGTGCCGCCACTCTCTTACGGTGAAAACTTTGAGTGGAGGGACAGCCGCGCTCTTAAGCTTGTCCTGAAGGAAACCAAGAGTTGCACCTTTTGTTTCAAATCGGTACTCACTCGTCGACACGCAAGATCCTCAAAAGATTTTGGCGAAGTGGTTTAGTTCAAACTATAGTGAGCATAGCACAGGTCGAGGTAATCGATGAATACTGGCAGTGTTTATTGGATAACTGGATTATCGAATGTTGGGAAAACAACTCTGGGGCGGTTGCTGGTTGAAGATCTTCGAGAGCGAGGACGCGCTGCGGTGCATTTAGACGGAGATGTGCTGCGGGAAGTCTATGGCGAAGAAGGGCGGTACGATCTCGCGGCGCGGAAAGAAATTGCAGCGCGCAACGGAAGGTTGTGTCGTCTAATCGCGTCACAGGGGATAGACGTAGTGTGTTCGACCATCTCCCTTTTTCATGAAGTTCAGTCTTGGAATCGAGCCAACATTCCAGGATACCGCGAGATATTACTCACTGCCCCACTTGCAGTACTCAGAGCGAGAGACACTCGCGGGGTTTATTCTCAGGGCGCAGTAGCCGGAGTGGATCTAGCGGCCGAAGTGCCAGCCACGCCTGATCTGAGTCTAGAGTCCGGAGGCGATCGGACGCCTCAAGAGCTTCTCGAGCAGGTCAGGAACGCTTTCTTTTAGCTGTAACAGATTGCGGGACTGCTTTGGTAAGAGCCACAGGACGCAAATGCAGCAAGTCCTCGGTTTTTGCTGCGATCACTTTGGCAACATAATCATTGCCCAACACAGAGTAGTGATAGTCACCCGGTATAAAGTAAGCAGCAAGGTCTCGGGTAGGAATTTTTAGGAACTCATCAAGCATATCAATGCGTCGAATTCCTCGTCGGTCCAAGTCGGCTGAAAGCTGCGACCATTGTTTTTGGCGTTCCAAGTCCGCCAGGTCTTTGAGCGTAGGCAGTTGTAGCACTACCAAATGGACACCGCTTTTTTTTGCGTCGGTCGAGAGCTCTTCGAAAATGGCCAAGGTGTTCTCTCGAATCTGCGCATCGGTCAAACTGAGGGGCGGAGGTGATTTCTTTGTGAATTTTTTAAGGACTTCAATGGTTTTGAGCTGCGCTAACTCCGCGCTGCGGGTGTGAATCCAAGGAACTTCTTTCCAGTCGTCATTAACGGGAAAATTCTTCACTTGGAGACCTTGGCTATCCCGCACAAGAATTGGTTTGGAGGAACCAAAAAACGAGATTTCGGAGCGCATGCGCTCGATATCATCCAGAATGAAGCTGAATAAGTGGATTTGATGAGAGTATTTCTTAGAGTCCCGTCGATAGCGAAGGAAGGACTGGTCGAGCCCATAGCCGTTTAGGCCTAAGTTTGCTGTTTGAAGGCCGGCTAATTCTCCAAAACGATGGCACCACGTTTGGTGGTTATCGACGCCGAAGCCGAATGCGAAAGAGTCACCTGAGCAAAGCGCTCTCCATTTGCCTTGGGGTGGCTCGGGGGTGATGTCTTCTTGGCTTCGATAACCCTGCTGGTTATTTTGCAAAATCTGCCCTGCGCCGGAAGCTCCGATCATCTTTACTCCGGGGCGATTTACCCATCCCAAAAGAGGGTCTCCCGTCATGTACTTTGCAGGATCTCCCGAGCGCAGCTGTGCCGATGGAGTGTATGGGTTTGTCAAAAACCTCTTAATGAATAACGTGGTGCTGGTGATGCCCTCGATTCCCACAAAAAAAACGACGAAGAAGAAGGCTCCTAGACAGGCGTTTTGCAGGGCAGCTTTCACGATAAATGGAGTTTACCATGAAAACTGCTGATGCAGAGCGGAACGGTAGGTTAGCGCTGCCTTTTTGCTCGTTGGCGGTGAAGAAATTCATTCAGGCCAAAGCCGACAGCGATGAGTAGAAAAGGGCGAAAGTATTCGTACAGTGACATGGTATCCATGAGGCAAGTTTAGTAACCAAGATTGGACACTAATACAAGTACCACTTGCGATTGAGATACTCTTCGATTTCGCTGCGCTGTGTTGGGGTCATTGCAATGTTCTCAAAGATAAGAATTTCTCCGATATCGGCGTTAATGGACGAGTTTGTAGATCGCCCAATCCGAACCGGTCCATCGATAAGGTCCACTGCCGCGGCGGCCAAGGAACCGGCAACCGGAGCACTAACCCCCACCCAAAACAGCAAGTTACCTGTCTGAGTATTGTTTGAGCCGGCCCCACTTGTCCGAACCCAGGTGTAAAGAGCGAAAGTCGGAAAGTATCCTGAAACCGAACGTGAGCCTCCGCCGTAGAAACCCATGTACAAGTTTGCGCTCACTCCTTCCAGTCCAAAGCGCGCGCTTTGCCCCGTTGAAGTGGATTGCCCCAGTTGAAAGAACGCGGGGTAGTTTGTCCCTGTGCCGTTTACCCGTGTTACGACAAATGCCGTAAAGTCAGGATTACCAGTAATCCCTGTGTTGTTTTGGGTAGTCATTACCTGACTGCCTCCGGTGAAGCGTACTGCGGGCAAAGAGTTCTGAGCGTTGGACAAGAAGCTGGGCGGGTTAGTGAGCTCCGAAGCGTGGTTGGCGTCACCACCGCTATCATGCCATGAAGTCACTGGATCGCCGTTAGCGGCGGAGATGGAGTCTGCTTTGACCCAAAGGCGAATGTCTGAAAAGTGTGTCATGTAGGTGACGTTGTTATCAATACTGGTGGATACGAGGTTTGTGTTGCCGGCCAGATCGGCTACGCTGCCTGCAGCAACAGCGGGGATGACAGTTCCGATGTATCCCGATATGGCCGTTGCCCGCAAAGTGAAAGCCTTGTGATCTCCTGAATCGGTAATTGTCCAAGTGATTCCGGTGGAGGTGCCACTGTTGGTAATATCCGCTGTTGTAAAGCTGCTTGTGTTTATCGCTGTGCTGAAGTTTACATCAAACTCTATCGGCAATGTGCCTGTAGTGTCAGCTTGTCCTGAGGCCTGCTCCACGCTTACGGTCGGAGCCTCCGTTGTGTAGTGAATCAAAGCATAGGCAGTTTCGTTTTCGATCCCCTCGCTGTCAGTTACCGAACCAGACGGAAACGTAATCCGTACATCTCCCGACGCAGTAGGAATGACGTGGAACGAGTAGGAAGATCCGCTGCCAGTAAGATTCTGGGCGAAGCCGTTCGAAACAACCATGTCACTCACCGCAAATCCAGTGACAGCAGATGTCCACTCGATGACGACCGTTATGGGGTCCTGATTCGTGTAAAACGGAGAAACAAGCACTGGGGCGGGAGAGCCATTAGCCCCCGAACCATCGCCACCACCCACCAACGAGCGCGGAGCGAAAGGGTTGCACCCACTCAGCGTCAAAATGGATAAGAGTGTCGTGATCGTGATTTGAAGGATTTTATTTTTCTTCCTGTTTGTCATTTTACTCCAAGATCATAGGGGGGTGTTGTCCCCAGATGTTTCCGAGAGAGACTCCGAACTGCAGGGACATTCCCGTCTGTCGACCTATGTTTGTTTGCGACTGGTGCAAGGTGAACCCGACAGAGAGTCGGAGCCATTCCTTGGTGCGACCATAGCCGTACTGCGCAGAAGCCGAAAGTCGACCGCTCTGGGTAACGCGCAAAGAACTCCGATCGCTCTCCAGGGGAAGATCCAGCAGGTACTGTCCTTCCAGCCGAAAATACCGCCGTTTAAAACGAAAGTTCAGCGCCGCGCGCGCTCCCGCGTGTGGTAGCAGAACGTTTTCCATTTCAACTCGATTGGTTCTTGGTTCTGCGGAGATGAATGGGACCTGCCCCGCGCCTACGAGCATACCGAATTCGAACGCATCGGCGCGAAAGTGCATTCCCCCAGTCAGTGAGCCGGTGATCTGAGGATCTTGGAATAAAGAGGCATTGCGAGGGGCTTCCCATCGGAGAAGACGTAGCTGGGACTCAATCGTTAATAGCCAGTGGTCGTAGAACCCCATGTCGAACGCGGGTTCGAGGACAGCACCGGTGGAGCTAATCAGTTCTGCGTTGACCGGTTGATCGAGAGTGGCAAGAGAGGCGTAGTTCACACTCGCGCCCAAGCGAGCGACAGTATCCATTTCGGTATACTCTTCTGCGCGAGCTTTCTGGGACAGCACGAGCCCCAAGAGTACGACGCATATAGTCATAAGATGTTGAATACACAGGTAGTTTTTCGGTCTTTTTAAGGGTTTACTTGAGCTAACGTGAAAAGGGATAGAAGTGAGATCTGCGTAGTTGCTGCAGTGGTTCGAACCCCCGATGCGGTCCTCTTGGCGCGCCGCAAAGAGGGGACTCTGGCGGGGTACTGGGAGTTTCCGGGTGGAAAGGTCGAGCCAGGGGAAACACCCCAGCAGGCCTTAGTTCGCGAAGTTCAAGAAGAATTGGGCGTCGGATCGACTGTCGGGGAACTTTTTGGGGAGTCCGAGCACCTTTCGCTAAAGGGCGTTGTTAGGCTGTCGTTTTATCGGTGTCGTTTGCAGGGAGAGCCAACGAGCGGTCCAGCACACGATGCTTTGGCTTGGGTGCCGGTTCGGGAATTGCTCAAATACCGCGTCGCTCCAGCAGATGTTCCCATTGTGAGAAAGCTGATGGAGGAAAAATATGAAGAAGCATAGTTTATGGGTTTTGGTTGTAGCGGGTTGCGCTAGCAGCATTTTGGCACCGGAATATACTCGACAGAGTGAGTTCCTCCAAAAAACGACGCTAAAAAGTGGAACTGTCTTTACGAAAGCAGTGCACTGGTTTGACAAAAATTTAAAGTACAATTCCGGCGCGTCTCGGATGGAGGACACCGACTCGCACAAGATAAAAATGGACGCCGGCTACCTGTGCAATGTGTTTCGCAAGCCTAGCGACCTTAGAGATTATTACGTCGCGTTTCACCTGGTGTTTGAGTCGGTGCCGGGCGCGATGGACTTACACTTCACGAGTTTACGCATGGAAGATGCCGAAGGAAACTTGGTCTCTAGGGCCGAGGCGCAGTTGAGCAACTCGCAAAATATCGACAATATCCGTCCTTGCCTGAAGAAAATGGTTGCTTCTCTCGTGAAAGCGGTTGAGAGTACCGACCTTACTTGGTAAAGCTCACCTAAATGTCTAACACCGTCGATCAACCCGAAGTCCCAGCCGACTGGCACGCACTTGGCCTTGCTAAGCCACTTTTGTCGATATTAGAAAAGGCAGGTTTTAAAACACCCACTCCGATTCAAGTTCGTTCCATTCCTTTCGCTCTAAAAAACCAAGACCTCATTGCGGGTGCTAAAACGGGTTCTGGTAAGACCGCGGCGTTTAGCCTCCCCATAATTGATAAGCTCATTGGCAAAAAGGGTACGTACGCTTTGATATTGTCTCCCACCCGAGAAATTGCTCTGCAGACTTTAGAGACACTGAAAAACTTTGGTGAGCCTTTGGGTGTTACTTCTTGCGCCTTGATTGGCGGCACTGACTTAAAAGCTGATGAGTTGGCTCTGCGTTCAGTGCCCAATGTGATTGTCGGAACACCGGGCCGCATTTGTGATCATATTCTGCGCGGCAACCTCTGGTTGGAGTACCTCCAAGTCTTGGTGCTCGATGAAGCAGATAAAATGCTGGACATGGGTTTTTCTAAAGAGCTCAATCAAATCGTCGATCAAACCCCCAAAACACGACAGACTTTGCTTTTTTCTGCAACCATTGCTCCGACCATAGAAAAACTAGCTGCGAAGATTTTGCGCAACCCTCAACGGATCATGGTCGGAAATACCGGTGTTACGGTCCCTCAAAGTGTGGATCATGAGATTCTTTGGGTGAATGAGCGCTCTAAAAAGAGAGAACTGCTCCGCCTGCTCCGTGATTTTAAAGGTACGGTCATTATCTTCAGTCGGACCAAAGACGGGGCCACCCTGCTCTGGAGATCCATTCACGCTGCGGGAATTGAAGACTCTACCTATATTTCTTCGAACAAACTCCAGGTGCATCGCGAAGCGGCGCTCAAAGGTTTCAAAGAAGGCGAGTACCGCGTGTTAGTCGCTACCGATGTTGCTGGGCGCGGTATCCATGTCGAAAATGTCGGTTTGGTTATCAACTATGACCTTCCTATGGAGCCCGAGGACTATGTTCATCGCATCGGACGAACGGGCCGCAAAGACGCCAAAGGGATTGCAGTTACTTTTGCAACCGGGGCAGATCTTCGGCAGGTAGAAGCTATAGAGGCGTTCATTAAAATGCGAATTCCTGAGCGCTTTACCCGAGATTTTGAGCCCCCGACTAGCAAGCCCAGGGCGGCTCAGGGCCGCAAACCGGCTCGAAGATCTTCTTCAGCGTCACCGTCTCGAGGGCGCAGAAAGCCTCGACGCTAAAACAATATTAGTTTTACGGAGCCGGTTTGTTCGCCGTCTAGCTCGTCCACAGAAACCTCTACCTCGGTCAGTTTGAGCTCGGGAAAGTGCTGTTGCAATTTGGAAGCGAACGACTTTTCAAAATAGAACGCGAGGCATTCGCAGGTAGGAAATTTGCGGCTTTCGACATCAAGCAAAGCATTTTCGTTTAAGAAACTGCCATCGAGTTTCCGGACCTCTGGTTCGAACGCCTCTCTGAGAGCAGGCATGCTGACAATACGGCCGTCTTTTACTGGACCGGTCACCCCCACGCGAATTCTCCAAACATGCTCGTGGGCGGTCTCTCGCTCGTAAAGGGAATGTTTTGCTTGGAGCCGAAACCCCAGTGAAAGTTCCAGGCGGGCCATTAAATATTCTCCCAAGCTGCGCTTGCGCCCTGGCCGGGGGATTCTTCTACCCTGACCTCAATCGTTCGAACACATTGTTTCAGCATAGCAGCGGGAAGCTTGTTTAGAAGCCTCTGCAAGATCTCCTCGGCCAAATTCTCTGAAGTCGTGTTCTCAATAGGGAGGAACAGCACCTCTTCACTGGGCAATGAGTATACTTTGCCACAGAGTGAAAATCTGCATTCACCACCGGCATCGCTCAGGAACTGAAAAAAGGACGATTTCTCTTGAATGAGCACCCGCTCATCCCAATCGCGGCAAATTTCACCAAGCGCGGTCTTAAAAACAGAAAATGGGATCAGGTTTGCCAGGTCCGTGGCTCGCACACCTATCGTCAGCTCCGTTTGATAGTTATGGCCGTGGAGTCGTTCTTTGGAGCCATCGGGGAAGACTGTCATGTGCGCGCAGGCAAACTTGAGATCTGCTTTGCGAATGTGCAAACGGGTTTGGATGGAGTCTTGCTTTGGCATCGGACAGGCAATTGACAAGATCGCGCCACCGCTGTCAATGTGCCCGCGGATGTACTCTGGTTTTAAAGGAAAAATCGTCTTAGTTACAGGTGCTGGTCGCGGTATCGGGCGGGCATGTGCTCTAGCCTTTGGCGCCCTGGGGTGCAAGCTTGTCCTGGTTAGTCGCACCGCAAGTGAGCTTGAAGCAACAGCAAAACTCCTGCCTTCTCAGGCCGATGATAGCATGTGCATTTGCGCGGATGTTTCGGAGGAGCTGTCAGTACAATCGGTTTTTCAGCAAGTCGAAGATCGTTGGGGAGGAGTGGATATTTTGGTCAACAACGCAGCCGTTTTCTCTAAGGCTGACGTGGTGAAGCACGGCGTGCAGGAGTGGGATTTTGTTTTTGGGGTGAATGTTCGGGGTGTGTTTCTTTGCAGTCGAGAGTTGTTTCGCGGGTGCGAGAAGACACGAAGAAGTGCGAGCATTGTGAACGTCTCGTCCCTGGGTGGTATCCGAGGAACGGAAAAGTTTCCGGGGTTGAGTTCTTACGTGGCGAGTAAACACGCCGTTGTGGGACTTACAGAAAGCCTTGCAGTAGAAGGCAGGTCACTGGGAATTCGAGTGAACTGCATCGCACCCGGAGCGGTGGATACCGAGATGCTGCGCAGGGCAGCGCCCCATTTAAAAACCCAAACGACTCCCGAACAAATTGCCAAAACAGTGGTGATGCTTTCCGACGAGGCACAGTCCTCGCACCTGACCGGATCGGTTATCGAAATCTGGTCCAATGCGCACTAGATCAGTTCCCTGCCCTTTTGTATGAGTGCGCGCGTGGTTTGTGGTGAAGCTAGCTCCAGTCGTCTGAGGTTAGATTCCAGAGTTTTTATCCAATCCGGGTTACCCAGTTTTTTTCCGGCTTCGCAAAGTTCGATTTGCAGCAACCATTCATCGGGCCAGGCACGCAGACATTGCTCAACTACTCGCGCGGCCTCGTCCGTTTTTGGAGAAGCTTCGCGCAAGGCTCGAACCTGATTGTAAGCTTCGAACAGGCTGAGTTCTTCGGGCCGAAATGGGGATGCACGGCCGGGGGAAGAGGTGATCGTACCCATATTCAACTCACCAAACGCTGCACGGTCGGAAGGCCCACCCCAAACAGAGGGGATCGCCTCCCCGACAGCTTGATCAAAATCACCCCAATCTGGCTGGAAGGCGACTAGCGAACCCCGAGTCACCCGGCAGTTCTTCCAGTGAATGAGAACAAGTTTTCCCTCGAAGCGCGTCCAGCCAGCGACTAGTCCCTCGATCTCAAAACCCGAATTCAAACTTAGCCTAGAGAGTTTTCCTTTTTCCAGGCCGAGGGATTTAAGGTCACTATCCAGGAGGTCGGCCATTTTTTTGGATGGGGTGTTTTTGAATCGACCCAAGGGAGAACTAAATCCGACGGCATGGGTTTCTCTCCCGTGGCCGGGGATCTGGGATCCTTTGTAGCTTAGCTGTACTGGCCCCGAATAGCGGACAAACTCTATTTTGCCGTCGCTCGCAGAAAAAGTATCCACTACGCCGCTGATTTCCAACCCGGAATCCAACTGGGTGGTCGTTACGGTTTGAGATATTTTGGCTTCGTGCAAGCCAGCTTCTTCTCCCAGTCTAAAAGCCAATCCTTTTTCGAACTCTTCCAGAACCGAAACCAGGTGGTCCATGTCTTTAGCTACATAAAGCTGTGGTTGGGGTTCGGTAATATTGTACGGCATATCGACGCATTCAACGCTCAAGGGGATTTTCTTTACGGATTGAGAAAGACAGTTCTGGCTTTCTCCCACTGACGAAAGCAGCCCTGCTCCGTAAATCCTCGGAGATCGCACGTCTCCTGCAAGGCCATACTCAACGGTCCACCAGTTCATGCGGGCGACCTTGGCTGCCTCGGAGGCACGGCCCAAGCTTCGAGTAACCTCTTTCAGTCGAGCTTCGCCAGCGGCGATTTCGTTCTTCGTGGCGTCAGGATTTTCTTTGATGTCGCTTAGGTAGCGAATCGCTTCATAGAGTCGGACATCATCCTGCGTGGCGATCGCTTTGCGCGCCATCGTGGCGTAGCGGTGGAGGTATTCCGAGTAAGGGGGATATGAAATGATGGGCGCGTGCCCAGCCGCTTCATGAACAATATCGGGTGCGGGAGTGTAACCGATGTGATCGACCGTGCGCATATCACAAGCGATAGGGAGCACGCCTCGGGCCTGAAAATCCAAAAAAGCGGTGGGAGGAATAAAGCCTTCGACTGGAACGGCTCCCCAGCCAAATTTTGCTAAGCAGTCATCAATGTCCGAAACTCGGGGAATTTTCTCCAGGCTGATACCCGTCTTCTTGAGACCGTCCATGTACATGGGTACGGCATGCTTGCTGAAAAAGGCGCAGTTTTGTCGCATGATAAAGCGCCACGCTGCGTGATCTCGGGGGGTGTAGGAATCATAGTCCTGGTCTGCGACAAACTTTTTTAGGTAAGGTGGAAGCCCCTGCGTTGTTGGACTCATAAAAAATACCCCCTACACGCATGATAGTAGGCTGTGGCGAATCGTAAAGGGCAAGCTCAGGTGAGTGGGGATTTGTTGGCTGCTGTCGGTTCGGTGTGGGGGCAGCGCGTTAATATGGGGGCGAATGGAGGGGCTGCTTCCTTAGGTCTGTTTCTTATTTCTTTTAAAGGTGTAGTAGCCCGCGGCGACAGCGAGCGCTCCGGCGAGGAGAATAAACAGTTCGAAGTAGCCTTTGTCATCGTCTGCAGCAACATCAGAAGAGGTGTCGGTGGCCATGGCATCGAAGCTTGCGATTTCTCGGGAGGGTTTTTCTCCCAGGTCAAAGAGCAATCCGGTGCTTTTGAGGACTGAGAATCCGGCCTTTGTCGCTTTTCCTAGTGCCTCGCTCAAAAAGGATTTTGGGGATTCTGTCGAAGGGTAGGAACCGGAGTTTTGAGCTATTCTTTTGGGGGCGTTTTTTGAAGCTAAACCTGGTTTCTTGTTTGTCTTATTTTTATCAGCGAGCTCTTTAAATTTTCCGCTATCCAAAATTTTTGAAACGGCTTCTTCAAGGGCGTTTGCAGAGGGGCGATTTCCGACTGGTTGGCTAGACGTCGTTGTTGCAGCGACTTCGGAGGCGATTTTGCTTTTGGAAAAATCGGAACGATATGCGCCGTTGGCAGCCGATTCATTGAATTGGAGCGAGAGTTTGTCGTCGAAAGAGTCGGTTGTGGGCGGGCTTTGCAGCACGAGCACCGTGGGCGGGGCTGAGTGGGTAGCTTCGCTGATGTCGACGATCTCAGGGTGCGCTTTTTCTGCGCGAGAATCGCCTAGAATCGATGCGCTGGGACTAGGTCCTACCGCGCCCCATCTCACAGGCTCTTCGGGCGATGCAGGCGCTTCAAATCCACCACTGCGAATTACTTGCGCGGGAGCGTTCTGTTCTACTTGCATGGAGGGGCGTTTGCTTTGGGAGGCGGCGTTGCTAAAACTTCCAAGAAATGTGGCTGTCCCTATCAATTTAAGAGCTCGGGCTTGTTCGTCGGTGATTCCTTTTTTAGCTTTGATTTGATCAATGGTAGCGCTCATCATTTTGGTATCTTCAGCCACATTGTGGATCTGCTGAGGGACGCTTGGATCTAAAAGTGAGTTGGGACTGGCGCTCAGTCCGCCCAAGTCCGCCCCCGCGGAGTTGGCTGTTTCCATGGTGGGGCCTTCCAATTTATTCGCGGTGTCTATTTGCTGTTGGGTGGGGGGCTGGGCGTCATCAGGCGCCTTCGGCGGCTTTTTCTCAGTTGGAGTGACCGGCCGGGAGTTTTTGTACCAGTTACAAAGTTAGAATTCAGATGGCAAGGTTCATGTTGACCTCCTTCGTGAGTGGCGCTGGCGGCCGGTAGCCTAACGATGAATGGGGTCTTTGCGT